>Ga0315280_10000749_pt1 | contig 59187 bp, 47 predicted proteins | sample YL17G06_40_MG_FD_203697 | JGI IMG/M metagenome (GOLD analysis project Ga0315280, IMG submission 203697) | Sediment microbial communities from Yellowstone Lake, YNP, Wyoming, USA - YL17G06_40 | ecosystem: Environmental > Aquatic > Freshwater > Lake > Sediment | place: USA: Wyoming | collected... | reverse complement strand
CTTTTGGGCATAGAACCTCTGTAGAACCATCGTCAAAAACTAGGACTAGGACTTCGATTGTTGAGCCGGGCATCATGGATTTGTACCAGTCGCATTTCAATGTATGGCTATTTACAACTGTTTTTCCCAAACTGTTCACGCAACCTCTGAATAATGAGGTAAAAATTTAGATTAAAATGTTTAGGAATTAAAAATACGGATTACAAATCCAGCCCTTTTTCTAGTGATGACGCTTAAGGATCTGTGGTTCCATCATTGGCGACCATCTATCTAAGCAGAATAGGCTGGAGTTCCTTGTTTCCGTATGCTACTTGGTTGTTGAATAAGCCTCTTAGGCTTGACACTACCTCCAGGTCATGCGCATCAGGGCTGAGTAGAAATAAAGCGGTCACTCTACCTAACGTGAGCATTTCTAGTGCATAACGTACGAAGCTGTAAACCTTCTCGAAGCCGACAGACAACATCAAGTCAGACAAGCTGTCAAAAACTATACTTATGTTGCCGCGGGGATTCGTCTTCACCGTATTATTAAATGCGTCAAGTAACAGTGAGACATCATTAACGGGAAGTAGAATTTCATTTTCGGAAGCGCCTACTCGGGGAACCGATACTTGTGAAGTTAGGTAGAAAAACTTGAGACCCCTTTGTTTAGCGAGATCTGGGTGTATACCGCTGCCCCTATGTGTAAACACTACTATTAATTCACCATTGGCTCGGCCTTCAAACACAAAGTCTTCCACGGCAGCCTCATAGTTTGATGTGGCGTCAAACTCGAACAGAATTTTTTTACCCGCTAACTCTTCATGTCTTAACCCTAGACGCCGTGAAAACTTGTCCAGCATTTCGACGGAGAAGCTCTCGCATATGAAAAGGTTTCTTACGTTGTACTCCTTAAGCCATTGAATTTCCTCTTCACTTAATGCTTCCAAGTTAAAGGTTCTAAGTGTGATGAGGTAAGGTTGGGCGATTCTTCCCACCGCTTTTCTGAGCTCATCGAAGAATGGCTCAGTGTCCTTGAACACTTGGTACACGTCGCCATAGTCAACTATTGTACGTAGGTGTTTGTATCCATTCTCCTTGGCGTTTTCTATTTCCTTCACCATGTTTTGGCTTACCGTTTCAGAGTTATAGATGCCGCCCAGATACCATTCGGACGTTGAAAGTAGAGTTAAGGAGCCATCCTTCACATGCCTTTTCACATCTACCCCGTATTCTCTAAGAGCCCGCTCAACAAGTTCAGTTTCGGAGTCTGGAAACACATAAACAACCTTGTCGCCATTCACTAATCCCTCATGGATGTAGGCTGAGAAGACTTTCATTTTATCAGACTTAGACGTGTAAAAAGCTACGATGTGGTCGCCAGCGCCTACAGGGAGCATAGAGTAATGTGGTGTTTCAAAAAACTTCGAAAAAATTGTGGGTTGCTTGAAGCCGTACCACATTGCGCCGAGAAGTACGGTTTGGAAAAGATACGTCAGCTCGTATTCTGAGTATCCATATTGTCTAATGAACGAGAGAAGAGGCGGCGAAATCGTCGACAGTATTAGGCAAGTAGCAAATATCTTCAATGATCTCTTTACTTTCTCATCAGTGGACAGCCTAGACAGCCTAGAAAGTGTCAGGCATGGATAGGCAAGAATAAATATCATTACGAACGAGATAAAAATCATATACCAAGCTTCATGAACCGCCGCATATTGAACTTCCCTTGTTAATAAGTTTGTGAGCTGAGCCGCACGGAAGGGCGTAGTAACTAGAGTCAAAAGCATCCAAACGCCAATAACGCAATAATAAATTATGAGCGGAAAATAAGGTTCCTTTCTAAGCTTGGAAAGAAATTCTCGAGTAGACGTCGTCTCCTTATAACGACCAAGAGAAGCAGCCAAAGAACCGAATACAGCACTTATTATTGCGGAAATCACAATCACTATTTTGTCTCTGATCACCGCCATCTCTGCAGACTCATAAATAGTAAAAATAAGGACTGAAGAAGAGAGAAAAATGAAGAGGAGAAAAAATAAATAGAATAGATTCCGGGCATAGAAGAAATAGGACATTTTCTGGCGTTTAAGGTTGAATAGCAAAAGAAGGGCAAAGAAAATTGATAAGGTGATTAGAGTTAGACTTAACCAGTGCATCTAGGTTCCTACTCCCGCCGTGAAGGGCACAATTAGGACTTCGATTGTTGAGCCAGCCATCATAGGTTTGTACCAGTCGCATTTCAATACGTGACCATTTACAAGTTTTTTACAGATGATTCACACAACCTCTAAATAATTGGGATTAAATTTTCGATTAAAATGTTTAGGAATTAAAAATATGGATTACAAATCCAACCCCTGAAGTAGGACTCTTTTTGGCTGAGAAAGAGAACTATTAAGGTTTCCAAGATGGATAAATAAGCTATGAAAAAATTACTGTATTATATGCATCTTAGTTTCCAGAAAAGCTGCTTACGCGGTGAAGGGCACAATTTTCAGGCCTTCTCTAGATATCATGACGTTGTGATATTTCTTGCTGTGCTCTGTTCCCCGCATCTTGCGTATCAGGAATCTAGTCTTCAGCTCTATGCCTTCCGTCACGTTCTCCAAAGCTAGCACTGAGTCGGCGATGAACTCTTCTATGCCGAGCCCAAGCGTTTTTGCGCCAGTTGGCATACTGCACGTCATTATTGTAGTGATGCCCTGCGCCTTCAACATTCTGTAAAAAACATGCATAAGTGTCCTATATTCGAATCTCTCTTTGCAAGCGGTGAGAAACGCCGTCAGCGAGTCTATGACCAGTCGCTTGGCCCCTATTCCTTTAAGCTCGCTCATGATAAACTCGATGTTTGCGCTTAACCCTCCGCCCTTCAGCGCCTCAAGGTCGACGACCCTCACTAAGCCTTTATGCTCAAGCCCTTCTAGGTCGAAGCCAAATTTGAGCATGTTCCTCTTGAGAGTCTTCGCGTCCTCCTCGAAGGTGGCATACACGCCTCTTTCACCATGCTGTATAGCGCCGTTGTAAATGAATTGGGTAGCGAAAATGGTTTTGCCGCTTCCTGTTCCACCAGCTAAGAGGATGGTGTCTCCTTTGATGAAGCCGCCTTCAACTAGCTCATCTAAACCCGGGGTGCCTGACTCAACGCGCTCAACCATGGCTAACATTTCCTTCAACTCACCTTTTCGCATTCAATTTTTGTATAATCATGTTTTCTATTATCGTTCCACTGTTGCCAAAGAAATCCTTCAACATCTTCTGGAAAACCTCTGGCTTCTTCAGTATGTCTTCCTTTTCAAGGTCATAGTTCTCCTTCAAAACGGAAAGCACCAGTTCCTTTCCAGGACTACAGAATACCTCCTCTAAGACCTCCTCCATAGCCTTAATTGAGGCGTCGTCCGACTCATTTGCCCTTGCTAAGCTAGGTACTAACCCCTTCATTTTTCAAACCTCCATGTGGTACATATGCTCCGTTTGTGAGTTTCAAGTATAATTCTCTAAAAATCATGTTTTCTAGGAGCCCTGCTGTCATATCACCAAACGTTTTCTCCAATGCCGAGCGGAAGTCAATAAACATCTTAGGTATGTCTTCCCTTGATAATCCAAAAAAATTCCTAAGGTTGGAAAAAAGCACTCCTTTAGAGAGGTTCCCCAAAACTTTCTCCAAAACGTCGTCAACAGCTTCAAGAGTAACGTTAAATCCAAGGTCTGGCTCAGCGAAGAGAATGTGGCTGTGAGTTTTAAGTACATCGAGGAAAAGCTTTTCACCCAACGGAGTTAACAGATTCAGATCGTATGCGCATATGGCCGTCATCGGGATCTCCAGCCTTCTATCGCAAGCCTTTTCATATTCCACCATTTCATTCACTAGGTTGCGCCTGAAAAAACACGACATTTCACTGCAAACGCGCATTCCTTTGAAGCCCCTTTCCTTAGCTGCGTCCACAGCCTTCCGCCATGACATTATGATATTGGGTATGTCAATCTTCCCATTGATTATGTACCATTCGTCATAATTGACGACTTTTAACGCGCCGACCATTTCATACCTTTTGACATTTACACTGAACTCATCCGTCGCTTTTTGATTTTGTTTCGACGTTTCTCGTCCAGCAACGTAAACTGCAGCCTCCCCTTTGTCCATGCCCGCCTTCAGAAAGGTGAACAACGCCTGACGGCAGTTCTTCAAATCGTTGTAAAATAGGATCGCATGATCACTCGCCTGAAGACCTTTAACAAAATTCAAGATGTCCAAATCTTTCTGGGTAAGGGGAAAGTATTCAGTCTTCATCTTATGCGTCCCTCTATTTTGGTAGAACCTTCCTCTGCGACTTAAGTCTTTATTGAAGCTTCTACTTAGTGTTTAACTGTTAAACAATATAAAGATTTCGCTTAGCTAACCCATATTTCCAACTAATAAAGCGGCCCTTCGTGCATAAGGTTAAACTCTGGCTATGTCTAGGTCAACTATTTAGGACATTTTCTCTAAACTAATAAATCCACCAGTTTTGTTCTTGCCTTTCTAAATTAAAATGCCGCTCATAATTTCAACAAGGAGCTTAAGTCTTCCACAGTAACATTGTACAGACTTTCATTTCCAGCATACCGCTTGCTTTCTTCATAAAGGGAATCCTCATACCGAAATACATCGTGCTCCGTGCTTTCTAAGTCAGCGATTCCAGGCGTTTGAATGTGCTCTAGAGGAATGTATTTGGAAAGCATGCTTAGCCAGCCCCTCGGAGGAACGATGTCTAAAACTTTCGCTCCAGGATAACTCCAATAATAACCGAGTATTGCCTTCTTCGGAACGTCGGGAAAATCCCTTATAAGTCTAAGGAGTTGCTTTTCCGAAATCTTCAACGACTCCTTGTCGGTGAAGGTGAACCAACAACTCAGAAGCCTAGCTCGCAAAACCATCGTGGGACACAGCCCCCAAAAAATGTTGATTGAGTATCCTCCGCAGCTTCCTTTGTCAGCAGTGTGTTTCAGGTGCATAGCGTGGGCAGCAAGAATGTTAAAGCCTGCTGGATGTTCCCGCTCCAAGCACATTAATTCGTATCCCTCTTCATCACAATATGTTTGCACCGACTCCCTCAGCTCAGGTTCAGTGCCCCACTCAGACTCCGGTCTTTCCACAAGCTCGTATTCTGGAAGCCTCCAGCCACCTCGATGGGCTGATTTCTCGGCTTCTAGAAATTTATCCACCCGTTCAGAGCCATCAATGTACTCTCTAGGCTTTATTTCCCCTAAACCGCCGACCTGCAGGTGCACACGGTCTCCCAAACGGTGTTTAATCCAAGGATAGGTTACATTAACAAAGATCAGCGTGCCCCCAGGCTTGAGATGCTCTCGAATAAAATCCCTAAAGACAGGCGGAATGTCCATAAACTTTGCTCGAATATGAGCGTATTGACCCATGTCCATCCGATCGTGTATGGGATCAACTAGACAGCAAACCGAACTCCAATCGCACTTAGCGGACCAGCGTGCCCCCACAAACTTCACAATTTCTGCATATGACCTCAAGTCATCAGTGCCCTGGGAACTAATCATTGTAGGAACTCGAAATTGGGAGCAAAGGTAGGGTATTCCCATGGCCGCCGCCAAGTGCACAATCCCACCGTTCGAGGCGCCGAAAATAAGGGCGTCAAATTTACGGTTTTTCACAAAGTCGTTATACAATGAAAGTATCTTTCGGCCCTGTTCGTCTAAGTCTAGGTTTGCGGCTTCCTCTGGTGCGTATCTTTTAAATTCTACGTAAGCGGGAGGAGGAGCTGGAAGATAGGGATAGGCCTTCTTTTTGAGGAAGGCAGCAACAGTGTTGGCCACGTAAACATAGGAACCTCCTATAGTTGGGCCAACCACTAAATCCTCAATAGGCTTCATTCATGCATCCCTTCTTTTATGCTAAATTTCATATGAAAACTTTGAATGCCGTTCGGCGGCAGTTCCATCCTAAAGATAGGCATTATTATTGTGCCCTGATACATAGGCATAGGTTCCTTCTCAGTTTGTGCTCGAGCCTTGAGGGGACCGAACCAAAGCTCAGTTGGCTCGCTCCAGCCCACTTTAATTGCAACATCATGAAACTTGTCCATAATAAAAAATTCTTTTGCAGTTTCTTCAATCCCCTCAGCCATTATGTTTGTCTCCACCGTTTTTGTTCCCACGATTTTGCATGGGTATTCACTTAGCTCTTTCTGATCAGGCACATATTCAAAGACAACCGGCGGAATCACTGTGGACTCTGGGGCAAAGCGCAATTCGAGGGGTTCCCTTCCAACATTTTTGACTTCATACTCAACGCTTAATGTGGCAGAATCTAATGGAACGGATATGGTTTTTGTGACGAGGAGGGGTCGCCCATATCCCTTAGACCACTCATTTCCGAGTCGAAAAAGCCTCACCTTTACTTCCTTCCCGCTTTCAAAAACCTCATGTTCGAACTTCTGTGTGGTAAAGTCTCCCTGATCGAAAAAGGGCTCCACATCTAGAAATGCCTTCAATGTCAGCCCTGGTCGAAGGAGGTGATCCCTCAAAATCGTTCTGCGATACCAGTCAACAGAAGGTTTCTGAGCCCATGAATCTTGGTATGCTTCTCTTCTTCGTGTAAGCGTGCTGGCGAAGTTGTGGGCTACCTTCCCCTTATAGTCTAGTTCAAAGATGTTTCCTCCATCGTCAGGCTCTATGTAAATGTTGAGGCTCTGGCTCTCTAGGAGAAGTTCAAGTCTTCCATCATAGTCAAAGTCGCGCTCCACCACCCTAATCCTCTTTTTTGCACCCATAACATGCTCTAAGGCTTGGTCGACGGCCATCTCGGCTTGTATTAAGTGCTGATAAATTACTTGACGTAGGTTCGGCAAGTAGACCCCTCCGAATAGGCCGTGCCAATATGGATCGTTGCATTGACCCTTATAGAGCTCCATCCAAGCCTTCTTCAGTAACTTAGTTGAAGACCCTGACTTTTCCGCTATGGCTTCGGCTTCTTTGATCTTCTCCCTCACGTAAAGCATTTTCTTATGCATGTTATTTGATTCTGGATATTTCGTGAAGAAGTTGCGGAAGTGGCCTCCGGACCATTCCACCATTTTGTCGTATGCGGCGGATGGAAGGTACACCAAGCCTTTCGGCGAGTGTGCCCTTAAATATTCGCCAAGGTGAAGGGAGACGATCCACGGAGTTCGCTCAACCATTGAGAGGTATTTGTCGAGCCAAGCTTCAGCCCACGCTGGGTCGGTCCATTCTCCATATTTTTCAGCATCAGTAATGTAAACGACGATTCGGTCTTCCCCTGGCTTTACAGCGCGGTTAAGGTATTCAATTGACCTTTCTTGGGGCTCCCAAAGCATAAGGTACCTAAGCCTTTCATTGATTGGAAAGACAGAGAGGCGTTGCCCCTGCTCCTCAGTGAAATATGCATGAAAGGTTTCTTCCTCTTGATAACCAGCCATTCGAAAGTGGCAATCGTCAATCAACACGTATTTTAGTCCAGCCTCAGCCAACGGTTTTGCAAGAGAAGGCTCCCACACCCGCTCTGCCAGCCAGCAGCCAGCTGGTTCTGATCCAAATGTCTCCTTCAAATAGGATGAAAAAAGTCGAATTTGCGCTAACTTGTCTTCGTCAGGAATTATAGTTAATACGGGCTCGTAAAATCCCCCTCCAATGAACTCAAGTTGCCCGTAGCCCGCAAGCTCCTTTAGTCGGTCAATGTAATCCGAATGTTTTTCGTTAATCCACTCTAGGAGGCAACCGCTAAAGTGAACTGTAAACTTGATTTCAGGATGGCGCTCAAAATTTCGAAGCCAAAGTTCGTAACTTTGGCGGTAAACTCGTTCCAATATGCGTTCAAGCTGACCAATTGGCTGGTGAAAGTGGATAACAAACGGATAATAGATAACTTCTTCACTCATTTAAGTGAACCTCAAATGCCCTTAAGAACTATTTCCAATTGTTTTATACTTTTCTCAAACCACTTCATTGAGAAGTCAACATATTTTTTGTATCTACTCCTAGTTTCGTCGTCAACGGCTCCTCGCCAAGCTGGCGCATAATAGGCGGCGTCATGAAGGTGACGATACGCCAAATAAACCAGCATGGTTTCTCTCAGCCTATTGGTCCATTTAGCCTTGGTCTTCTCTGCATTTTTCAAATAGCCATCTATAATGAGTTCATTAAGTTTTTCAGCAATGTGTCTTACGTAGTCTTTGTTTAGGCAAGGCAAGTCTTCGGCTATGAAGCGGTTTGCGGCACAAACATCAGCGAGGTCCTTCCCTGCGTGACCCTTAATGTGCTCATCCAAGTCAAGGATAACAAGGTTCCCTTTCTTGGTTCTCATGATCTGGCGCCACATTAGGTCTCGATGAATTTCGGTTGCTTTAACATCCCCTAGGATTTTCTCCCATGCCTCTGTGAAAGTTTCTAAAAGCCCTTCTTTCTTTTCCTCAGTGATCAATTCTGCATTTTTTAGTGAAGCAAGGTTTTCCCGCAGCTCTTTAAAATACCATTGGTAGTATTCGTCTTGAGGTTCAATGGTTGCCCCTGACGAGTGCCAAGCTTTAAAGCAGGACTCATGGAAAGGAAAGATCACTTGGTCAACCGCTTCTTGGACGGTTGCATAAAGTCGCTCTAGCTGTGCTTTGTGTTCTTTTCCCCTTTCCTTTTCTCGGGCTATTTCCTCCATTAAGTCCCATATTTCTTTCCCTATCTCCACGCCTTCTTCGATAAAATCGATGAAGAGGACAAGCATTTGGGGTTCCCCCTTCGTTACCAAGGCTTGATTCACTAGGCCTCCATGCACCCTTGGCACCATTTCAGGAGGAAGAGCCCTCATTATCCCGTACTCTCGATTTCCACGGTCAACGGGTTCCCGTGGAAGAAAACGTTTGACGAGAATGTTGAATTCCGTTTCTCCCCTTTGAGTTTCAATAGAGCCCCTGCATTGATAGAGGTAATTTGTTGTAACTTCCTCCCCAGGCTTAAATAGGGGCTTCAGCATTTCGATGTTAACCTCAGCCTCGCCTTTAATTCCAAAGAAGTTTCCCAAAAAGCCCGTGAGGTCCCGCTTTTCACCGAGGCACCATTTCTCTAAGAGATTCTTTAAAAAATCAAGGGACGTGTAACCATCAATGAAATAGATGTCCTCGTCATTCATCTGAACCTTCCCAAGGGTTCTTTCACCTTCTATTGGTTTCTTTTTCGCAGCAACTCCTTCATAGAAGTAGAGAGTTTTCTCCTTCCCATCGACGACCGCGGATGCAATGATTAAGACATCGTATTCTGGAGGGGAAAAATTGAGAAACTGAATTTTGATTTGCCTAACATCCTTGAGGACTAATCGCCAATGCCGAGGATCATAGAAAACTTGCCCAATGTTTTCTTTGAAAAGTTTTTCCATGAAGGGCCTGTTAAATAACGGATCTGGAAGCTTGGGCAAAATTGTCACCCTTGTCTATTTGCGTCTAGAAACTAGCCTCTGAAGGTTTTGACGCGATCTCTTCCAGTTCCTTGATTCTGCTTTCAACCCCATTTATGACCCTTTCGACAAGGACTTTACTAGTCGATTTTTTGCTCGATATTTCCGCTAGCTTATCTGCCAGCTTATCGTCGCCTATAACTTGGCGAATCCATCGCTCAAAGTCTCCTCGCTCCATGTGAAATTGAATAGACTTAGGGTCAATAACCTTAAGTGTCGAATAAAAATCGTTTAGGCTGGAGGCAGTTCTACCTGTGGGCCGCGCAAATTCATAGCAGAAAACAAAGCTTTTCTCAATGGGAACCGGCCGCAACATTCTTTTTGCAATGAGATGAGGCTTCTTAAGTTCCTGGATAAGCCTAGCTTCAAGATCGGAGAGAGCCCCCAAATAAACTGTGAAGGCCTCCATTGGGCCACCCCAATAGGGACTAAAGTAAGTGTGCACGTCTCCTGGGCCTGCTCCCTTCGTGCTCATATAGTAAAGGTGGTCACTAATTTGGAGGTATCTCCAAAGTTTTGTTAAATCCTCATCCTGTACTTCTTTTACCAGTGGCTCCAGTCCCTTCAATAGGTTGTAGGAGGTCATTTGCATGCGGTTTCCTATCCAGGCGCTTGGATCCCGCTCAAGGTCAGCCCAAGAAATAGTGTTATATTCATGGACGTCTAGTTCTGCCACTGGATCGTGCCGATGAACGACCTCAGAGGGCGTCCGCCAAGAAAGATTATCCCATTTAATTACTTCTCCAGGCAACCACTTTAAGAATTCGTGGATTCCGCTGTCCGAGGGGTAATGTTCACCAAGGGTTTCATAATCAATGAAAATGTTGACCACTTGCCCTGGAGAGGATGCCAACCAGCTGCCATATTTATCCGCGGTTAGGGGCCACTCTTGCCACCATCTTGAGCTAAATCGGAAGCCTATGTCATCAGAAATACGGTAGTTACGGAGAAGAAGACGGATGTTGGAGCCCTTAGCCTTATACACGTAGTTTGGGCTTCTCCACTCTAGGATTCTTTCCGTGCCTTCCGAGTATATAGCCTCGTAACCTAGCCCTTCAGCCGTCTTGGCGATGGCGTTGTTATACAAGCATTCGGTGTTTTCAATAACCCTTGGCTCATAATGGAACAGCTCCTTCATTAGCTGGCGGTGCATCTTAACTTGTTCAACAAACTCTGACCGATCCGTTCCAAATAGGCTGGCTAACGAATGGTAATAGGTTTGTTCAAGGAACTCGACGCAGCCTGAGGCGGCAAGCTGCTTAAATGATTCAAGGAGATCGGGATTCCATCGTTCACACTGCTCAACGAAAACGCCCGATAGGCTGTAAGCTACCTTAAATTGTTTATAGCCCCTTTTATACCTGTCAATTCCCTCCAAAATCAAGCTGTTCGCCGGAAAATAGCATTTTTGGGCAGCCCTATCAAAAATATGCTTATTCAGTCCGTGATCGAAATATATGTCGAAAAGATCCTTTTTCGTCACCTCTCGACGAGCCAAAAAGGTTGTGCGAAAATTGTAATTCAACCTTAGAGGCTGATGAACCTCAAAGATTAAGCAAACGTCAGGCAAACATGACACCGATACCATGTTGAATGAGTTGCCTCTTAAAAGTTTTTGAATACTGTTTAGGAACAGTCAACCGAAACGGTGGCGGTTAACCTTCATTCTATGCCTCTATACAGGATGGGTATGAGACCATGAAAGTATTGGTTAAATTGTTGGTTCGAGACGTGTATTTACGTATGACAAAGTTTAAATGTAACACTGTATCATTGTATCACTGATTCCTATGAAGAGACTTTCAGCCGTAGTTTCAGATAAAGAGTATGAACGGGTCGAAAAGTTAGTGAAGGCTGGCGCCGCGAGGAGTGTTGCTCAACTGGTTAGAGAAGCTGTTGCCGAATACGTTGAGAAGCTGAAAGCAGGCAAACTGCTTAACCTACGAGATGTTCCTATAGAGCAAGCGCGAAGAGAGGTGGAAAATTATCTTAGAAATCATCCCGGAATGGTTTGGCCCGATGAAATGGCTGAAGAACTTGGAATAGATTATCGAATTGTCCTATCCGTGGTTCGAGACTTGTTAAAAGAGGGAAAGGTAGAAGAAGCTAAAGCCGAGGTTATTCAGGTATGACTATTCTCTACGGTCAAGGAGACGGAATCGTCGGCGAAAGAATAATTGCCTACGCGAGACGGATTGATCTCATGAGAATCCCAATTCCGAGAACCCACAGGCACAGGGCTCAAGGAGCGAAACTTGATGATGCCGAATGCTACATAGTAAAGCCCATCTATTGGAAGCAGCGCTAACAACTATTTTAATTAATATTCTAGAGGTTAGAGCTTCGAAATTGAGTGTTGAATGCTAGCGTCTAGAAATCTTGGTCGTCTTGCAAGTTTCTCCTCAATACATAGTGTATGCTTTTAAAATAGAAGAAATTAAAAGAATAAAGTTGACAATATCTGAAGAGAGGTGTTATTGAAATGGATTGGGGAATGAAGAACCGTTTGGCGCGAATAATTAAACCTGATACTGGGCACACTGTGATGATGCCGGTGGATCATGGATATTTCTTGGGGCCTATCAGCCGATTGGAGAACCCGCGTAAAACCATTGAGCCTCTTCTTCCCTATGTTGACGCCATCATGCTTACGAGGGGTATACTGCGCACCTCAGTGGACGCTAGCAGCAATGTACCAATTGTTCTCAGGGTTTCTGGCGGCACCAGCATTGTTGGGAAGTCCTTGGCCAACGAGGGGATTACCACTTCCATAAAGGAGGCTGTTCGTCTTAATGCGGCTGCAGTAGCCCTCTCAATTTTTGTGGGCACTGAGTATGAGCATCAGACCCTGTTGAATCTTTCAAAGCTGGTCAGCGAAGGCGAAGAGTATGGCATTCCGGTTTTGGCGGTTACTGCTGTGGGTAAGGAGTTAGAAAAAAGGGACGCCCGATACCTTGCCTTATGTTGCCGTATTGCCGCTGAGTTGGGAGCCAAGTTCGTAAAGACCTACTATTGTGAGGGATTCGAAAAGGTTGTGGAGGGTTGCCCCGTTCCATTAGTTATTGCAGGCGGACCAAAACTAGAAACAGAAATTGACGCCCTCCAGATGATTTACGATGCTATTCAAAAAGGCGCCGTGGGCGTGGATATGGGACGGAATGTCTGGCAATCCGACTACTCTGTGGCAATGGTTAGGGCTGTACGATCAATTGTTCACGAGGGCGCCACAGTTAAGGAGGCTTATGACCTATTCAACAGCCTTAAAAAAGGCGAAAAAAGGTAGTTTCACAAATATTATTGACTTTTAATAAACTCACTCGATAGTTATGCAAATAAATTCTCTTTAACTACTTGTTAAACTAGATAATATTGACTAATGAAGAATCCTTTCGCTAGAGGGGTAGAGGATATTATGCGTGTGGCAATGTATTACAACAATAGAGACGTAAGGTTAGAGGAAATGCCTAAACCAAAAATCGGTCCCGGCGAGCTTTTGGTAAAAGTGATGGCGAGTGGCATCTGCGGCAGCGACGTAATGGAATGGTATCGCATTAAAACTGCTCCTAGGGTGCTGGGCCATGAGATGACGGGAGAAATTGTTGAAGTTGGAAAGGGTGTGGTTCGCTATAAAATAGGTGATAGAGTCTTCGTTTCCCATCACGTTCCTTGCAATACATGTCATTACTGCCTAGACGGCCACCATACTGCATGCGAAACCTTACACAAAACGAATTTCGACCCTGGAGGCTTCGCTGAATACATACGTGTGCCAAAAATAAATGTGGAACGCGGTGTCTATCTGCTGCCTAAAGAAGTGTCCTTCGAAGACGGAACTTTTATTGAGCCTTTAGCCTGCGTTGTACGAGGGCAAAGATTAGCGCAAATAAAACCGGGGCATAGTGTGCTCGTAGTAGGAAGCGGCACTTCTGGACTACTCCATGTGCAATTGGCTAAGACACTTGGGGTAAGGCGAGTCATCGCAACTGACATAAACGACTATCGCCTAAAAGCAGCACAAAAATTTGGAGCAGACGCTGTGATAAACGCCAAAGAAGACGTGCCAGCCACGCTGCGAAAAGTCAACGAAAATAGGTTAGCGGACAGGGTTATAGTTTGCACAGGAGCCTTGCCAGCCATTTCTCATGCATTGCAATCCGTGGATAAAGGAGGAACCATTCTATTCTTCGCGGTGCCAGAACCAGGCAATGACATTTCCATACCCATCAACGATTTTTGGCGAAACGAAGTAACATTAATGACCTCATATGGCGCCAGCCCAAGGGACCTTGCAGAGGCACTAGAAATTATCAGTGCTCATAAAGTAAACATGCACGAAATGATCACACATAGGTTGAGCCTAGCAGAGACGGGTATAGGCTTCCAGCTCGTCGCCGAAGCTAAGGAATGTATTAAAGTGATTATCGAGCCATATAGATAATCTGGAAACTGCGCTGATCAAATTCGGTCCTCTTCATCCCTTAAATCTCGGGTGTCTAGACCCTTAACAAAGCCCCTCATTTCCTTTAGGGGCCTCTGGGGGATGAGGTGAACCACCCCGCCCTTCTCGATGACCACTATTTTCTGACCCGGCTTCAAGTTTAACCTCTCCCTCACTTCTTGGGGAATCACCACCTGAAACTTCGATGAAAGAATGACGACCCCTAATACGATACTTCTATCGTTTAACAACTGTGGAATCGATATTTAAACCTTCTTACTATTCTATATATCAAAGACATCTTTACGGTATCCTTTACCATATGAACGATAGGCACCTTAATTTTCTTCCTTTCTGTCAAAGAAAAATACAGCGAATAAGTAAGCGAGACTTTTCTCCCATCCCAAAAAATTCATATGGCGCGAAGGGAGAGCTTAAATGGGAGAGAAAATGAAAGCGCATATAATTTTTGCCTTAGTTTTTCTCATGACTTTACCTTGCGCTCTTACCCCTTTTACGTTTGTAAATGTTAAGGCTAACGTTGTTTCTGCAAGCAGTCGTATAACGGTTGAAGAAATGGATTTGAACCAAGACAATTACACTGAGCTCATCGTAAAGAATGATGTGTTTACCGTGGCCATTTCTCAGAAAGGTGTGAGGGGTTTCATGTGGTACATAAATGGTACTGGACTGGAGCTGGCGGCGAACTCCGGGTTAAGCGGACTCCTTGGGAAGCGTAATCCACTTTGGGATTGGCTGCCCAGCCAAACTTGGCCAGGAGAGTTAGCCTTAGCGAATTTCACTTATAGTTGGACGGCTGGCGATGGAGACAACGTAACCTTGAAGTTTGAATATACTTGCAGGGAAAGTCCAGTGGACGGCGTCAAAGTGACTAAGTACCTCACCTTTTACGCCAATAAATACTATGTGGACATGAAAATCGTTCTCAATAATACGGCTGAGACTCCCCGGTCAACGGCGGCGAGTTGGAGTCCTGATATCGGATATTGCATTAGCTGGGCTGGTATAATAGGCATTGACAGAAAGAACGATTATCAAGCTTTTCGCCTTGATAGCCGTATGGAAACTGGTAAGCAGTATAGTGGAACTTTGGGTGCTAACCGCTGGTCTGGACAACTTAATTGGACTGCGCTATATGATGTGGCAGAGTATGGCGGAGGCGTTTGTGGCTATTTAGTGGTTAATTCTTCTTCGACATATAGCCTAGACATAGAGGCTGAGGATTATGGCGCTGATCTAGGCGTAGAGTACAAGGCTGTAACCCTTCAACCAACAGAGAAGATCACATATTTGCTGAGGCTTTACGGCGGTCCAATAGATCCAGATCAAATGGCTGAAGCTGGGCTAGGAGAACTTGCCGAATACATTGTGATAAGTGGAAAACTAAGCTTAGACAAATATGCATATGAGCCCAACAGCAACTTCACCACAAACGTTATGTTAACAAGCAAAAGGGCTTTCTCAAACGTCACCATTGATCTCAAAGTACAAAAAGGCACAAAGGAGATTCAACTCAAAAAGTATGAGGACATAACTCTAGAAGCAAATACGACGAGTGTGTGGATGGACACCTTTAACACTACCACGTACGGTTTAGGCGAGGGAAGCTTTCCATTAAGGGCCTACGTGAACAAAAGCGGAATTTTTCTTTTCTCCCTTGAAAACCTCTTAATTATCGTTAACACGGCTGGTAGACAGCCGATTTATGTGGCGTTTGTTTGGCATCAGCATCAGCCTCTCTACCTTAACCCTCAAGGCGTTTGGGAGCAACCGTGGGCGGTTTATCATAACGACCTCTATTACTGGCATGTTCAAGCATTGGAGAAGCATCCATCCGTGCATGTAACAATCAACCTACAGCCTGTTTTGCTTTATCAATGGAATTTAACAAAGGACGGATGGATCTACCAGGGTGCGCCTCAGTCTGGAGAAAGCTCAAGGCTATGCCTAGAAGGATATAGAAACGTTTCAGAAAGCGGCCAAGCAGAAATATTGACATCGCCCTTCTACCACCCGATCATGTCGATCTTGCAGCGTGGCGGCTGGGAAGAAGACGCCATAGCCCAAATAGAAATGGGCAAAGAAACTATGCGGAAGTTGATTGGCGTAAATGCAACTGGCGCTTGGACTCCAGAGATGAATATTAACACGCACGTCATACCCATTTACAACCAAACTGGAATCCTCTACACAGTTTTGGATCAGGAGGCGCTTAAAGGCAAGTCTCCATACAAGCCCTACATAATAAAGGACTCTGCCACGAACAAGACGATGATCGCCTTCTTTAGACATACAGCGATTTCGAACAACATAGGTTTCGGATGGAACAAAATGGACGCTGAAATGGCTACCAGAAACTTTGTATCTGCCGTTGCGAACATTTATCGTACCATAAGCCCAACGGTAACCAAGGTCCTAACAGTTGCCGCCGATGGGGAAAACTGGATGCTTTGGGGCAGTCCAACGGCTCCACTCTTCTTAGAAGGCATGTACGCAGCCATAGAGCAGCTTAACTGGCTTAAATCAACCACGCTCACCAAAGCCCTCAGCATAGTGCCGCCCACGGAAGTTGTCCAAGACATCCCTGAGTGTTCATGGGCTGATGATGACATTTGGAACGACACAGCAGCGAAAAACCAGTTTTACAGAGACCTTGGAGCGGCTAGAAACACGGTTGTAGCTTATGGCAGGGCACTAGAAGAACCCGACGCTATTTTCAGAGAAGCCATGAACGACATCTATGTAGCGGAAACTAGCGACTGGACATTCGATCTACAAGGAACACCGGGATCATGGTTCTACGAGCAAGGGTACGCCTACATAAATGAGGCTGCTTCCATAGTGTCAGGCCTAACTAAACTCTATTCTTATAATGTTCTAGCTGATGGAAAAAGGTTTGATGTTCACGTGCTGACCAACTCCACCATGCTGCCTTATGTTGCCCCAACCGTGACCTTTAACCAAACAGGCAAGAAAATCAGCTTCAGATTTGAAGGAGGCTCCTTCTGCAATGTCACGATTCCAGTGGAGTTGTTAAACGGCGGGTTCCTAGTTCTGATTGATGGGGTTAGATCGGGCTTCACTTTAACGGTTAACGCCACCCACTCCTTCTTATACTTCACTTATAACAGCAGCGCCCACGAGGTTGAAATCGTCGGAACCACAGTCATCCCAGAATTTCCGTTGCTCTTACCCTACGGCTTCGTCTTGATAGCCGCCGTGATATTTATTGCCTTCTTCAAGTTAAGAAAGAAGCTAATTTCCATTGCGTCGATTTAAATGCGTTAACTCAATGCCGCTGTAAAATCATTGTTGCATCGTCAAGCTTTTCGCCGAAGGGCGGCTTATTTAATAAATTATTTATGCTATTATTTTAGATTTCAGCACTGGTGAAGAAGGTTTGTCGGTTACTTTTTGGGAGCATATGCACGCCTATCAGCCTAGAAGGATCGTTGACGCCTTCACGGTGGAGGAAAGGGTTTTCGGAAAGCCTATAATAAAGAGGGTTAGGGACCGCGAAGTTAAAGGGAAAAACTGGTTTGAAATTGTTTTGGTTCCGGGATCGGTTTATGACGAGATTGTTAAGGCTTCCGTGAATAGGTCCCTAAACGTTGAGCCCATCACCCTCGAGGCTTTGAAGAAACTCAATAAAAAGACTTATGACAAACTGATGAAGCTTGTCCTGTCTAGCAAAACTTTCATTTTAGCCACGTCCTACAGCCACCCGATCCTTCCAACGATGATGAAAAACAGCGAACTCGACACCAAAATTAACCTTTATTGGAGCCTTATGTACTATTACGAAAACTTTTGGCGCCGCCTATGGGAAAAGGAGAAAAAAGTTCCGCCGATAGGGTTCTGGTTCCCAGAATGCGCCTACAGTAGGGATGTTCTAATCCTTTTCTTCCAGGTTTTGAACGAATTAACGACTTCATGGGGTTGGACCGAGAAACCTCAAGTCTATTTAGTTCTAGACGAAGTTCACGGCATAGGCCTCGATCCCTCCAGAATTTACGTGATTAAGGCAGGCGACAACCAGTGTTTCGCCTTCTTTAGGTATCATTCTCTTAGCAACACAATAGCCTTCGAGTCCAAGCTAAGAAGGATTTTGTACAGGTTTCGGAGAGAGGCGGAAAGGTGCAATTTTGATTTAATCGGCGTTGCAAACGACGCTGAATGCTATGGAGGCAATTACGATCCAAAGAAGCCGGTTATGTTTGAGAGAATTAGGAGACTGTTAAAAAAACGTGGACAGGTTAAGGGGCTCTCCAAGGAGAAACGCCCCCTCCAAATTGTTTCTGCTGCCCATTACCTGAATGACTTTAAAGGTTCAGCGCCTGAAGTAAAGATTAACGATTACACAGCGTGGTCCGATCTCGAAGGTGTAGGCTACACGTTTAAGGGCCGCAAACCTCCTAAAGGCTTCTTCGACTTCTATATTGGCTATGCTCCTAGGGGTCTCTGCCGATGGACTGGACTGGAAAGAAACCCGGACGGAACCCTGTCCAATAGAACCTATCTTTCAATGTTCTCTTGGTCTAATCCTTTAGACAAAAAGACCTACGTGAGGATAATTAGTTCCCTTTGGAAAGTTGCCCTAAACAAGATTCGAGATGAGGCCGCCAACTTTGTTCGTCAAAAATCCTTCGCCATAGTTCAACAATGTGTTAAGGAAAAGGACAGCTTAGAGAAACTACTAATCCAATACTGGGTTTGCGCTCTACAAAAAGAAGGAGTCGAAGGCTTCATTGAAAGGATGATTCAAGAGGGACTGCTTAAACCTCTATCCGACGATGATCGAAAAGCCCTGTCCATGACTCTACAAGCCTACCAAGGAGCCTGCCAAGATGCATACATAAGTTGCCCCACCTTCTATTCAGAATATCCCTTTGAAAATGAAACAGCATGGACATCCCTAGCTTATTCAGCAGCCGCCTTCGCAAAAATTGCCAACGCCTTTTATACCTTAAATCAAATGAGTGAAGTTAAGAAAGTGGCTGAAAAATATAGGTCTCTCTTTCTCGATTTTGACGCCAATCCCCTTTGGAGAGAACTCGTTAAAGGTTTAGAGGTTCCGTTCACGTTAATCTTTGAACCAATCAAAAGGACAGCGAAAAGGAGGGGATACGACCTCTCAAAAAGCATGCGTTTAGCCAAGCTAAAAGGGAAGGCGGAGGAAGAGCTTCGGTCTTGGGCTCTGAAGGCTTCTCGGGAACTTTACGATGTGGCCTTGAAGGGTTGGATTCCCCTGATGCCTGGAGAAGAGAATCCCTATCTCGTCTTAGCGGAAGTCTATAAGGAATTTAAACAAAAGGAAAAGGCGGAGGAAGAGATTGAACGCGCCAAATGGTATGAGTGGAAAAAGTGTATTCGGTCAATTCACGCGGAAAAGAACATTGTGCAGAGGGTGGGCTTTCTCCACGCCAAGCATTTCCCTGAATACAAGCGTTTTCTGGGGATATCAGAGGAAGATATAAAGGTCGAAATTAGAACAACTCAAAATCTTTTATGGGAATAATGGCGACTAGCGATCTGCCCAAACTATTTAAACATGCCCCTACTGATCAAACAATGGGAATTCTTTCAAGTTTTTCTTCTCTCATCGAAGGTTCCGTGGCTGCCCCAAACCCCTTTTCCGTTTTAGCAACTTCCCTTGCTTTGCGGTTTGCTGTCTTGGAATGGTAAAGCCTTAATTAAAAAGAAAAAGGGGAGATTTAGAGGTTTAGTTTCTTCCTCATTGTAAAAGAGGCTGCTAGTATGATGGCGGCCATTATGGCGAAGCCGTAGGGTAAGAGCAGCGGAAATTCTGGGATCTCTAAATACGCTGAGACGACAACGACTGCATTATCTCCCCCGCCTGCTGTGAAGACTGAAAATGCGGCTTCTTGTTCGGCTGTGGTGTTATAGAATGCGGCGTCGAATGCATCTGGGTCCTCCCATGCGCCTGATACTCCTCCACCGGGGTTATTCGCGTCAGCGGTCTCCTCAATCTCTGCAAAATGACCAGAACCAGCACTGCCAAGCATGCTTTGTAGGCCAACTATGCAGGTGAAGTCCCAGATTTTACCTGCAGGGGATCCTATGACGGCTATGGGAATGCCTACTTCGAAGCACTTATTTGTGGAGCTGTTGGCTATGAGAAGCGCTGGATCAGTTGTAGGGTCGGCGACCGTAGCCCAACTTGAGTCCTCAACCCGAATCCTCGTCGAAGGAATTATTTCAAGCTGATACTCCCAATCGGCTGTGAGGTTCACCTTCATGTCGGCTTCAGCATACCAACCATTAGTTTCACCGGATCCAGGGGTCTGATTTGTGGATATTGTAAGGTCTATGGCTGTGCGGTTCCATTGACCCACCGTCATCTCACGCAATTTGAAAAGCACGAATAAGTAGCTGTCGTTCCAGCAGATTCTCAACTCTAGAAGGTCTGCTTCACCAGTATTAAACGAGGTTGGATATTCCCACATCCCAGGACCCGTATCATCTCCCGTCGCATCTTTCCAAATGAACTCGCTATTACTAATAGTCAAAGTATTGTCTACTGTGGGAGCTGTTCCAGTCCAGTCAGAGGGGTCGCCGTCAACCGTTATTTGTGGATGAGTATCAAGAACCGCCTGAGCCGCCTTAGCTGTAGGAAGTGTTGACAACGTTAAAGCTGATGCCAAAAGCAACAGTGCCAAAATCGCCAGTGCGTTTTTCTTCATGTATCACACCTTAATCTTTTAGTTATTATAAGTACACTTTTTAAGTTTTGCCATATTCCATTTTAAAAGAAAAAGGGGAAAGAGCGTAGAGGTGAAGCGAAGTCAGTTGACAACTAAGGAGCAGCAGCCTTTATCCTTTTTCGTCTCCAGTAAACTAAAGACGCCACAACAACTACCGCAAGTGATCCTGCGACAATATACCAAATGATGGGAGGTGGCGGTGGTGGTGTCGTGGGATTTATTAATTGCTTTATTGCATCTAAGTAGGAGTTAACATGCTGTCGTCCCGTTATCGGCCCAATTGCTCCATCTGGATTTTTGAACCAATTGCTTGTTTCAGTAATATATAGGTACTTTATGGCGGTCTTTAAGGTTTCAGCTGACAAGGATCCTGAGTGGTTCATGATCATTTCTCGAGTCGCTGTTACATTTTCCCACAGTTTTTCTACGGTGGAGTTAGTTTCTCCAAACCAGTTCGTTGGCGAACCGCTAAGGCTTGTTACATTTAACCATGACCCTTGAAAGAGGTTGGTTACCGTTTCTTTGGGTGGCACTTGCTTCAAGGCGCTACTTAATGTGGAAGTGTTAACCCAAGAGGAGCACTGTTCGATCGCGGTGTAGATTTTATCGAGTGTTTCATCTGCCACGGGTCCTCCTGTTGATACCCATTCATCTGCAGCGATTGTTACAACCCTCTTAGTTGTGATAACCTTAGTTTTATTCCATACAGTGTAAAGGCTTGCAATAAACTGGCGGGCGGATTCACTTGGGCGAGAAGATACGCTCCACTTGCTCGCCATATCATTGCTGAGACTATAATATCTAAAGAAAGCTACCATTGTCTTGTTTGTTTGCGGGTCCTTTACGTACCATGGCGTATAGATATCAGCATTGAATTTTTTTACTTTTGGATGTTGAAGCATTCGACTGTCCAACACCGTGTATTGGAGACCAGTGTCGTTGATAAGGGGCACTAGGCTCATGTTGAAGGCCATTTCAGGAACCCACAATCCGGTTGGTTCTACTTCCATGAGTTCTTGAGTGTAGTTTTTACCCAACTCTAGTTGATCCACTAAGTCGCTAGTCCAGTTCTTAGCTAACAGAACGGGCATAATTGGATGGTAATAGGGTGAGGTTAAAATCTCTATTTGACCCGAAGAAGCCAAACTCCTGTATTTTTCAAGGGCTTCCCCGCATGCTTCGCTTGGTTCTGCTAGTCCTTTTTCCCAAGACAAGGGATTCCGGGGATTAGACCACCAATAATACCACCTTTCGTTCGCGGAAACATTCCATTGGTATAGCAAGGTGGGTTGAAGGTCGAATGTCACGTTTATGGATGGATACTTATCCAGTAGCAATGCGTGCAACAGATACGGCTTGCTGCCCGCCTCAACATAATCCTGAATTGATCTGGTTAGAAAAGCGCTGGGAGGCCCGGGAAGCTCTGTGGAAGGCCAAACGCTCAGTGTTGGGGAATCTATTAGGTATGGTTGGTAGAGATTCCAAACGAAACAAACCGTCAAAGGCTTATAATTCGTAGGCAAAGAGACGATAGGGATAAGCAGAATCATGGTCGCTATGGATTTGTTATCTTTGTAAATTTGCAAATACAGGGCGTGGATTCCAAATTTAGGCGTTAACTTCAGGTTACCACTTAAAGTCTCGGTGGATTTGCCATTTACCGTAAGCTTGGGCCAATTTTTGACGTTGCTAATCTTTCCACCTGTTGGGAGGGTTTCGGATGGGTCAGACTTCCAAAATGTTAGATTGACATCCACAGTCATGGGATCAGCCAAACTGTTGGTTAAGTTTATGACATAGTTGCAGGTGGCATTTGGGGAATATACGAGTTGATCCGAGTCCATTTCAACTTTAAAGGCGACGCCCGCGCCAAGGCTGCTCAAATCGATTTCCGTTAGCTGCGCAAAATCTGGCGGACCTCCATAAACTTTGAGGACGTAGACTACCTCCGATTTGGAAGCTATGGTGACGGGTAGGTACTCAATGCGTGTCTCTGATCCCCAAATGCTCTTTCCGCTCCCATCTTGTTCAAGGTTAACACTGCCTGTGGTGTTGTATGGCTTGAGGGCAATTATGGCGCCTGTTGCTTTGTTGTATACGGCTACCCATTGTAGATTTTTAGCATCTGCTCTTGTACTGATACTATTCTGGTCCATAACGGTAGTTGCGCCATCTTGATATCCTTGATAAAGATCGGATAGGGGCTCTAGGTATCCAGCGGCGTTGATGTTGTACCCCACATTAGCCCAGCCGGGAGCGCTTAGTGTGATATCCCCGGTTGTTGGGTTTCTCCATATGACTTGCATGTCGAAATAGTATTTGTCTGGGTAAAAGGTGAGGATCTTAATTATTTGAAGTCCCGCTATTGGAGTGTCGGTGCAATCGTGTTCAAAACTAATTGAGACCTTTCCATCATAGGTGCCATCGGTGGCATTTGTCCCATAAGCGCCTAGGCATGTTTCGCCAGGCCAAGGCGTTTGACTCGCAATCCAATCCCAAAGGGGATACCTTTTACCCATGTCGTAAGATGATTTAGAGTTCGCTGCAAGCTCTAATTCTGGCGGTCCCTTTATGGTCCATTTAATCAGCCTAACGCCTCCCACTTTGCCCCCTTTAGATATTACGATTTCCACGAGATCATTTTTGATAGTTACCGTGTTCGCCGTATCGTCCTTCGTAACTAAAATGCTTCCCGGAGATTTAACAATCGGCGAAAGCGTTAGTGTTTGACTGCCATTCATTGTAAAGGAAACAGTTAGCACAAAAAGTAAAGCCAATGAAACGCTCTTCAATTTTTTCATTTATACACCTCTCTGAAGAAGCATATTATAACTAATTGAAATAAAAGTTTATCCCTAAGCTAAGATAAAAACCAAGGAAGGCACAATTATTTAGCGACCCTCCTCTGCATAATCAGGTGCCTAACACATTAACCATTTAAACCTGACAGAAACCTTTAATTTTAAATAGCACCCACGTTAATTGTAATATGAATTTGGAGAAAAGGAACATGGATCGCTCCAAAAAAATTTTTCTCCTACTTATATGTACAACTTTACTTCTTTCCCTCATTAAAATCGGCTCCCTTGCATACTCAAAAAATACGGCGCCGACCGAAACAATCGACGCCAAGGAGTCCCTCCAAGGAATAAATTTCACACGAATAAACGAAACCATTTACACCCTTTCTAACCCACCCTATGTCCCTCGTGTCGTGGGCTACTCAGGATGCAAAAACACATCGGAATATATTTTCAATAAATTCCAAGAGTATAACTTAGGTAATGTAACTTTTGAAAACTTTTCGGTCACGGTTCCAATTGATTACGGTGCCACCCTAAACCTAACCGACTTAGGCATAGTTATTAATGCATATCCCTTATGGCCTAACCAACTTAATCCCTGTAACACACCGCCAGGTGGATTAACCGGCGAGCTAGTTTACGTCGGGCGTGGAGAGCTCTCTGATTTTAATGTTGGAGAAGAGATTTCTGGTAAAATTGTCCTCATGGAGTTTGACAGCTACGATCATTGGCTTAGGGCAGCCATGTTCGGAGCCAAGGCGATCGTATTCATTATGCCCGAAGAAATGACCTACCTGATGACCGAATCAAAAAAGCTGGATATCCCGCTCTACATGCCCAGAGTCCTAGTTAGCGCGCGCGCGCTAAATGGAACATATTTGAGGTCGCTGATTCAGACCTACGGGGATGTAAAGGTAAACCTAAAATCAAGCATGCGCTGGGAGAAAACCTTAGGCAGCAATATCATCGGTTTCGTAAATGGAACAGACCCAACACTAAAAAATGAGATCGTCGTATTCTCCGCCCACTACGACGCCATGTCCATAGCGCCATCCCTCTCCCCAGGCGCCACTGACGCATGTGGAATAGCAACCCTCCTAGAGTTGGCCCGTTACTTTTCGAACAATCGTCAACCCAGAACCGTGGCTTTCATTGCGTTTTCCGGCCATTATTCCGCGTTAGCGGGTGCGAGGGACTTCATTTCAAGGCATTTCTTTCCGAGCATGACAGGGAGAGATCAGGGTGTTCCTGACGATTTTGGCAGTAATATGAAGGTTCTCATAAACTTGGATTTAGCCACGGACAACGACAAGTTTGGCACAATGTACTCGGGGTATTACGGTTTTGAGTCCTGGATTCGGGATGATATATTACAATCGGACAGAGTTGCGTTTATCAGAAGAGAGTTTTTGACAAAAGAAAACGCCTACATTAAAGACGCCCGTAATCAGAGCATAGTAAGCGGCTGGACACCAGAGGACTATAATGAGGAGGAAACAATAATTAGACAAAGCCTGTCAAAATCAGATTGGCAAATTTTAACCCCAAGCAAGTATTGGATGGATAGTGAGCCATTTTTTAGAGCCGGCTTGAACGGAATAAGCTTCTACACGGTGTTTTCACCTACAATATATCGTAACACTCCATCGGACACCTTTGAAAAACTCAAACTTAATAACCTTCGTCCCCAGGTGGAGCTCGCCTTCTATTTTGCCCAGAGGATAGTCAACGCAGACCAGTTTAACTTTGATTCCACTCCGTATCGAAGAGCTGGAGGCGGCGAGGACGAAATGTTTGGAAAAATTGTGGGCAGAATTGAAATTTACAACCGAACAAAGGGATGGTACTCGAATTTAACGGAGGCAGGCATCCCCCCAGTTTTAGTTGACGTTTATTTTTCATGGGCCCCCGTAACGCCCATAGACTACATAACAATAACAGATGAGAATGGATTCTTTGAAATAGACGGTGCAATGGTTGGCGCATCCGAACGAACTACTCCTTCGCGTGGAATAGTATCCGCGTACGTGTTCGATGAGTCCGGAGGCATCATCTACGCTCCTGATTTTGGCGAATTTGGTGCCGGGGAGTTTTCCACTTCATTTGACATACCATTGTCATCATCAGGCATCCTTGGAAGCAAGGAGTCTCCACGCTCCTTCATAATATTCGAATGCGGCTCCGTCACCCTCTACGAATGCCTAGATCCACGAAATCTTCTCGACCCGGCGGCTTCTACTTTCGGACTTGCAGCCGGTCCAGGGAGACCTTGGACAGAAGTTGCGGCGGCGCTCTCGTATGATCTGCTCGATATTGAGGCTGGAACGGAACCTGAGAGCTTCGGGTTTGTTGCCGATAGTTATGGTGATCTTGTTCTTTTTGTTCCACCAGATATTCCCATAATGTTTAAAATAGGAATCACAGGGGAAACGTTCCCTATCCTAATATTAACTAATGCAACTAAGGAGAAACCTGGGGGCTATGGCTATACTGTTAGTAAGGGGCAGCATCTATCCATACCCTTTGCTCCCTATTATGTTACCAAGGACATGTACTGGCTAAACGAAGAAAGGATGAATATCTCTCATAGTTATAGCGTATTTAGCGTAACCGGCGAGCAATATCATAAACAGACACAATCCTACCTCCAAAACGCTGAAAAAGCCCTTAGCGAGGGTAATTATACCGAGTTCTATAAGGAAGCGTTGAATGCCTTCAGTTCTGAAAGAACGGCGTACATCGCTTTTCGGGGAAATATTGTGGATGTAATAAGGACTACTGTGTTCTTTTTCGTGATGTTAATACCCTTTACGTTCCTAAGCGAGCGAATGATCTTATCAAAAACTGGTCTTAAAAGAATTATTTACATGGCGTCTATCTTCACCGCCTTCGTAGTGGCACTATACTTTCTTCATCCCGGTTTCCATCTGGCTTCAAACGTGTATATGGTGTGCATTGGGTTTGCAATGTTTGTCCTCTCAATCCCGGTGATAATAATGGTTTCTAATGATTTCTACTCTAGACTTGTGGAGTTAAAAAAGACGGTTCTCAAAAAGCACTTTGCGGAGATTGGTAGAGTGAGCGCAGCCATGATGGCGTTTTCAATTGGGCTTGAAAACATGAAGAGAAGAAAACTTAGATCAGCTTTGACCCTCACAAGCGTAACCCTCATAATAATGTCCCTTGTAGCCTTCACTGCAGCGTCCACTTTTATTGTGCCCGTTTCACCTGAAACAGCCTATCGTTTCGGAATAACTCCCTATAGTGGTATATTACTTGAAATACAAGCTGGCATGTCTGGGAACATGCCGCTTTCAGAAGAGGTATTCAACTATTTGAGCCAAACATTTAATGACACTGCTGTTGTAACCGCCCGATACTGGACAGTTCCTGCCACCCAAAATTATTTCGTATATCTTTCTAATTCATCTCAAACTGGTGGTTATAGACTTGAGGCCATTTGGGGTGTCATGCCCCAAGAGGCAAATGTAACCCTTCGGCCCATTGAAAGCATTTTGACTGCTGGGCGGTGGCTCCGAGAAGATGACTATGCACATTGCCTAATCAGCAAGACGGTCGCCGCGTACCTTGCCGTAGGGGTCAATGATACGATATCTCTACGAGGGTTCGAAATGAAAATAGTTGGAATTTTTAATGATGATCCCAAAGTAGGTTTAGGTAGTAAAATGGAGTTAGATGAGGAGGGGATATTGCCTATAACCGACAAGCGCGCACGCGCCACAGCCATTTCAACGCTAATAGTACCCTATCGCCTTGCTAGAGACCAGCCGTGGCGTTCCTATGAAAGGGGCATCTCCATAATACTCGCCCAAGTGACAGTGAGATTCCCAGATAATGCAACTAAAGAAGAAGTTATAAATGCAACGAAGCAGCTAGCGCTTCGCCTTCCAAGATTGAACATTTTTGCAGGTTTTGGAAATAAGATTTACCCGTTTAGAGAGGCAAGGTCTTACTCGGTCACAGGGCTACGCCTTGTTATGGTGCCTCTAGTTATATGTATATTCACAACGCTTTCTACGGTTTTGACCGCTGTCCATGAGCGGGTTAGAGAAACTGGAATTCTTAACGCTGTGGGCCTCTCTCCACTACATATAGCATTTCTCTTTTTGGCTGAATCCATAGTTTATGCAGTGATAGGCGCTGTGGTAGGTTACCTCTTAGGCATGGCCATGATAAGGGCGGTGATGGCTCTGCAATTGCTGCCCGCAGGATTCTATCCGAACTTCTCCTCAGGCTTTGTCATAATTGCAATAGTAGCATCCATTCTAATAGTCATCTCATCCTCACTATACCCCATGTATAAAGCGTCTAAACTTTCCCTGCCTTCCCTAAGAAGGGTTTGGGAACTCCCAACAAAACCCACGGAAGACCGGTGGATGGTGCCCTTGCCGTTTGTAGCGACAACCGAAGGCGAGGCTAGGGGAATTTTGCTATATCTAGAGGAGTTTCTTGGCGCGCATACGACTGAGCAACTAGGCGTTTTCGTAATTGAGGGAGACATGACTACTGAGGAGAAGGAGAAGGGCGTAATAGCATTGAAATCCCAAATACGCGTCGCTCCGTGGGAGGCCGCCATACACCAGTATGCGCACATTGTTACAGGCTATAACCCTGAAGAAAAGCGCTGGCTTTTCCAACTTAATTTAGAGAGGATCAGCGGCTCTAGAGGCATATGGGAAAAGACAAACAGAAAATTCATTGACGGCCTAAGAAAGCAGTTCCTCATATGGAGGGCGCTAACGCCTTCCGAAAAAGGGGAGTATGAAAGAAGAACTTTGGAAAAGACTTAAAAACAATTGAGCCAAATAAGTATGGAAAAGAGGGAAGAAATTGAGTAAAGAAGATAAAGGTTTAACGAAACGAGCATTAATTCTCGGCACTATTGCTGCTATTCTCGGACCGATGATCGCGAGCTATTTCATGAGCCTCGGTTTCTACCACGGTAATGAATATGTGTGGACAGTTGCAGGTCCCTTCACAATATTTGTATTCATAATTCCAGTTTACCTCCTTCTCTCTTACCTTGCGCCTAGACTTAAAATCCATCCTTACGAAATGGTTGTCATCTACTCTATGTTAGCAATCAGCATGTGCGTATCCATTCTTCCAAGTTGGGGGATTGCAATACATATGAGTGCCATGACTGATGAAACGACTCGGGCAACAACCCTGGGTGGAGGGGCATATATGCCGTCGCTTTGGGCTCCGCCATACGACCCTGCCGTATACGGTGTTGTAGCGGGAGTCCTTCCTGAAGCCACTGGGTACTTCCTGCCGTTTCGGCCCTTCAGGGTTATTCCTCTTGGACGCCCGGTTCCGTGGGGAGCATGGATAGTACCAATAGCATATAACATTGTTCTCTTTGTCGCCATTGGCTTATTCCAGTGCTTCCTTTATATGATATTCAGAAAACGTTTCATTGACGTGGAAAAACTTCCGTTCCCTCAGGCGCAAGCAGGCATGGAGTTGCTTAAGGCAGGGGGCATGGGCTCATCGGAAAAGTCAGAGAGAATATTTGGTTTACCTCCATTTTGGCTAGGGGCGCTCATCGGCTTAGTGTTCTATTTTCCAAATATCTTAGCTTACTGGTTTAGCCAAGGCTGGGCTGCGCCTTCTTGGTACACCACTTTGGTAGGCCATCAATGGGCTTGGGGAGGAATAGATGCAACAGCAACATACGGCTTAAAAAATGTGGTCTTAGTACTGGCGTTTGACCCAAGATGGATTTCACTGGCATTTCTAATGCCTCTAGACGTCCTTTTCACAGCGATAGTGTGGTTTCTGTTCTTCTACATAATTGCTCCGCCAATACAGGTATCGCTAGGGCTTTACACTCCGCCTGCTGCTGCCCCAACTGCAAATAACCTTTATTATCAGTATGGTCACTGGATGGACAGGGGGTTCACCCCTCACTCTATAGAGCAAGGATTTTGGGTGGGCGTAGGGCTCTTTGTAATAATTTTCAACCTTCGATACTTGATAGGCACCTTTAGGGCTAAAGGGGAAAGCGTGAAAAGGGAACCTATGCCATACAAACTGGCTTGGATAGGCCTATTTTCAACGTTCATCCTCATTGTCGTTTTGTTTGCATCCAGCGGCATGGGCACTATTGCACCGTTCCTAGCAATTTGGGTCTTGCTCACCTATTTGTCCTTGGCAAGGTTCAGAAGCATCAGCGGATACTGGTCCTCATTTGCATTGTATGGCCCATGGCTTCACGAAGCATCAGAGATGTGGTCCATACCTTTCATCGCATCCGGGACCTCTAGCAGTCAGGCCAATTTCACCACTCTTGATACCGCCATATTCATGACCACGGACAGAACGTTAGAAGGCAATCAAGGGGTACATGTCCTTGAATCCTACAAGTTTGCAGACGTAACCGGGCTATCACCAAAGAGCCTTCTAGTACCTCAAGTTCTGGCAATCGTTCTAGGCGTTGTAATATCATTTCTAGTTTACATATGGGGCGTATACACCTACGGTTGGACCACGTGGGCACAGCATCCAGATTTCACCCTCTGGACAACTTGGACATCCTACCCAATGAACCAGAACATGATTGCGGATTTCCCTGCCTACCCACCTGAAACCCTAGGGAACCCCTTCGTGAACAGATGGCTGTTCCAGTATTTCTCGGGAATTTTTCTTGCAGGATTACTCATGTTCCTGAAGGCGCGGTTTATGTGGTTCCCATTGAATGCTGTAGGCGTCCTATATGTCAGCGTTGGATTCTTCGGCTTATACATGTTTATCCCCAACATCATCGCATATGTGCTCAAATGGACAACACTAAGGTTCGGAGGCGCCAAAATCTACGAGAAATACGCCTTTCCATTCTTCGCAGGCTTACTAATATTCGGCATGGTCACATGGTATATCGGTGAACTAGGACCACGATACGTCACATAGATTAGTGGATCATTGCTTTCGTCAAAAAGTGTATGCCTTGGCCAATCGAGTCCTTTGAGTCTCCATAGACCCACTATCTTTTTCTTGAGGTTGGAAGTTCTGCTGAGTAGAGTTCTTTTATAAGGTAGTAGGCGGGAAGTGGATTCCTGTAGCCATCAACGATTCCAATCTCCCCTCTCTCCCCTCCAACTCCACCAACGATTCCAATCTCCCCTCCGCTCCAAGTGCCTTGATACTGGTCGAATACCCATAGAAGTCCGCCTGCAACATAATCTCGCGTATTATCACTGATGATTAGCCAGTGGTCCTTAAGGGTTTGGAGGTAGAGAGGGTTATATGGATCTCCGAAACGTGGGTCACCATACTCGGTTACAAGGATTGGCTTATCTGGATACTCGTTCCGTATTCTTTCAAAACAGCCTATAAGTTCTTTTGGAGACCCACCGTACCATGGGCCGCCATAGTACTCGTTAATGCAGATTATGTCGTCATACTGAAATGTAGGATCGACGTAGGTGCGGTGTTTATCGGAAGCATGAGTCACCGGCCTAGTCTTATCTAGAGCCTTGGCTTCTGCGTAAAGTTCGCGGGCCCAAGCTTCATCATTGGTTCGTAGTTCGTTGCCAGTGCTCCATATAATCACGGATGGATGATTGTAATCCCTCAGAATCATTTCTCTGAGCTGTTGCTTTCCGCTTGCAAGTTTTTCTTCGAAACTTGCTGTATTAATTTGCCATGCTGGAATCTCGTCAAAAATGAGTAGTCCTTCGTGGTCGGCCAAGTCCAATAGATGGGGATGTTGGGGATTATGCGCTAGGCGAATCATGTTCATGTTTGCCGCCTTAATAAGTTCAACATCACGCTGCCTGATTGTGTCGTTTTCAGTAAAGCCCATTTCTGGATAGAACTCACGAAGGTTAACTCCTTTAACAAAAAGTTTCTCTCCATTTAGATATAGCCCGTCAGGACGGACTTCCACCTCCCTCACGCCGAAGGTGCTTTCATATTTGTCTAGCGGTGTTTCGTCCATAGAGATAGTAGCCCTGAGTAGGTACAGATTGGGAGTTTTAGGGGACCATAATTTCGGAGAATGAAGGGTGAGATTAAACTTTACTTCGCGGGTTTCGTTCGCTGAGAAACTGAACCCTTTACTTTTATTAATAACGCTTGCGTCGTTCTGGAGGTCTATAACTTCTACGGAAACATTGAAGTCTTTAGGCTCTGGATACCTGTTGTAAAGCGAGAGATTTGCGTTAACTTTTGAATTGCCGATGATGCCTTTGGTGTCAATTTTTGATCCGAGAATCGTGAGGTTGTCGCATGCCTCCAGAAATACTTCTCGATGTATTCCGCCGTGTTTCATCCCCCATGCAGAGTCAGGGACCCTTGAGTCTAGATGGCGATTATCAACGAGGACGGTAATATTGTTCAATGAATCGTAATTGAGGTATGGCGAAACGTCGAACCAGAATGGCGTGTAACCTCCTTCATGAAAACCTAAAAATTCATCGTTCAGCCATACGTCAGCCCGGTAGTTAACAGCCCAAAAATGTAATTTAACAAATTTGCCATTCCATTCTGGCGGAGCAGTGAAATTTCGTTTATACCAAGCGAGGCCCTCATAGGATATGAAGCTTCCGCTTTCCCATCCCCAGCATCTAGGCACGTCCATTTTACGCCACGAAGACTCGCCTCGATGCTTGAAGCCCCAAACGCCGCACAAAGACAAATTTTCTCGAAAAGAATTAGCGGAAAATGCGTCCACCGCGGATTTTTTCATTGGAAACCGTCCGCTTTCCCTCATTTGGCATCCACCTTAATAAAACTTTTTTGTTACTATACGGCAGCTTGCCGTATGTGCTCATCGGGATTTATAACGTCCCTAAGCTATCATCTTTATTCATTGAAAGACTTCCTAGCGTGGCTAACGTGGGAGTTAGATATTTTTAGGAGATTTACAGTGTTAGGCAGATCGTTGCTTTCGTCAAAATGTGTGCCTTGGCCAATCGAGTCCCTCGAGTCTCCATAGACCCACTATTTTTTTCTTGAAGCCGGGAGTTCTGCTGAGTAAAGTTCTTTTATAAGGTAGTAGGCGGGAAGTGGATTCCTGTAGCCATCAACGATTCCCATCGTGTCCCATCCACCCCAAGTGCCTTGATAATGGTTGAATATCCATAGGAGTCCGCCTACAACATAATCCCGCGTATCATCACTGATTATTTGCCAGTGGGCTTTGATGGTTTCGAGGCACTTAGGGCTCATTGGGTCAACCTTCCCGAATTCGGCAGCAGCACCATACTCAGATACGAGAATGGGTTTCGCAGGATACGCGTTTCGGATTCGATTAAAACAGTCTATGAGTTCTTGTGGATTGAAAGGGTGACTTCCGTACCAAGGGCCGCCATAGTACTCGTTAATGCAGATTATGTCGTCATACTGAAATGTAGGATCGGGGGTGATATCGCGGTGTTTATCGGAAGCATGAGTCACCGGCCTAGTCTTGTCCAGAGCCTTGGCTAGTGCATTAAGTGTGCTGACCCAAGCATTATCATTGGTTCGTAGTTCGTTGCCAGTGCTCCATATAATCACGGATGGATGATTGTAATCCCTTAGGATCATTTCTCTAAGCTGTTGTTTTCCGCTTGCAAGTTTTTCTTCGAAACTTGCTGTATTAATTTGCCATGCTGGAATCTCGTCTAAAACGAGCAATCCTTCGCGGTCAGCCAAATCCAAATAATAAGGATGGTGAGGAGTGTGCCCAAAGCGAATCATGTTCACGCCTGCCGCCTTAATAAGTTCGATGTCAAGCTGCCTAATTTCGTTGGGTGTAGTAAAGCCCATTTCTGGATAGAACTCGCGAATGTCAACTCCCTTAATAAATAGCTTCTTTCCATTCAGATAAAGACCATCAGAAAGCACTTCTATCTCTCTTACGCCGAATGTGCTCTCATACTCATCAAGAGGTGTTTCACCTGTAGACATGGTAACTCTAAGGAGATAGAGATTAGGCGTTTCAGTAGACCACAGTTTCGGAGAATAAAGGGTGAGGTTGAACTTTACTTCGCGGGTTTCGTTGGCTGAGAAGCTGAACTCTTGGCTTTGATTAATGACGCTCATGCCGTTCTGGAGGTCGATAATTTCCATGGAGACGTTGAATTCTTTATGCTCTGGATACCTGTTGTATATTGAGAGGTTTGCGTTAACCGTTGATTGGCCGATGATGCCTTTGGTGTCGATTTTTGATCCGAGAACTGTGAGGTTGTCACACGCCTCCAGAAATACTTCCCGATGTATTCCGCCGTGTTTCATCCACCATGCAGAGTCGGGAACCCTTGAGTCTAGATGGCGATTATTAACGCGGACGGTGATTTTATTCCGAGAACCATAATGGAGGTATGGCGAAACGTCGAACCAGAATGGCGTGTAACCTCCTTCATGAAAGCCCAAGTATTTACCGTTCAGCCATACATCAGCCCGGTAGTTAACAGCCCAAAAATGTAATTTAACAAATTTTCCATTCCATCTCGACGGGACAGTGAAATTTCGCCTATACGACGCGTTGCCCTCATAGAATATGAAGCTTCCGCTTTCCCATCCCCAGCATCTAGGCACGTCCATTTTACGCCACGAAGACTCGCCTCGATGCTTGAAGCCCCAAACGCCGCACAAAGACAGATTTTCTCGAAAAGAATTAGCGTAAAATGCGTTCACCGCGGATTTTTTCATTGGAAACCGTCCGCTTTCCCTCATTTGGCATCCACCTTAATAAAACTTTTTTGTTCCAATATGACAACTTGCCGTATATGCTCATTGGAATTTATAACGTCCCTAAGCTATCATCTTTATTCATTGAAAGACTTCCTAGCGTGGCTAACGTGGGATTTAGATATTTTTAGGAGATTTACGAGCTTGGCTCCATTCTTGCTCCCGTTCCTACTGTTAAGACCCATCCCTGTTCGGCCCCGGCGGATAGGCCTGCCTCAACCACCTTATGGCCAGTTTCTATGTCCCTTATCAAAGCTATGATGCTTCCCCCCATGCCGGCACCAGATATTTTGGCTCCGTAGGCTCCCGCTTCTAGAGCAGCTGTGCAGATATTGTCGATTTCGGGTAGGCTCACCTCGTAGAGGTCTCTTAAGAGGGCTTGCTGATCGTTCATGATTTCGCCTAGGATGCGGTGACTTCGCTCTTTTAGGGGTTTGCCTTTAATGAGTTCCCATCGCTCCTTGCCCAGATTTTTAATGGCCATTTGTTCACTGATTTTTTCGAGCCTCAGAATTTGTAGGGCGAACTCCGTTGACTTCTGCATCCTGATCGTGAAGAGTATGCGTTTCGACGCCCTTTCGTCTAAATGGGGAAGATACCGTTCAATCTCCTGTTCTGTGATCTTCTCCCACATGGGCTGGTCGTACCTGTATCCAAGCTTCGCCTTCAGTTTTTCTGGGGCAAGTTCGTCTTTCATCAGCGCCCTAAGCCCCCTATCTATATCAGCCTGCCTGAAGGGGTGAATTTCAGCCGTAGAATGCCTGAATCCGGAGTCCAAGACGGCCCAAGTCAAATCAGTGAACGGTAGCGGTTCAACCTTATAGGGGGGTCTGCATTCAAGCTTTATTATCCCACCGAAGGCGACCCCATACTGATCGAGCCTCCCGCAAGGAACGCCGACTTCCCCGGTTTCAGCTAAATAAGCGATCTCCGCCAAATCCTTTTCATTGTATTCTAGCTCACAAACGTGATTGAGGAGGGTGGCGAAGGCAACCTCAAGGGCCGCGCTGCTGGATAACCCTGAGCATATGGGTATTTCACTCTTAACAATCGCGTGCATCCCCCTAAGCTTGTGAATCAGCCCTTGCTTAACGATGACGTTCACTATGCCACGGAAGTAATTCCCAAACCAGTCCCTCTCCAGCATGTCGTTCTCCCCCACCCTAAACGTGTCAACCGCTGGTTCCCCATGCTCCTCCAGGTCAAGGGATTTAACGATAAAAACGTCCTCCTTTAGGGGCTTGGCAAATATGTATGTGCGTAAATTTATGGCGACCGGCACCACCGGCAACCCTTTGTAATCCTGATGTGTATTCAGGAAGTCAGCTCTCCCGGGGGAAGAGGCGACGATCCGTGAGGCCCCGCCTAACTCCTTTTTAATTAGCATCTGCACATCCATACTTTGACCATCCCCTTCGTGTTTGCCTTCACAGGTAGTTTCAGGATTAATAATTTTGGATTCAGTACACTTTAACTTTTTCAGTCAAAAATGTGTTCTTCCCCTACGCGAGAAACAGCAGAAAAACTAGGAAAAATCTAGGCACTAGGGCTTCTCCTAAGTTCCTCTGCCTTATCTTCAGGACGATAATCAAAAGTAACCGTTCCGGCGCCGGTTTCAACGCTTGCAAAGAACTTTAGCTTGCCTTTCTCACGATATGGTGGGTAAAATTCTACGTGGAAATGGTAATATGGATAATCCTTCCCGTCTGTGGGTTTTTGATGCAAAACCATCATGTAGGGGAAGCTCATCATAAAGAGGTTGTCGAACTTTGTCAAAACGACCTTCAATATTTGTGCAAAGGCCAATCGCTCCTCATCAGATAGATCGGGCAAACTTTGGACGTGCCTCTTCGGGTAAATGTGAACCCCATAAGGCCATCGGGCAAAAAATGGGAGAAAACAGATGAAGCGATCGTTTTCACAAACGATGCGGGAGCCGTTACGGCGTTCTTCATCTATTATTCGGCAGAACAGACACTCCCCATTCCGCTTCCAATACTGCCTACTCGACGACAATTCTCGTTTAATTCTGGGAGGAATGAACGGAAATGCGTAGATTTGACCGTGAGGATGGTCGAGGGTAACCCCGATTTCGCGCCCCTTGTTTTCAAAAATGAAAACATATTTGACGTAGTCCCTACTGCCCAATTCTCTATACCGTTCGGTCCAAAGGTCTATCAACAACTTTATATGCCTAACACCCAGATTCGTAAGCGTTGTATTATGTTGAGAGGTGTAAAGCACAACCTCGCACACGCCCCTAGCCTGTTTACAACGATAAAGTTTATCGCCCCTAACGTCCGGTGCAGGAGGATCAGGCACGAGGGCGGGAAACCTGTTTGGGAGAGCTAATACACTCCAAGGAGTTTTAGGCACCTCCTCAGCCCCTGGGCAGAATGGACAAGGGCCTTCAGGTAATATGGGGCGTTTTTCACGCCTCCCCGAAACGATGATCCACTCACGAAGAATCGGGTTCCACCGCAACTCCATAAAGCAACCTCCAAGAGCTTAAACTCTATCCTTATTTGAGGATGGAGATGAATATAAGTGCAAATAAATAAAAATTGCGATTATTTTGGTTGTATAACGCCGTTATAAAAATCAAAAATAATAAAATTTAGAGAGGATCAGTGGTTCTAGGGGCGTGTGGGAGAAGGCTAACAGGAAGTTCATTGATAATCTAAGGAAGCAGTTTCTTATTTGGAGGGCGTTGACGCCTTCCGAGAAAGGGGAGTATGAGAGAGGGGCTTTGGAAAAGGCTTAAAAATAATTGAGCCTACTACGTATAAGAAAGAGGGAATAAAATGAGTAAGGAAGCTAAAGGTTTAACGAAACGAGCATTAATTCTCGGCTATTCCAACACGAGCGAATACGCGTGGACAGTTGCAGGTCCCTTCACAATTTGCATTCATAATTTCAGTTTACCTCCTCCTTTCTTACCTCGCACCTAGACTAAAATCCATACTTTCCTTCCCCCATTTATGAGGTATAAAATTGAAGGAAAAAAATCCCGGTGAAGTACCCTCAGGTTTCACTTGGAGAGTAGTGATTGGACTCATCTACGGAATGATTATTCTTCTACCGGCTTCTATTTGGCTCATGTGGAGCGCTGGCGTAGGCGCTAGGGAGTTGGGCTCAGCTGCGCAATACACCGTTCTGCTACTCTTTACAACCCTTGCGGCATCCGCTGGAAATCCCTTCTCTAAGCAAGAAGCCTTTGTCTTGTACTCAAACATCATGTCTGTCGTTACGGAATTCATGGCCCCCATCCTGGTTTTCCAATATTATGTTCGTCAAAGCCCCATCGCCCAGGCGTATGGACTTTCGAACCTGCTTCCCAACTGGTGGGCACCTCCCCCCGGCTCAATTAACAGAACCATGTTTGATCCACACTGGGTTCCCGTCATGCTTGTTTGGCTTATCCTAAATGGACTGCTACTTAAACTATGCAATCTTTCCATAGGTTATCTTACCTATCAATTATTTGCAGTGGAGGAGAAACTGCCCTTCCCGGGCACAAGAGTTTGGGCGGAAACATGTATAACCATTGCAGAAAAGGCGAAGCGCCCTAAAAAAGCCAAGTTGCTCACCTATACCGCCGTAATAAGTATGGTTTTTTCGTCGCTGACCTATGGAGCATGGTTAATCACGGGAAGACCATTAATACCCGTTTTTAACGATATGACCTCCCTAGTAGACAAAGTTTTACCTGGCGCGAGTTTCGGGCTAATACTTGATCTACTCCTGATGGCGATAGGATTCATTATTCCATGGCATGTTTGTGTTTCAATTTTCATTGGAGGAATAACCACCTTTATGGTGGTCAATCCGATTCTTGTCAAAATGGGTGTGTTTTCCCATTATAAACTCGGGATGAGTTCAAGTTCTATTCTTTATTGGTCTCGACTCGACTTTTGGATTAGCCCAATGATTGGAATAATTATCGCAGCAGGAATCATTCCCCTTATTAGAGGAAGAAAATATGTTATCGGAGCATTTAAGCGCTTAACAGTTGCCAGAAAAACAGTGAAAGGAGAAGAGAAGAGACCCACACCCTTATGGATTGTTCTAGCATTGTTCCTTTCAGGAACGGTAGGTTCCGCTGTGCTAACAATGATATTAGTTCCCGATCTCCCCTTTTGGATTCCCATAACCCTATCTGTGGGATGGACATTTTTGTATAGTTTAATCAATACTAGGGCGGTTGGAGAGGCCGCAATTGCATTAGGTGTACCAATGCCTGGTGGAGCAGTCGGTGTACCATACCTGCGCGAAGGAGTCTTTTTTTCCGCAGGCTACAAAGGCGTTGGTGGCTGGGTCGCCCCGCTAATAATTGGAGGAGACGGAGGAGCCTGGAGCGCTGTTTACTTGGCTTGCGACCTAACAGAAACAAAGTTCAGAGACTACCTCAAAGCTTACCTTGTTGCTGTTCCCATCGCTATCTTTATGAGCCTCGTATATGTAGACGCCTTTTGGAGCATGGCGCCCATACCATCTGCAGCATATCCCTACACGTCTTACACATGGCCAACTGACGCCGCGAGCACCTTAATATGGCCGGCGATCCGAGAAAACCCACTGGCACTATTTAAAATCGACCTAATTGTCGGCTCCCTGATCATAGGATCAATTGTTTCAGTCACTTGCGGCTTTTTCCACATACCATTTGAGCTCATTGGGTTCGCACTTGGAATGGGCCAGCTTATCCACACTACTGCTCCAATTTTTATCGGTGGTGTCATCGGAAGAATCATGGAACGCAGAATGGGGAAGGAGTGGTGGAGAGACAACTTGGCAGTCATCGCCGCGGGGCTAGGCGTCGGAGAGGGGGTGCTGATAGCCGTTGCTGCATCCATTGCGCTAATATCGAAGTCCATGTGGATCTCGCCAGTCTAATTCTGAGGGCGAAGCGTGAAAAACTTCGATGCCGTCTTTTTTCATTTACCTAGAACTATGCCATCCTACCGAAAAGAAATTCCGTTATTAGGCCCCATTTTCGGCCGCTGGCCAACAACTCAATTTGTCCCGTGTCTGTCAAATTACGATATAAATCAAGGACAGAGAATAGTCCCTATAAACAACACGGAAATAAACACACTAAACTTGCGGGAAATATTCATAACACTCCCTTCTGAGCTTTCAAGTATTTTCTAAAGCACGTATAAAAAGTAAAAATGTTGTAAATAAAATCCACACAAACCTTGAGTACTAACAGCTGATAGTTCGACCTCTCTCACTTAGGCTTTACAAATACTGAGCAGAAAATATGAATAAGATTCCGAAGATGATTAAGAAAATCGCACTTCCAAGCACTATGTAACGGATCGTCCTCTGGCTCAAAAAATTTTTCCCAGCATTAACTGAGTAGCTCACAAACCCGAACCACCCCAAATCCGCTGCAGCGTGTCCAATTAGAAAGGCGAAAAAGCCGACTACTCCAGCAGCACTTATGCTTGTGAAAAGCACAGGAATCCCTATGGTTAACCACCAAAGCATAATATGCGGATTTGAACAACTAGTCAAGAAGCCTGCAATAACTGGGCCGTGGGATGCAAATCGAGCATTCGTATTCGCTTTTATCTCCACACGAAGACTTTTCGACACCTTTACCAGATAAGCACCCATTAATGTTAAGGCGGTTCCGCCAAGGTAACTAACAATCAATTTAGCAGAAGCCGACTCCAAAATTGCGCCTAGACCAAGAAAAATGAGGACGATTATGATGGCTTCAACCATGAAGTGACCAACCGCGATTAAGGGTCCTGTAAGGCAGCCTCGCTTCAAAGACTCAGAAACGGTGATTACAAAAACGGGTCCTGGAACTAAGGCTCCAGCCAAGGCAGCTACCAGCGATGCAAACAGGAGCCCAAAAAATTCAAGCATTGGAAATCTCCAAAGAGCTAATATACAGAGACCTTAGCTACGCCTTCAATTTTTAGAATTTTTGGGATGAGTTCTCCAGGAATTTTTTTCTCAACTATCAACGTAAGTTTGGGTTCAGGCGAAAGCTCCGGATCATCCACGATGGCTTGTCTTATGCTTATGTTTTTCTCCGCTATGAGGGAGGCGGATTTCGCTAGAATTCCAGGGATTCTTGCGTTTACTGGAGTGATTTCCACCACGCCTAGGTCGAGGTATTTCGCTATCTCCTTTAGGGAGTGCCCAGCCGACCTTAAGTGCTTGAATATAACTCGCAGCTCAGAGTTTTTCTCAATTGCCTTTACTGTTTCAGTTACCGTTCTTCTGTCCACTTTTGCAACTCGGCTTATTCTAATTGGCGGAATCTCAATGTCGTTGCAATAGATTTTTCCAGCTTCTACTCTCAGACCGTTTTCTATGAGGACACTGGCCACGGAGAGACGCTCAGGATAACCTTTTAGATGCCCCACTACTTTGCTCCACATAAGGTCACACTCATGCATCTTTACGTACGAGTAAGTTATAAACGTATAAATTGGATAGAGATGTAACTTGCCTTTTCTGATTAGTCACGTAGCGGAATTAATGATTCACAAATATGTGAGAAAGAGGGGGAAGTAGCGGTTAGTAAGGTAGGGATTCCACCCATGGATACAGTTGCCTCAACTTCTTCATTGACTTTCGCACTTCTTCCTCTGGGTACACGTAGGGCGGAAGCTTACCATGGAGATAGTCGTCGTAGGCTTGCATGTCGAAATGGCCGTGGCCGCAGAGCAGGAAAAGAATAGTTTTCTTTTCGCCTGTCTTTTTGCATCTTAACGCTTCGTCGACAACGCCCTTAATGGCGTAGGACGGCTCTGGAGCAGGTACTATGCCTTCAGTCTTAGTGAAGAGCTTAGCGGCGTCGAATACTTCCACTTGGTTATAGGCTATTGTTTCCACTTTCTTCTCTAAGGCCAGCAAGCATAGGGTAGGAGCCTTACCATGGTAGCGTAGGCCTCCAGCATGAATCGGCGCAGGTATGAACTCATGGCCTAAGGTATGCATCTTCACTAGGGGAGTTAGTCTCGCTGTGTCGCCGTGGTCGTATGTGTATTCTCCTTTTGTAATGGAGGGGCAAGCCGTGGGTTCAACAGCTACGAATTTCACGTCCTTCGGAGCCTTCTTTGATACTTTGTCATAATAGAAGGGCCAGAAGAGCCCGGAGAAGCTGCTGCCCCCGCCTATGCATCCGAATATCTCGTCCGGGTAGTCGTCCACCATTTTAAGCTGCTTCTGGGTCTCTAACCCTACTACAGTTTGATGCATTAGGACATGGTTGAAAACGCTGCCTATGGCGTAGTTAGCTTCCTCATGGACGAGAGCATCCTCTACGGCTTCGCTAATGGCGATCCCTAGGCTTCCAGGGTTATCAGGGTTTTCTTTCAAAATCTTTTTGCCAGTCTCTGTTTTAGTGCTTGGACTTGGATATACTTCAGCACCCCAGAGCTCCATCATAACCCTTCTGTAGGGCTTCTGGTCGTAGCTTACCCTCACCATGTATACGGTGCAATCAATACCAAAAGTCATGCAGCCAAAGGCTAAGGCGGAGCCCCACTGTCCAGCTCCCGTTTCCGTAGTCACACGTTCTACGCCTTCCTTCATGTTGTAGTAGGCTTGCGCAACGGCGGTGTTAGGCTTGTGGCTTCCTGGTGGGCTGACGCCCTCGTACTTGTAATAGATTTTGGCTGGGGTCTTCAAAGCCTTCTCTAATCTAACAGCTCTATAGAGGGGAGTGGGCCGCCAAATCCGGTAGACTTCCCTTACTTCTTCAGGGATGTCTATCCATCTGTCCTTACTGAACTCTTGAGCAAGGATTTCCTTGGGGAACAATTTTGGGACTATTCCTGGGCCAGGCGCCCTTGTCGACGGATCTATTATTGGCGGCAGTGGTTTAGGCAGATCGGACAGTATGCAGTACCATTGCTTAGGTATCTCTTCCTCATCTAACATTATTTTTGTTGATGGCATACGGTTTCACTTCACTAATTCTTGATAGGTAGGTACATAAGTGATGATGAAGGATAATTTAAACCTTATGCGTACAAAAATGTACATATTTTACCATAGCCACGAGCCCTAAGCGACAAGCAAAATCAACAAAGTTTAAGCATCACTTAGGCAAAATAACCATGTCTGGTGGTCACATGCCCATAGAGAAAAGCGAGTACATATGGCTGAACGGAAAATTCGTTCCTTGGGACGAAGCTAAAACCCACGTTTTAGATCATGGAATCCATTATGGAACTGGAGTTTTTGAAGGAATTAGGGCTTATGAAACCGTGGACGGCAACTCCGCCATTTTCAGACTAGAAGAGCATGTGGAAAGACTGTTTAAGTCGGCTAAAGCCTTGCGCATGACCATTCCCTACGACAAGGAGAAGGTTAAGGAAATAATCGCTGAAACCATTAGGAAAAACAAGTTGAAAGAATGTTACATAAGGCCCTTAGCCTGGTACGGATACAGAGAGCTTGGGTTGAGGGCGCAGGGGCTGCCCGTCAATTTTATGGTTGCCGTTTGGAAATGGGAAAGCTACCTGGGAAAGGAAGGCGTTAGGGCAAAGATAAGCACGTGGACGAGAAACAACCCGAACTCCTTTCCCAACGAGGCAAAGGTCACTGGAGGCTACGCTAACGCTGTCCTAGCTTCTGAGGAGGCGAGATCAGCGGGTTACGATGAAGCCATAATGCTTGACCAAAGAGGTTTTGTTGCCGAGGGACCTGGAGAAAACCTCTTCATTGTGGAGGACCAAAGGCTTTCGACTCCTCCGCTTAACGCCTCCATTCTGCTGGGAATAACTAGGGGCACAGTGATGATCCTTGCGAAGGATTTAGGATACGAGGTTAGGGAAGCCAACATTACGAGAAATAGACTCTACAACGCTGATGAAGCCTTTTTCACAGGAACCGCTGCTGAAATCACTCCAATCTATGAGGTGGATGACAGAAAAATAGGAAACGGAGAAACGGGACCCATAACCAAAAAAATTCAAAACGAATACTCAGCGGTCATAAGAGGGAAAAAACAAAAGTATAAACATTGGCTCACATACCTATACAAATAACAATTATAATTTTGACTTAAGGTGATAGTTGTGCCAGTGACGGTAAAGGTAGCTAAAAAGAAGAGGATTCCGCGTTCAATGTTTGGTTCGAATCCTAAATTAAAGCCTTTTTCACAGGAAGACAAGGCTAAGTTCCATAAATTATGAGATGCCATTGATCGTTGTTTCGTATGAAAGTTTTTATATGAGGATATAGTTAGCTTTTGGTCGAGTGGATTGAAGTGAGGGATTACGTTCACGAAAGGCGGTTGCGTTCATTTTTAGTATCCGCAACCCTAAATTAAGCGTTAAACAAGCCTTCTATTACAGTCTACCCCCTCAAACTTGCCGAATTACCAAATTTTTAACGCAAAAATTTAATGCTCTTACCACATTTCTCATAGTTAAGGTTCTTTTATGGAACCTTCGAGGTGTTAAACAGTGAATAAAGTAAAGTTTGCCATACCTAAGGGCTCGTTGGAGAAAGCAACCTTCGAAATATTAGAGCAGGCGGGATACAAAATCTCGGGACACGAAAGAACCTATAGACCATCCTTAAACGATCCTGGAATCGAACTGAAAATTCTTAGACCGCAGGAAATCCCCTACTTCGTCAGCGAAGGCCTGCAGGACGTCGGCATCACAGGCCTAGATTGGATCCGCGAAACCCGCGCCGCTGTGGAGGTTCTCATCAACTTGGAATATGGAGGAGGAAGACTTGTCATAGCTGTGCCTAAACCGTGGACCACGATAAACTCGCTGTCCGACCTACTTGAAAAGTTCCTAGGCGAAGGCAAAACCGTCAGAATATCCACGGAGTACTTGAATGCTGTTGCGGAGTACGTGAAAGCAAACCCAGTTTACCGCAAATACTTCAAAGGCTCAGATCCCTTGGTCATAACCCCCTGGTGGAGAAGAGGCAAAAACCTGAAGGTCAACATACTCCTCTCCTTCGGAGCTACGGAGGCTAAGCCGCCTGAGGACGCGGATGCGATCGTTGACTTCACTGAAACCGGTACAACCCTCGAACAAAACAACCTGAAAATAATTGAAACCGTCATGCAGACCAACGCAGTTCTCATTGCCAACAAAAAAGCCTTAGCCGACCCAGAGAAAAAGGAGAAAATCTATGACATTCTAACTCTGTTGAAGGGCGTGGTTGACGGCAGGAAAAAACTCCACATTTTCTTAAACGTAAGGGAGGAAAATCTCAAAGAACTCCTTAACAGGCTTCCAGCTCTGAAGAGACCAACCATCTCTCGCCTATCTGGAAAAGGCTGGTACTCAGTGAACACCGTCATCGACCGAGAACTTTTCTTAGAACTTTTGCCCACTCTCCGCGAACTCGCCCAAGGACTAGTCGTACACGAGCCGAGGCAGATTCTACCACTCGAGGAAATAAAGGAGAAAAAGAACAGTGGATAAGCCTCCCTTGATCCGAGTTTGGAAAGCTTCAGAATTGCCGCCCGAATGGATAAGGAAAAGGCGAATAATGGGCGGAGAACTAACCGAGGAGCTTGAAACCAACGTTAAGGCTATCATAGATGAGGTTAGGAAGAGGGGAGACTCTGCCATAACTGAATTCTCAAAAAAATTCGACAACGTCAACTTAACCGCTAAAGACTTTCGCGTAACTAAGGAAGAAATCAGCAATGCGTATAGCTTAGTTAGCGAGGAACAGATTTCGGCAATTGAATTCTTGAAAGAAAAAATAGAGGAAGTGGATAAACGCCTCCTAAAACAAATAAAAATCACGATTGAGAACGGCGTAAAAATAAGAAGCCTACCGATTCCGATTCAGAGCGTAGGTTGCTATGTGCCAGGCGGCGAAGCCGCATACCCAAGCACATTAGTTATGACCGTGACACCCGCCAAAGTTGCTGGAGTGCCCAGAGTTGCTGTTTGCTCGCCTCCAACAAGCCAGGGCAAGATTAATCCTTTAACCCTCGTAGCCGCCGACATCTGCAAAGCCGACGAAAATTATAAAATCGGAGGCGCCCAAGCCATAGCCGCCTTAGCCTACGGAACAAAATCCATTAAGCCTGTAAATAAAATCATTGGACCTGGAAACAAATACGTAACCATGGCTAAACTCCTAGTTTCCCGAAACGTCGCCATAGACATGCCAGCGGGACCAAGCGAAATACTTATTTTAGCCGACGAAACCGCAAACCCGCAAATCATAGCCCTAGACATGATTTCTCAAGCGGAACACGGAGCCGACAGCATTTCAGGACTGGTCACCACATCTAAGGAGTTTGCTGAAAACGTCTTTAAGGAGCTTGAATCTAGGGTTCCTTCACTGCGCAGAGGCAAAGTCATAGCCGACGCTCTTTCGAGAAACGGTTTCATAACTGTATGTAAAAGCCTAAATGATGCAATCGAGTTTGTGAATACCTTTGCTCCTGAACACCTCGAAATAATAACGGAAAAATCAGAAAAAATCGCTGAGGAAGTTACGTCCGCAGGCATAGTCCTAGTGGGGCAATACACTCCCGTGTCTGCAAGCGACTACTGCATTGGAACGAATCACGTCCTTCCGACGAGTGGATATGGACACGTATTCTCAGGTTTGTCAGTCCTCGATTTCGTTAAAAGAATAAACATCGTCAAATGCTCAAAGGAAAGCCTACTAAGGCTAAGAAAAAATGTGAAAGTTTTGGCGGAAGCCGAGAACTTGCCGAACCACTTTCTAGCCGTCGAAGGAAGGTTCAAACTTGAAAAATAAAGGGGAAAGGTGGCTAAGAGAAAGGTTAAATGAAATTCGATCCCTTAAGGGATATTTTAGTGGCGAAACCGTTAGGCGCACCGCACAAAGACTAGGGGTTAAGCCGCCTGAAATCGTGAAGCTTAACGCTAACGAGAACTTCTTCATGCCAAAAGAAAAATTGGCTAACTTCCTCAAAGAAGTTGTAGAAGAAAGCGACCCCCGCATATATCCTCAAGAAGAGGAAACCGAGGTTAAACATGCTTTAGGCAAGTATCTGGGAGTGCCGCCCGAATCCATTGTCATCGGAGGCGGAAGCGACCCATTAATAGATTTAGTTACGCGCCTCTTTCTAGAGAAAGGCGACGAAGCCCTATCCATTGAACCGACCTTTTCCCTATATCGGCATCTGGTAAGCCTCTGGGGAGCAAAATATGTTGGAGTTCCACTCAAAAACGACTTTTCCCTCGATGCCAAGGGAATATCAGCCGCTGTTACATCTAATACGAGAATGCTTTTCGTCTGCTCCCCGAACAATCCGACCGCCAACCAGTTTAAAAAAGAAGAAATTCAGGCTTTAGTTGAAGAGTTTCCAGGGCTCGTAGCCGTCGATGAAGCCTACGTGGAGTTCGCCGACTACTCCATTGTGCGCCTAGTTGAGAAATTCGAAAATTTAATCGTGTTCAGAACGTTCTCAAAAGCCTTCGGCTTAGCGGGTCTAAGGCTCGGCTACGCAGTCTCAAATCAGATTATCGCAACAACTTTCGCAGAAAAGGCTCAATTACCATATGTTGCGGATTCCGTCGCATTAAAAATGGGACTAAAACTCTTGACAAACATTGAAATTGTGAAGGAAGCCGTCGGGCAACTGAAAAAAGAGCGGAAGAGGCTTATAGATGGGCTTAACAACATGAACGGAATCAAGGCTTTTGATTCACGAACAAATTTTGTTCTCTTTCAAACGGAGAAAAACTCCAACGAGGTTTTTGAAGCGCTCCTAAGGCGAGGAGTGTTAGTTAGGAACATAGGCAAAGTTCTTAATTTTGGCGGATGCCTCAGAGCCACAGTGGGACTTCCAGAAATGAACAATAAATTGTTAGCCGCGCTGGAACAAGTTTGCGGTGAATAAAATGAGCCAGAAATACTTGCAAATTGAGGTTAACGCAGAAAAAGCCTACATTAAGAAAGATAGTTTAGGTAAATTAAGCGAGGTTGACGCCGTTATTTTCGACTGCGACGGCGTACTCATCGACATTAGAGAATCGTATAACAGGGCGATTTCCGAAACCGTCTCCTACATCATTGAAGAGCTCACGGGACTCCGAATACCACAAAACATGGTCTCAAAGGAAATTATCTATCTCTTTAAGAAGAGCGGCGGCTTCAACAACGACTGGGACTTAGCTTATGCAACATTAATGCTCATACTCTGTAGTCTACCAGACGAGTTTCAAGAAGTTTTTGAAAAAAACGTGAACATGACTCAACGCGAAGGCGATTTACTGAAACGTTTTCTTTCCGTTAAGAAGGGCGTCAGAAGGGAATACAACCCTAAAGGTTTATGTAACATCAAAGCCAACTTGGGAAACATATTAGGACAGCTTGCTAAAGTGTGCGATGCTTCAGGAATAGCCTCCATAGAGAGTAAAATCATAAACCTCCCAGATGTTCCAAAGAAGTCTCAGAAATTTTATGCTGCCGCAAAAAGCTTTCTTTCGTATCCTAGCGATGTTGGCGAAAGCATTCTCACCACTGTCTTTGAGGAAAAGTTCTGCGGTTCCCGTTTATTTAGAGAAACATATGGGCAGGAGCCTAAATTTTATCGGGAAAAGGGCTTAATCGAAAACGAACGAGCAATCATTCAACCTGAAACCCTTGATCAACTAGCCTTTATGTTTGATAAAGCGAATTTTGGCATTGCGTCTGGGAGACCCTTAAAGCTCGCCGAATATGCGTTAAGTGAACTTTTGGACAAGTTTAACCCTAAGGCTTTGGTTTTTTTGGAGGAAATTGAGGCGGTTAACTTGGGTAAGCCGAACCCCTTTTCGCTGCTTCAGTCTTCTGAAGGGTTAAAGCCCTTTAATTATGCATTGTATGTTGGAGACGCCATGGAGGACGCGCTCATGGTTAAAGAAGCGAATAGAACGAATCCCCGCTTTTTGTTCGCTGGCGTATATGCCTACTCAGATTGTAAAGACGATGTTGTGCGTGACTTCCTCGCAGGAGAGGCTGACGCCATTCTTCCTTCAGTTAACGAATTGCCATTCATCTTGGAGACAATTAAAGGAGGAAAATGCCGTGAGAATAGCTGAAGTTTTTAGGAAGACCCGTGAAACCGAAATTTCCATAAAAGTGAACTTGGATTCGGAAGGAAAAGCAGAAATTAGCACAGGAACAGCCTTCTTCGACCACTTGATTAATTCCTTAGCGACGCACAGCCTAATCGACACAACAGCCAAGGTGAAGGGCGATTTAAAGCACCACGTTATTGAGGACGTAGCCATCTGCCTAGGACAAGCCTTAAGAAAGGCTCTAGGCAACAGCGAAGGCATAAACAGGTTTGGATACGCCATGGTTCCCATGGACGACTCCTTAGCCCTTTCAGCCGTAGACCTTGCTAAGCGACCTTACGCCAAAATTGACTTGAAACTTAAGGGGAAAAAAATTGAGGACATGGCTTGCGAGGACGTATACCACTTCCTCGAAACTTTGGCGACGTCTTTGGAGGCAAACCTACACTTGCGGATTGAGTACGGGACTAATGACCACCACAAGGCTGAAGCAGCATTTAAGGCATTGGCGCTCGCTCTTAGACAGGCGGTAGCCATCGATCCCCGAAGGAGGGGAGTCCCAAGCTCTAAAGGGGTGATCTAAATTCCAAGGGCAATTATACTCGATTACGGCGTCGGCAACCTCCTCAGTCTAGAGTTCGCCTTGAAGAAGGTTGGTTTCAATTCAAGCATTGTATCATCGCCATCAAAATTGAAGGAGGCAGATGCACTTTTTCTGCCTGGCGTGGGAAATTTTTCGGCGGCGTCACAGAACCTTAAGCCTTACAAATCTGAAATTGTTGACTTCGCTGAAAGCGGCATTCCTCTGTTGGGAATATGCCTAGGCATGCAACTGTTTTTCACTGAAAGCATGGAGGGCAGAGGAAAGGGACTAAACCTTTTTGAGGGAAAGGTTGTGAACTTGCCAAGTTTTGTTAAAATTCCCCACATGGGGTGGAACACGCTTCACATAGTTAAACACAACGAGCTTCTTGACGGCGCCAACCAAGAATCCTTTGTCTACTTTGTCCACTCTTATTATCCAGCCCCTCTAAATAAAGACATAATCGTGGCTGAAACAACTTACGGCGTGACCTTCGCCTCAATTGTAGCCGAGCGAAACGTGTATGGAACGCAGTTTCACCCTGAAAAATCCGGCGAAACAGGAATGCGCATCCTGAAGAACTTTTTTAAAATTATTAAGAGGTAGAAGAGGATGCAAATAATTCCGGCTATCGACTTAATGGATGGCAAAGTTGTTAGGCTGGTCCGCGGAGACCCACAAACCGTGAAGGCTTATGAGCATTTCGGAGATCCGGTAACAGTTGCAAGAAAGTGGGAGAGTGAAGGGGCGGACGCCATTCATGTCGTCGACTTGGACGCCACGTTAGAGAGGGGAAGCAACTTCGAAGTTATTCAAAAAATTGCTCATGCCGTAGATATGCCTGTTCAAGTTGGCGGAGGGATAAGAAGCCTTGAAACCGCTCAAAAACTGCTTAGCATGGGAATAGAGCGAATAGCCCTCGGCGCCTTAGCCTTCAAGGAGCCTTCTACGCTCATAAAACTCTTAAAAGACTATGGTAATGAACGAGTGGTCGTTGCCCTAGACTACTGCAATGATGAAGTTATGATTCGAGGCTGGAAAACAACAACAAAACTCAGCGTAGACGAAGCCCTAGCAAGGTTTCAAAGCCTTAAGGTTAAGCTTTTCTTGGCTACATCCATAGCGAGGGACGGCACATTGAGGGGTCCAGACTATGAAACCTTGGCTAGATTGTGCAAACGTTCTGGGATTAGTTTGATTGCGTCTGGCGGAGTAAGCAGTTTAGGCGATTTAGCCAGCCTTAAGCGTGTTGGCGTTTGGGGAGTGGTTATTGGAAAAGCCCTTTATGAAGGCTTATTCAACTTAAAGGATGCGTTACAAATCGCGAAAGAAAGGTGAGAGTTTAATGGCTTTGACAAAGAGGATTATTCCGTGCCTAGACGTGGATCACGGAAGGGTCGTGAAGGGAATAAATTTTGTAAACCTTAGAGATGCGGGAGACCCAGTTGAACTAGCTAAACGCTATTGTGAAGACGGCGCAGATGAGCTTGTTTTCCTTGATATTACGGCTTCGCCTGAAAAACGTAAAATTTTGAAAGAAGTTGTTAGGGCTGTGGCTGCGGAGGCAAGCATTCCTTTCACTGTTGGCGGAGGCATCCGAACAGTTTCAGACGCAAGAGCCATACTATGCAGCGGAGCAGACAAAATATCCATTAACACTGCTGTTGTAGAGAACCCTCCATTAATAAAGGAGTTAGCCCAAACCTTTGGGCGGCAATGCGTTGTAGTCGCCATCGACGCTAAGAGAAGATATGAAACCAAAACAGATGGGGTTATGGTTGAAACAAGCAGTGGACCATGCTGGTTCGAAGTCTACACCTATGGCGGAAGGGAGCCCACGGGAATAGACGCAATCAAATGGGCGATGCGCGCAGCTGAGCTTGGAGCGGGCGAACTCCTTGTCACTTCTATGGACAGAGACGGCACCGAAGATGGATACGACCTAGAGTTAAACCGCACCATTTCAGAAAAGGTTAACATACCATTAATCGCTAGCGGAGGAGCCGGAAAGCCCGAACACTTCCTAGAAGCCTTCACTGTTGGAAAGGCTGACGCAGCCTTAGCCGCCTCAGTTTTCCACTATGCCAAATACCCGATACCAATTGTAAAGCGGTTTCTAAAAGAGAAGGGAGTGCCAGTTAGGCTTTGAAAAGCCTTGATGTCCAAAGTTTAGATTTCGATAAGGGAAATGGACTAATCCCCGTCGTGGTTCAAGACTATAAATCAAAGAAGGTGCTTATGCTAGCTTTTACAAACATGGAAGCGCTTGAAAAGACGCTTAGCACAGGCTACGCCCACTATTGGAGCAGATCGAGGAAAAGGCTTTGGATGAAGGGCGAAACCTCAGGAAACACCCAAAAAGTTAAGGAAGTCTTAGTGGACTGCGACCACGATACGCTACTCTTCATCGTTGAACAGAAGGGAAAAGCATGCCACACGGGAAAGGAAACATGCTTTCATAACAGGCTTGCGGATGCAAAACGCCTAGAGAAATAAGTTGGAGAAGCATATGCTTAGGCAGCGTGGAACCCACACAAAGTTTCACAATTTGATACGTTGGCTAACAAAAAGCAACTACATAATAAGATGGGTGGAACAGGATCAAGAGCGCCTTACAAGGCTAACTAAGAAAAGGTGAAGCACCTACCAAACGGAGAAATCACCGTCAAGATATAAACATGTTTAACATGCTGGCTGACCGTATGATAAATAACTATCCAACTTTTTTGTCTAACCTTACTATACATTTTTGTTCAGTTAGGTTTAAATAAACCATCACAGAATTTGCGAGGGAAGCGTCAATAGAGTGGATGTAGCCTTGGGAGTCGCATCATTCCTTAAGTCTTGGGCGAGGGTGCTGAGGCTCGCCAAAAAGCCTGGAAGAACTGAGCTTTGGCTCTCAATAAAGATATGCGCCCTTGGAATCACCGTTATTGGAGTGGTTGCCTTCATCATTAAGTTCATATCGGCGGCGCTTCAGGGATTCGCTGGCTAAACATAAGGAGGACGGGACGTGAGTCAAGAAAAAAAGGGTCAAGCAGTGATTTTTGCCATACGAACAACGGCTGGACAGGAGAAAAACGTAGCGAACCTCATAGCGGCTAGAGTTGAAACAGACAAGCTGCCGATAAAGGCAATTTTAGTGCCGGAAACACTGAAAGGCTACCTGTTCATTGAGGCAGACGGCCCACACTTCGTCGAAGAAGCAATAGCGGGAATCAAGCACGCGAGGTCTAGAGTCCCAGGTGTCGTGGATTTCTCCGAAGTTGAGAAATACGTCGTTGTAAAGCCCGTAATCGAAGAGCTGAACATAGACGACCTCGTGGAAATCATAGGAGGCCCCTTCAAGGGAATGAAGGCAAAAATAACAAGGATAGACAGAACCAAGGAGGAGGTAACCCTTGAACTACTTGAAGCAACATTCACCTTGCCCATTACAGTTCACGCTGACTACGTGAAACTCGCGGAAAAGGCAAAGAAGGAAGGAGAGTAAAATGGGCGAAAAAAAGGTAATTGAGGCATTAGTCAGCGGTGGACAGGCAACAGCAGGACCGCCCCTAGGACCTGCCCTAGGACCCCTAGGCGTCAACGTCCTCGCCATCGCAAACAAAATCAATGAATTGACGAAAAGCTACGCCGGCATGAAGGTGCCAATCAAGATAGCCGTGGACACGGAAACAAAGGAGTTCGAGGTAAGCGTCGGCGTACCAACAACCTCTGCATTAATCGTCAGCGAATTAGGCGTTGAAAAAGGATCAGGCACCCCGAAAACCCAAAAAATTGGAAACCTATCCTTAGCGCAAGTAGTAAAAATAGCCAAAATCAAGCACACTTCGCTACTAGCCAAAAACCTGAAAAACGCCGTAAAGGAAGTTCTAGGAAGCTGCGTCACAATGGGCGTTCTAGTAGAGGAAAAAGACCCCAGAGAAGTCCAAAAAGAAATCGACGAAGGAAAATACAACGAAATTTTGGAGAAAAAGGACTGAAAACCTTTTATAACCGCCTTTCCACGTCTCTGGAGCGTGATTTAAATGTCCCTAGACACAAAAAACATTCTCGAAGCAATTAAGGAAGTAAAAGAGAAGTCCGAGAAAAGGAAATTTGCCCAATCCATAGAGCTCATAATTAACCTAAAGGACATAGACCCAAAGAAGCCAGAGGGCAAAATCCAAGAGTCCGTTGAACTACCACGCCCGCCGGGAAAAGGAAATCGGATATGCGTAATCGCCTCAGGTGAAATGGCTCTAAAAGCCAAGCAGGCAGGCGCAGATTTAGTTATCCAAAGAAGCGAACTCGAAGCCTTGGCTGAAGACAAAAAAAGGAAAAAGGAGTTAGCGGAAACCTACGACTTCTTCATCGCTGAAGCCCCACTGATGCCCCTCGTGGGAAAAATCCTAGGCGCCATGCTGGGGCCAAGGGGAAATATGCCGACTCCAGTGCCCCCCACTGCCAACATAAAAGAACAGATAGAGAAACATCGGAAAACAGTGTTAATAAGGACGCGGGGGCAACCAGTTCTTCAATGCCGCATCGGAAATGAAGAAATGTCAAATGAGGAAATAACTGAAAATGTCTTGGCTGCAATGAGGAAGATTGAGGGGAAACTTAAAAAGGGAATTAAAAACGTTAAATCACTCCACTTAAAAACGACTATGGGACCACCAGTCAAAGTAAAAATGTAGGGAGCCAGCAATGCCATCGCGTCAAGCAACACCGGAGAAAGTCGAGGAAGTCGAAGAATTAAAGGAACTCATACACCAGTACAAGGTTATTGGAGCGGCAAGCCTAGAAAAAGTCAGAGCAGCCCAACTTCAAGAACTAAGAAAGAAACTTGAGAAAAGCGCACTTCTACGCGTAACCAAAAACACCATAACGAAAAGGGCTATTACACAATGCGAAGACAAACCAGAACTCAAAAAACTTGAAGAACGCCTAAGCGGATCCAACATACTTCTATTCACAAACCTTAACCCCTTCAAACTCGCTTTAGTACTCAAAAAAAGCAAGGTAAAAACCACGGCAAGGGCAGGAGACACGGCCGCAGACGACGTAATAGTTCCAGCAGGAAACACGGGAATGCCCCCAGGCCCGATTATCAGCCAACTAAACGCCGTAGGCCTACCTACAAGAATAGAGTCTGGAAGCGTCTGGATAATCCGCGACACCAAAGTAGCAAAAAAGGGCGACGTTATAGACATGAGGCTCGCAAGCGTGCTGTCAAAGCTGGGCATAAAACCCGTTGAAGCCGGGCTCACCATAAAAGCGGCCTACGACAGCGGACTCATCATAACCCAAGAACAAATGGAAATAAACCTCGAAGAAACTAAGCGAAACATCGGAGAAGCCCACGCATACGCCTTCAATTTATCGCTAGGCGCAGCATACCCGCTGCCAGAAAACATCACATTGCTTCTCCAAACAGCACATCATGAAGCGTATAGACTAGCCCTAAACGCAGGCATCTATAGCCGCGACACAATAGCCGACTTAATAAGAAAAGCCCACAAAGAAACTTTGATTTTAAGCCAGATTATAAAGAAAGATTAACTAAACATCTGCAAAATACTAAACAATCATCGCGACTAAGTTGGATATCTTCTAAAACTAGTCCTTAGAATGATATTTGCGTATATCACCAAAAGAGTTAAAAAAAGTCTCAAAATACCTATTGAAAGGCACGCCGACAACGAGGGTCATCTTACATGTATTTGGCTATTATTCCTGCCTTTAATGAAGATAAAAGCATAGTGACTATCGTTAAAGAAACCAAAAAATACGTAGACCGCGTTATCGTAGTTGACGACTCGTCTTGGGATAAAACTCAAGAGTTGGCGCGGCGTTCAGGTGCGATTGTGTTAAGGCACCTGAAGAACAGAGGTGTGGGCGCCGCTATGATTACTGGGCTAAAGTACGCGCGAAAGCTGAAACCGGAAATCGTTGTGACCCTAGACGCGGACGGACAGCATAAACCAGAGGATATCCCTCGAATCATGCACCCCATTATTGTTGATAAGGCGGACTGGGTTCTTGGTTCACGTTTCCTTAAAGGACTGCCAGCAGATACTTCGCCAATAAAATATATCGGTAACGAAATATTTACTTTTCTCACCAGCCTTTTAGCTGGAGTAAGGCTTACGGACACGCAAACGGGGTTTAGAGCCTTAAATGGAAGGGCCCTTCTGGCTTTAGAACTTGTGTCTGAATTTACATATACACAAGAGATGATTCTTGATCTCACTTGCAAAGGGTATCGTGTCGTTGAGGTGCCCATTCAGGTTAGGCCTCGGAAACAGGGAAATTCCAAAGTTGCCTCTAACTTCGTTGAATATGGCTTCAAAAGTTTGGTAATAATTTTGTCCACCTACTTACGTCAAAAATTGATGGGTGAGAAAAATTAATGGAGGTACTTCATTTTTTTGTGGCAATCTGGTCAATAGCGTTGACTTTATTTGTCGTCTTTAACTTTGGGTACCTTTTTATCGCTTTTGCCCTAGCTAAACTAAAGGGAAGAGCAGTCCGAAAATCAGATGGCTTTGAACCCTTCGTTTCCATTTTGATTCCCTGCTATAACGTAGGATCAGTAATCGATCATAAAATCAAAGGCATCTTGAACATTGCTTATCCCAAGCATAAATTCGAGATAATAGCTGTCGAATCCGGCTCCACCGATAATACGCGTTCTATAATTTTAAAGTATGCCTCTGAAGGAAAGGTCAAATTGATAGAGGAGCCACGAAGGCTGGGTAAGCCCTCCGCGATAAATCGAGGCCTTAGGGAATGTAAAGGTGACATCGTGGTATTGACAGATGCCGACGCAGTGGTGGAGAGAGACGCCATAACGGAATTGGTGAAAAATTTCGCTGATCAAAGCGTCGGTGCCGTGGTAGGTAATTTAACCATAGTTCCAAACAATTCTATGGCAAGCAAAATGAACCATTTGTTCTATCTGATTTTTAGGCAAAGGCTTCGGATGTGGGAGTCAACCTTTGATTCTGCCTCTTTTTGGTCTGGTGAGCTGTGCGCCTTTCGTAAGTCTCTTTTAGAAAGAATAGATGAAGACATAATAAACGACGACAGATACATACTACTTAAAATTAGAAGCAAGGGATATCGCTGCATCAGTGAACCTTTAGCCCGCGTTTACGAGCATGATGCGGAAAACATTTCGGGCCAAATAATGCATAAAAGACGAACGACTGCAGGAACAATTCAGGGAACACTTAGGTTTAAACGCATGTTACTTAACCCAAAATACGGACTGTTTGGAATGTTAATATTGCCCGCACATCTCATTAGAGTAATTCTGCTACCTGTACTTCTCTTGACAGTCGAAGCTTTAAGTCCTTTTGCCGCTTACTTGGTTTTGCAGTCCTCTACAGGACTACTCTGGTTAGGAGTTGGCGCAATTGTCTTAGTCTTCCTGGGCTTGTTCAATGGGGGACGAAAGTTGTTGTCTTCGCTTTTCTACGGCATCGTCGTTCAAGTAGCGGTGCTGGCAGGCGTGACTGACTATCTCCTAAAAAGGTATAATGTTCTTTGGAAACGAATAGTCAAAGGGTGACGATGAAATGCGGCCCCCTTTTCCTATCCCTACGGTAAAAAAGTCGATCATTGTATTTTCATTAATGTTTTTGCTCTTTCTGATTTTGGTTCTTCCATATTACGTATGGAGCTACGACGCTCCAGTCGGCTGGGATACGGCGTGGTACATTTATAACATGAGGCTTATCGCAGAAAGGGGTTTTCCCTCTTTCTTTGAAAGGTACAACGAGATAAATCTCTACATCATTTTTGAATACTTCATATCTCCAGTCTTTCACGCTTCCTTCGCGCTCACTGAAAAACTTCTCCCAATTATTTTAGCAACTTTTTTCCCTTTAGTCAATTTTCAAATCGTAAAGAAGTTTGGTAAATCTTGGAGGTTATCATTGTTAGCTATGGTGTTTTCGATTGTCGACTTCAACGTTGTGCGAATGGTTGCTGATTTGCATAGGAATCTATTTTGCTTCCTCTTGGCTGAAACTGCATTGTTTCTATTCATCCCAGACTTTTTAGAAAGGGCCTCTAAGAAAAAATTTGGCATCTTAGTTACCCTATTAGTGGTGGCAGGTCTCTCCCAGATGGAAACTTTTGCGTTGGTTATGTTAACGCTTTCATTTTTGCTTGTGTTCCACTTGTGGCAGCGGTCATTTCACAGGGCTAAACTCTTGCTTCTTTGCATCATTGTTCCTTGTTTGCTCGTCGTCTCATTTGAGTCCCCCTTTCTGTTAAAGCATCTGAGTGAGCACGTACTTTTTAACCCGACATGGGAGTTCTCATATGAAGATTTCGCCACTAAACCAGTGGATTACGCGCTTTCCTTGGGGCATGTGTTGATTCCATTGTATGTCGTGGGTCTGTTTAGTTGTATATCAACCTACATGAAAAACCGAAAAGAACTTTTTCTTCTAATTCCGCTTTGGAACATCGTTCTAATTGCGGGTTCTTTCCTACCCTGGCTTACCATAAAGATCCCTGGTAAACGATTCTTGGTATTGGCTACCGTTCCACCGCTTGCAACGATTGGATTCGCTAAATTTTCAGCAAAAAAAAGTTTAACATCGAAAAAAACGATAGTCTTTATAACCTTAATTGCCTTAGCGTCAGTTGTGCAGTTCTTCAACTTATCATGGACTTATACTCCTTGGATTCCTGGTGGTGACTATGAAAGGTTAACGTGGATTAGCGACCATAAACAAAATAAATCGTGTGTATTCGTTTTTTACTTCGATGCAGGACGATTGACTTATCCCGTAGCTGAGAATTATCGATTCTGGGTTTGGGCGGTTACCGGCACTACAACAAACGTTTATTTTGGCGAGGTTAATTATCTCTTAGATTCGCTGCCCACTCCGTCTGAAAATCAGTATATGAACAAAACTTCATATGATTTTTGGAAAGAGATGGAAAATCTGAGATTGAATGAGTCCTTAATTTACTTAATTAAAGATCGGTACGAGGCATCCCTTGATCCAGATTGGAAACTTGTTTACACTGGCCTATACTTGGTAGAGGCTTAATAAAAGTGAAGTTCGTCAAACCGCCAAAGGATCTTATTAAAAAATCAGGAGCCCAGCCATACATCAACCCAATCATAGGAATAGTTTACTGGAAAAAATTGAAAGATGTTTTTACATATCTTAAAAAAAGAAGATGGGAACTGATATTAGAAATTGGGTGTGGCGAGGGATTTCTTTTACCAAGTTTCTGCCAAATCAGTGACAGGGTCATCGGTTCTGATATTGAGAGCACATTTAATTTATGTCAAATTACTCTGAGAGAGTTCAAGAAGAGTTATGCGAATCTGAAGCTGATAAAATGTGATGCCACAAGTTTATCCGATTGCATTGATGAAAATTCTTGTGACGTGATTGTTGCGATAAGCGTACTAGAACACATCAATGATTATAACAGGGCAATAATAGAGATACATAAATGTCTAAAGCCTGATGGAATCTTCGTATGTGTGCTCCCTTCGGAAAACTGGCTTTATAAACTCAGTAGAAGACTTCTGCGCTACGGAGGGGAATATCATAAACACTACAATTATGAAAAAATGCAGGCAAGTCTACGTAGAAACTTTAAAGAAATTGAGAAATGGAATTGCCCCTTCGGCATCCCTCTTTTCACTATTAGTGTATTACAAAAAGAGGGCAATGAAAATAATTAAAGAATGTCTGTCTCGTTTATTGTTTGCTTAGGTCAACTTTGTGTTTACACCTTTTCGTATACGTTCAAATTCTCTTAACTGTTTTAGTAGGAGAACAATTCTGCCCGTAACACGAGCGATGATATCCTTTTTTCTTCTTCTAATGACCAAAACCGAAGTCGTGGCAACGATGAACACCGCTAAGACAATAGATAATGGTATCCACGGGAATGGAGTTGGGGATTTAGTTTTTCCGCTGACTTGATTAGAGGCGGTGAAGGATTCCCTCTTGTCAACGACCCTAACGATGAAGTAATAGGTGGTGTCAGGCGAAAGCCCTAATATCGTCTTAGAGGTAGCTGATCTTTCCGTTATGTTATAAATTAGTGCCCCAAGGTTTTCTTGGGCTGTTGATTGGTAGATCTCGTATTTGGCGAAGTCCATGTCAGTGCTTTCTGTCCAATTGAGCTTCATGGAGTTCTCCGTAATCTCCGAAGGATCGCCTAGCACAACCGCGCTTGGAGGCAGGTTCAAAACCATGATGATAGTTGAACCGTCGCTGATTGCCCAAACTGTCAGAATACGGCTTGTGGAGTTCCAAGTTTTTCCCCATTGAGACTCAGTGCAAATAATGTCCCATGAGTCATTTGGAAACGGTGTTTGAGTAGTCTCGTTAAATGGAATGTAAAGCTCGAGGGTTACGTTGTCGTTTTTTGCTGTGTTGAGAGTCACAGTTAAACGTTCATCAGCAAAGTCAAACGTTTTAACAAAAACTTTCT
>Ga0315280_10000748_pt1 | contig 59192 bp, 48 predicted proteins | sample YL17G06_40_MG_FD_203697 | JGI IMG/M metagenome (GOLD analysis project Ga0315280, IMG submission 203697) | Sediment microbial communities from Yellowstone Lake, YNP, Wyoming, USA - YL17G06_40 | ecosystem: Environmental > Aquatic > Freshwater > Lake > Sediment | place: USA: Wyoming | collected... | reverse complement strand
AGCGGCTCCGTCCGGGCCGCCACGTGAAACCCGATGTTTCCACGATGGAAACCGGGTTGAACTAAGAGGATACGCATCGCTCGGACACCACGATCGGGTCAGTTGCAGCGGGAATGGGCAGAAACTTCCAAGATAGTCGACTTCCTGAAGAACGCCAATCCCCCCCACAAAACCCTCTTCATAACCACTTTGTTTGACCCTTAAGTTCGATCGGGGGCCCGAAGGCTGCGCCGCCGCCTTGCAGTAGGGACCAATGTTGCCCTGATTACCTATGTTGTTTCCTGGCGATACCTTACGTCGTATTCGTCGGCGTTCGGGACGCGGGCTCACCGTCACGGAGTGATCGGCCCAGGTGACATCCGCCGCCGCCGCACGGGCATCCTGCCCCTGTCCCCACGCGGCACCTCCCAGACACGCGACCAAGCCGAGCCGGTGCAGCGTGTTCACCATCGGCGGACGGATGAGCGGAGGGAACCGGCGACAAGACGAGACGCAAAGTCGCAGCGTGCGACATCGGCGAAGGAGTGAGGGAGGAACAGGACAAGCGAGGCGACGGGGCGACGAAGAAGCGAGGTCGGCGCTCGTAGGGCGTCCCCGCACGGTGGTGGCCCGCCGGATTCCCCAGAATCGGGCGACGACCGCCGGTCGGCTCCCCGTAGAATTCGCAGAGGGGAGCCGCACATGCCCAATCGTCTTGCCGAAGCCAACAGCCCTTACCTGCTGCAACACGCCCAGAATCCCGTGGACTGGTTTCCTTGGGGCCCGGAGCCTTTGGAGGCGGCCAAGGCCCAGGATAAGCCGATCTTCCTGTCGATCGGCTACTCGGCCTGTCACTGGTGCCACGTGATGGCCCACGAGAGCTTCGACGACCCGCCGATCGCCGAGCTGCTGAATCGGGACTTCATTGCCATCAAGGTGGACCGCGAGGAGCATCCCGAGCTGGACCAGGTGTACATGGAAGCGGTGCAGATGCTGACCGGGCGCGGCGGCTGGCCGCTGTCGGTCTTCCTGACGCCGGACCTGGAGCCTTTCTTCGGCGGGACGTATTGGCCGCCGCGGGCGCGGGGCGGAATGCCCGGCTTCGCCCAGGTCCTGGCTGCCGTCTCCGACGCCTGGAAGCACCGCCGCGAGCAAGCGGTCCAACAGGCCAGAACGCTCACGCAGTGGCTCCGCAGTGCGATGGAGCCGGAGGAGGCTCCGGGCCCCGGCCAGCCGCTCCACGACGGCTTGATCGACGCGGCCTGTGCGGCGCTGGGCCGGGCCTTCGATCCGGAGTTCGGCGGGTTCGGGCCCGCGCCGAAGTTCCCGCAGCCGATGGCCCTGCGCCTACTCTTGCGGCGCTGGCGCCGCAGCAAGGACGATCGCCTCCTGGCCATGGTCACGACCACGCTCGACCGCATGGCCGCGGGCGGGATCTACGACCACCTGGGCGGCGGCTTCCATCGCTACAGCACCGACCAGCAATGGCTCGTCCCGCACTTCGAGAAGATGCTCTACGACAATGCCCTCCTGGCCGGCTGCTACCTGGACGCCTTCGGAGCCACCGGCCGGCAAGAGTACGCCCAGGTCGCGCGCGAGACGCTCAATTACGTACTCCGCGACATGACCGATCCGTCCGGCGGGTTCCATAGCAGCGAGGACGCCGACAGCGAAGGCCGCGAGGGGCTCTTCTACCTCTGGACGTTGCAGGAAGTCCAAGAGGTCCTCGGGCCCGAGCGGGCGCGGTCGTTTGCACACGCGTACGACGTGACCGACGTGGGAAACTTCGAAGGCCGCAACATCCTTAACCTCGCCAAGACGATCCCGCAGTGCGCCCGGATCCTCGGCCGCGAGCCCGAGCAGTTGGCCGCTGAGCTGGCCGAAAGCCGCCGGAAGCTCTTGGAAGTCCGCAGCCGGCGCGTCCGGCCGGGGCGCGACGACAAGGTTCTGGTCAGTTGGAACGCCCTGGTGATCGATGCCCTCGCGCAGGCCGGCGCGGTGCTCGGCGAGCCCCGCTACACCGATGCGGCCGCCCAGGCGGCCGATTTCCTCCTCAGTCCGCAAGGTCTGCACCCGAACAAAATGGGGACTGGCTCCGAGCCAGTTGTCGCTTGTAGTGGTGAATCCGGTGGCCGCGAGGTGCCTGTCCCCATTTTCAAAATGGGGACTGGCTCCGAGCCAGTTGTCGCTTGCAGTGGTGAATCCGGTGGCCGCGAGGTGCCTGTCCCCATTTTGTCCGGCCCGCGCCTGCGGCACTGTTGGCGTCGGGGCCGGGCCGATGTGGACGGCTTGCTGGAGGACTATGCCGGGCTGGCCAACGCCTTGGTCACGCTCTACGAGACGCACTTCGAGGAGCGTTGGCTCGACGAGGCGACCCAGTTGGCCGACGAACTCCTTGCCCGCTTCCAGGACCACGTGTACGGCGGTTTCTTCACCGCCGGTGCCGACTACGGCTCGCTCATCGTCCGCAAGAAGGACGTGCTGGACACCTCGACCCCCAGCGGCGGCGGGCTGGCCACCATGGCCCTCTTGCGTCTCGGCCGGCTCCGCGACCGCGAGGACTACCTCTGCGCCGCGGAAGCCGCCCTGCGTTCCGCCGCCGGGCTCGTGCAGCAGGCCCCGCAGGCCACCGGCCAGATGCTCCTCGCGCTGGACGCCTATCTATTCCCGGCCATGCCCGCCTGTCAGAACTCGACCTGCGCGGTTCCAGGTTCCTGAGCCGGGGTTCAGGGTTCCAGGGGTCAGGGGACGGCGATCAGCTTTCAGCCGTCAGCTTGCAGATTTGTAGGGTGGGACAAGCAAACCGCAACGCCGGTGGGACTTCGGTCGCGGAGGCGGCCCCCGCGCAGGTGCACGTCGTCCATCACCGTACGTGCGGTTTGCGAAGTCCCACCGACTGTTCGCGCGACCTTGTCCCACCCTACGCGAATAACCTGGGATCGAATACAGCGGGTTGCACGCTATTGGAGAGGCCCGGAATCCGAAGAGTACCGGTGCCTCTTCTCTGTTCGTGCCTGAATTGCAGGGGGAACCAAAGAAGAGGCACCGGTACTTCCGTTCAGAACAGTTGTGATTCCTCCGACTCAACCGTGCGCGGGCCTTCGGCCCGGCATTTTCGGAGGCATACCGGCTCGCGCACTGGTAGGACGACGTTCTAAGCGGCCGGCCAACCATTACGCCCCTCTCCCGCCCGCGGGAGAGGGGCCGGGGCTGAGGGGGCGTTGCGGCGAGAATGCGATGATGTTGGACGGCCACTTACCAACGCGGCGCGAGCCGGTTCCCACCCTCGTAGGACGGATTCCCAATCCGTCCCACACTCGTTGCGCGACGATTCGTAGGACGGATCGCCAATCCGCGATCGTATGGGGCAGGTTGGCAACCTGCCCCACGATCCTTCGTAGGAGGGATTGGCAATCCGTCCTACAACTCGCGATCCGCCGCAACACTCCCCCGCCTCCGAACGCCCTCTTTCCGGCATTTGCGCTCGCGGCTGGGCTTCCCGATCGGCCGGGCGAGCCATCCCTCAATGTCTCGGACGGGTTGCGCAGAGCGTCTCTTGCCTTCCCGCGGATTAACAAGGATACTGACGGCCGGGGCGGCGCCACTCGAAGGATTGCCGGGCATGCTCGAAGAACGCAGGCAGAGACTCGCCGACTTCGTATCCTGGGTCGCCGACCACATCAAAGGCGACGAGAAGGGCGAGGCTCAGATCTTCCTCGACCGGCTATTCGTCGCCTTTGGGCACAAGGGCGTCAAAGAGGCCGGGGCCACCCTCGAAAAGCGCATCAAGAAGGCCGATAACCGCGGAACCGCCTTCGCGGATCTGGTCTGGAAGCCGGTCGTGCTGATCGAGATGAAGCGCCGCGGCGAAGACCTCAACCGCCATTACCGACAGGCGTTCGACTATTGGACCCGGCTCGTCCCGGGCCGCCCGCGATACGTGGTCCTCTGCAACTTTGACGAGTTCTGGGTCTACGACTTTGAAACGCAGATGGACGTGCCCGTGGACCGCCTCGCGCTGGCGGACCTGCCGGAGCGGTATGGGCCGCTGGCCTTCATGTTTCGCGTGCCCGAGCGGCCGGTCTTCGGAAACGACCACGAGGCGGTGACGCGGCAGGCGGCCGACCGCCTGGCCGTCTGTTTCAATAAGCTCGTCGCGCGCAAAGTGGATCGCGAGGCAGCGCAGCGGTTCGTCCTTCAGACCCTCGTGGCGCTCTTCTCCGAGGATATCGGGCTCTTGGAGCCCTACACGCTCACACGCCTGCTGGAGGACTGCAAGAGCCCGGCCGACAGTTACGACCTTCTGGGCGGCCTTTTCGAGGCGATGAACACCCCCGGCGGCGCCCCGGGCGGCCGCTTCAAGGGGGTCGATTACTTCAACGGCGGACTCTTCGCCAGGCCCGCGCGCATCGAGCTGTATCCGGACGAAGTGGCGCAACTCCGCCAGGCCGCGCGCGCCGACTGGTCCCAGGTGCGTCCCGAGATCTTCGGGGTCCTTTTTGAGCACTCGATGGACCAGGCGGAGCGCCACGCCTTCGGCGGGCACTTCACGAGCCCCGTGGACATCATGAAGATCGTCGGTCCGACGATCGTGGAGCCGTGGCGCGACCAGATCGAGAATGCCACGACCCTCGGCGGGCTCCGCGACCTCCTCCAGCGCATGCACGATTTCACGGTCCTCGATCCGGCCTGCGGGTCGGGCAACTTTCTCTACATCGCTTACCGCGAGCTCAAACGCCTGGAGGCACGCATCTTCGAGCGGATCGCGGAACTGTCGAAGAAGGCCGACGCGGGGCAGCGCAGGTTTGGCTTTGTCACCGCCGCAAACTTCTACGGCATGGACATCAATCCCTTCGCGGTTGAATTGGCGAAGGTCACGATGATGATCGCCCGCAAGCTGGCCATCGACGAGCTGCACGTCACCGAGCCCGCGCTGCCGCTGGACAACCTCGACGCCAACTTTATTGCGGGCGACGCCCTAGTGGACGAGGCGGGCAATCCCCGCGAGTGGCCCGCGGCCGACGCGATCATCGGCAATCCGCCCTTTCTCGGCGCAAAGCGGCTCAAGCCGGAGCGCGGGCCGGACTACGTGAATCTGATCCGCAAGCTTTATCCGGAAGTGCCCGGCATGGCGGACTACTGCGTCTACTGGTTCCGCAAGGCCCACGACCAGCTCCGCCCGTGTACGGCTGAGGAAGAATTGACGGGGCGCGCGGGACTGGTCGGCACGCAGAACATCCGCAACAACCAGTCTCGGGTGGGCGGGCTGGACTACGTGGTCAAGACGGGTACCATCGTCGAAGCGGTGGACAATCAGCCGTGGTCCGGGGAAGCGAACGTCCACGTATCGATCGCCAACTGGGTCAAGACGCGCGACGCGAGCCTGCTGCCGGGAAAACGCCGCCTTTGGTACAAGGTCGCGTCGTCATTGCCCTTGCTCGACCCGTCAGCGGCCTCGCGCGGCCGGCGGGAGACGCTCACGGCGGGAAAGCGGCGCGCGGTACGAAAAGATAAGTCGTATGAGTTGGCGTATCGAGACTGCCGGGCCATAAACGCGGCGTTGTCTGATGAAATGGATGTAACGGGTGCGCGCGAGCTGTCCTGTAATAGTGAGCCCGCCTGTTCGTTCAATGGGCAAATGCTCGGACATAAGGCATTCCTTCTGACCAAGTCGCAACGTGACGACATCATTGCGCGTGACCGGAAGTCAGCGGCGGTGATCCACCCGTATCTGAACGGCCGCGAAGTACTGACGGGCCGCGGACGGCCAGACCGCTACGTGCTGGATTTCGGCCAGGCGGATCAGTTCGAGGCGGCCAGCTATGAGGCAGCGTTCAGTTGGGTCAAGGCTCGGGTGTTGCCGGACCGGCAGCGCAAAGCCAAAGAGGGCATCGACAAGGATGGGAACGTCCGTCCCCACCACAAGGCGTTTCTCTCGCGGTGGTGGCAGCTTTCGTTCGGAAGGCCGGAACTGATCTCCTTGATCCGGCGCATTCCGCGATACCTCTGTTGCTCGCTCGTAACAAAGCGCCCGATTTTCATCTTCATTGCGTCGCCAGTAAGACCGAGCAACCTGCTGCAAGTTTTCACGTTTTCCGACGACTACACGTTCGCGGTCTTGCAGTCCCACCCACACTGGATTTGGTTCGTCCATAAGTCGTCGAAGCTGAAGAGCGACTTCCGCTACGGCGAGAATGTCTGGGACACCTTCCCCTGGCCCCAGTCGCCCACCGTAAGGCAAGTTAATGCGGTGGCGAAGGCGGGACGCGAGGTACGCCGCGTGCGGGGTGAGGCCTTGTCCAAGGTCCGCGGCGGGCTCCGGGCGGTCTATCGCACGCTGGAGCTGCCCGGCAAGAATCCGCTCAAAGACGCCCATGCCGCGCTGGACGCCGCGGTGCTCGACGCCTACGGCTTCTCGCCCAAGAAGGACCTCCTCGCGCAACTTTTGGCTCTGAACCTGCAAGTCGCCCGGCGGATCGACGCCGGCGAGCGCGTCACTGCCCCCGGCATCCCGCCGAGTTACCCCGATCCTTCGCGCCTGATCACCGCGGATTGCGTGCGCGCGGATGGATGAAGGGCAGGCGGTTGCTTGACGGCAAGAGGCCCTCACCCTAACCCTCTCCCAAAGGGAGAGGGGACCCGTTGAACCCTCTCCCAAAGGGAGAGGGGACCCGTTGAACCCTCTCCCAAAGGGAGAGGGGAGGATGTAGGGTGGGACAAGGTCGCGGAAGCCGTTGGTGGGACTTCGCAAACCGCACACTCCCCAATGGCCGACGTGCGTCTGCGCCGAGATCCTCTCCGCGACCGAAGTCCCACCGGTGCTGCGGTTTGCTTGTCCCACCCTACGAATCGAGTCAAGCCTCGCGGCCGCTCAGCGCTTGTCGCGTAGGCTGAGGATCAGCTCGATCTCGCCGACGGGTGTGCCGACCCGCTGGGCGATCTCGGCGGCGTCGTAGCCGTAGTCGGCCAGGGTGTAGACCTCCTCGTGGCGGCGCTGGCGCGAAGGCCGGGGGGCAGAGAGGTCGTCCTCGCCGTGGGTGCGGCCGTGGGGTTGATCGCCCGCGGCGGGCGGCCGCAGGGCGTCGGCCTGGCTGGTGGGGTGGCGAAGGGCTTGCGCCGGGCCGGTCAATGGGGAGACGTCCTCCGGAGCGAGTCGCCCTGCGCCCTGCGGCTCGGCAGGAGCCTCGCCCTCCCGTGATTGGCCTTCCCGTGCTTGGCCCTCCCGGGATCGCGAAGCTTTGCCTAGCGCCGCCTCCAACCGGGCCGCGGCCCGATCCGCCTCGCGGACCAGGTGCTCCAGGGCCGCCATCTTGCTGTTCATTTGGCCGCTCATCTCCCGGACCAGGTCGTGCACCTGGACCTCCCACTCGATCATCTCGCGGGCGGCGTCGGACTGCCCGTGGGGCAGGCTGGCAACCTGCCCCACGGGCGAAACGCCGGTCCGCGACGAGTGCTTAGCCCGCGATGGCGGTCCGACCGGGGGCCCGGAACTCGGGTGCCGCGCGTAGTATCGCTGCACCCGCAAGAGCATGACTCCGATCGTGACGGCGACCGCGGCAAGCACAATCAGCGTCGGCAATCCGATGTCGGCAAGCAAAGTCATGGCGCGACTCCGGGTCAGCGAACTCCGTCCTGGACTACCTGCCGGGGATCGAAGGCCCGCTGGGCGGCGTCGTAGACGGTCCGCAGCGGGACGTTGTGCTCCGCGGCAATCCGCCGACAGGCCTCAAACTCGGGGGCGAACCCGCGGGGCACGCCGGCCAGCCAGCCCACCTTTCCCTCGACGGGCCCCCAAATGGTTTGGACCGAATGGGCCCGCCGCGCCAGCACGCTCCGGCTTACCGGCCAGCGCCGCACGCCGAGCGTCGTCGTCTCCTCGAAGAGGATCGCCTCGACCGCCTGGATCGCGGCCGCCTCGCAAAGGACGGAGAGTTTCACCCCGGGGCGGTTCTTCTTCATCTGGATGGCCGTGGTGAAGACGTCCAAGGCCCCGGCGTCCCAGAGCCGGCCCGTGCAGTAGCCGATCAGCTCGCCGCTGATGTCGTCGAGATTCGTTTCGATGACCCACACCTGCTCCCCGTCGCCGCCGTCCGCCGCGGTTCCCACCAGAAGCCGCAAGAGGTTGGGCTGCTCGTCCAAGTCCCGCTGGCCGGCGCCGCAGCCGATCCGCTCGATGGTCATTGAGGGAAGCGGCCCGAACGCGTGGACCAGCGTGGCCAGGATGGCGGCTCCCGTGGGCGTGGTCAATTCGTGAGGGACGGAGGATTCCGCCACCGGGATGCCGCGGAGCAACTCCGCCGTGGCCGGGGCGGGGATGCTGCACTCGCCGTGGGCGATCCGCACCTTGCCGGTGCCGGTCGGGATCGGCGAGGCGACGATCCGATCCACCCCCAACAGGTCCCAGCCGACTGCGGCTCCCACGATGTCTGCAATCGAGTCGGCCGCTCCCACCTCGTGGAAGTGAACCTTCTCCAGCGCGGTCCCGTGGACCTTGGCCTCGGCTTCGGCCAGCTTGGCGAAGATCCGGCGGGCGAGGTCCTTCTGCCGATCGGTCAGGCTGCCGCGGTCAATCATCGCCTGGATTTGGTGCAGGTGCCGGTGGCCGTGCTCCGGCTCGGACTCGACCGTGACCTGGATCGCCCGGAACCCTCGCTTCTTCACCTCGTTGGCGACCAGGCGGCAGCCGGGCAACCCCAGGGAGCCGACCGCGGCATTGAGTGCGGCCAGGTCCACTCCAGCGTCCACCAGGGCCCCGAGGGTCATGTCGCCGCTGATGCCGGAAGCGCAATCCAGGTAGGCAATTCTCATACCCGTTCCGCCACGAAATCCCCTGACCCCTTTCGCCACCCCGACAACTATACTCGCCTATTCTGCCAGCTTTGTCGGGATCAGGCGAGGTGGGGTGCCAGCGGGGGCTTGGAACGTGAGGAGGACCCGTCTTCCACCGGACAAACCGAAAAAAGCCCCGATTCGACGTTGACCATTTCGAGCCCCATCGCTAGAGTACCCCGTCTTTTTCCCGGCGGAGCCTACCCCTCGGACAGGCGGCATGAGTGCCACGCTGAAACGATCCGAAAAGGAAGCCGCACACCCGCTGTGGCGGGATCTTCCACCGATCATGAGGGTGCTCTACATCACCAACCGCCAGCGGACCGGAGGGTGGCTCGCCGAGGCCTTCGCCGCCGACAGTGCCTCGGAGGTCGTCCTTGAGGAGGCCCTCGGGAGTGCCGCGGGGCTGTCTCGGCTCCGCGACGAGACCTTCGACGCCGTGCTCGTGAGCCACGAGCCCGGCGAGCTCGACGCCCTCGACCTGATCGAGGGGTACCGCGCAGGCGGGTCCGACGAGCCCATCGTCGTCCTGGGAAACCAAAGCGAGCAGGAGATGTCGGCCCTCTGCTACGAGGTCGGGGCCGACGGCTACGTCTGTGCCCACACCACGACCACCCGGAACCTGATCTGGATCCTCGCCCGGGCCATCCAGCGGCATCAGTTGGTCCGCGAGAATCGCCGGCTGAATCTCACCGAGCGTCACCGGCTCCAGCGGGAACACGACGAGGCCGAACGCCTCCTGGCCGAGCAGCGGGCGCTGATTTCCGACTTGGAAGCCCTCCGCCAACAGGCGAGCCCTTCCGCCGCGGGTGTCCGATCGAAGCCTCTGCCCGCGGATGAGGCGGCGGCCGGTCCCGGCGTCCAGGCGGCGATCGAGTTGCGGCTGCCCATCAACCTGCCCCCTGAGCTGATCCACCACTACCGGGAGCTGCTCAGGACTTACGTGATCATGGGGTCCGGCAACCTCGCCTCGGAACTGAGCCGCCTGGCCGGGCTCTTGATCACCGCGGGAGTCTCCCCCCGGCAAGCAATGCACCTCCACCTGTGCGTTCTTGAGGAGCTGATCCACGGCCTGGGGGCCCGCAGCACGCGGCACGTCATGACCCGGGGCGACCTGCTCGCCTTGGAGATCCTGATGTACATGGCCGAGGGGTATCGCCAGCGCTATCGCGAGCGGTCCCATCCCCCAGTGCAGCAAATGCTGCCCGGCTTTGAGCCGCCGGGAAAGTAGGCGGACGGCAGTAGGCAGAGCCGGGCCGTGTCGGCCCGGAAAAGCGGGCAGTAGACGGCTATCAGCCGTCAGCTCTCAGCGGTCGGCGTTCAGCGGTCACCTTGAAGCGCTTGCCGCTCCGCTCTTGCGGACCCATTGCACCCCGCCTCTTGTCTACTGTCTACTGAATACTGTCTACTCCCCCCTGAACCCCGAACCTCTGCTGCTGATAGCCGACTGCCGAAAGCTGATAGCTCTCCATGTCCGACCGTGAAACCACCGTCGCCCGATTGCGCGAGCTTGTCGAGGACTTCGTCGCCCGCCGCGACTGGCACCAGTTCCACACCCCGAAGAACCTCTCGATGTCGCTGGCCATCGAGGCGGCGGAACTCATGGAACATTTCCAGTGGCTCACCGCGGAGCAGTCGCGGGCCGTGGCCGCTCACCCGGAGAAACTCGACGAAGTCTCCGAAGAACTGGCCGACGTGCTCTGCTACGCCCTGGCGCTGGCCAACGAGATGGGGATCGATCTTTCCGCGGCGATCCAGGCAAAGCTCGCCAAGAACGAGCGGAAGTACCCGGCCGACCAGTTCCGCGGCCGCTTCGGACCCGACGATCCGAACACGGCCGAGCGATAAGGCGGCCTGCAGCTATCGGCTTTCAGCGTTCAGCTTTCAGCGTTCGGCTTCGCGCTGTCATCCTGCTGATAGCTGATGGCTGATAGCTGAAAGCTCCTCCTCCCCCGGTTCTCCCTGCCGATTACGGGATGCGGTACAATGGTCACATGCCGGGTTACGATCCGTATTTGGAATTGCTCGGGATCCCGCCCGACCGCAGACCGCCCAGCCATCGGGAGATGTTGGGCGTCGGCGCCGATGAGACCGACGTCGAGAAGATCGAGGCCGCGGCCCGCAAGCGCCACGAGCACCTGGGGAATTACACCATTAGTCCCCAGGAAGAGGTCGGCGCTTGCGCAAAGCGGCTTCTTCACGAGGTCTCCGACGCGCTGGTGGCGCTGCGGAAGCTGCTGGCCGCGGGGCGGCCGCACGAAGAGGCAGAATCTCCGCCGGGGGGTGGGGGGCCGCCGCCGTTGCCCCCAGCGGTTCCGGTGCCTCCTCCGGTTGCGACGGTTGCTACGGGCATCCCACCATCGCTTGCGCAAGGCGCGGCCGTCGGCGAGGCAATCGCCGGTGACGCAGCCGTTGGCGACGCAGCAGCCGCGGTGTCGCCAGGCTCAAGTTCAGTTCCCGTCGGAGAGCCTGCGTTTGCGGAAGTGGTGGCCCCCGAGGGCGCCGAGCTGCGCGATCTGGGCGAGGTCCCATTCCCGTGGCAGCGCCGACGGGCTGACGCCGGCCAATTCCTTCGCAAGTTGATCGAGCCCATCCGCCGAGTAGGTAGTTGGCTGCGGAGTCTCCCGCGCCGGCTTGTCGGTGTTGTCCGGCGGGCCGACGGCCTGCTCCGATCCATCGCGGGTGAAGAGAACGCCATCCTGCACGGTTTCCTTCGCCTCGCGGCGATTGCGCTGCTCGTTCCGGCGGTCGCGTACGCCGGCCTGTGGCTGTTCTGGGGTCTGGCCAACTTGAGAGCGACGATGGCCGCTTCGGGTGAAGGGGAGGCTTCTCCCGGCAGCGGGACGGTGAGGATCGAGGCGAAGCCACCTCCGGAACCCGTGGCTCCCAAGACCGGCAAAGAGCCGCCGCCGGCCATCGCTCCCTTCGATGAGGCCAAGGCCCAGGAACATCAACGGGCCTGGAGCAAGCACCTCGGTGTCCCGACCGAAGCAGCCAACTCCATCGGAATGAAGATGGCACTGATCCCGGCGGGCGAGTTCATGATGGGCTCCAGCGACGGCGGCGCCGATGAGAGACCGCCGCACCGCGTCGGGATCACCAAGCCGTTTTGCGTGGGCCAGCACGAAGTGACCGTGGGCCAATTCCGCCGCTTCATCGACGAGAGCGGATACACCGCAGCCGGCAATTCGTGGAGCAGTGCATTCCCGTCTCAAAGCGACGAGCACCCGGTCGTACACGTCAGTTGGAACGATGTCGCCGCCTTCTGCAAGTGCTGAGCGCCAAGGAGGGGAAGACGTACCGCCTGCCGACCGAGGCCCAGTGGGAATACGCCTGCCGCGCGGGCACGCAGACCAATTACAGCTTCGGCGACGATGCGGGGGGCCTGGGCGAGTATGGGTGGTTCGGCGGCAACTCCCAGTTGCAGACCCACCCCGTGGGCCAGAAGAAGCCCAACGCGTGGGGACTGTACGACGTGTACGGGAACGTTTGGGAGTGGTGCGCCGACTGGTATGGCAGCGCGTACTATGGTGATGTGGGGCAGGTTGGCAACCTGCCCCACGCTCCCGCAGACGACCCGATCGGCCCGTCTTCCGGAGCGGATCGCGTGATCCGCGGCGGTGCGTGGGGCTGCTTCGCGACGACCACCCGTTCCGCCCGCCGCAGCGGGGACCAGCCGGGCGCCCGCCGCCACGACCTGGGATTCCGCGTGGCGAGGGACGTTACGCCTAGTCCGCTTCGGGCGCGACCTGCGGAAACCGGGACCGTGCGAATCGAGTTGAGCGAACCACAAGCCCAAGTGCAGGTGAAAGTCGATGGCAGCGTCGTGGATGCCGCAAAGCTCAATGAGGGGCTCGCACTCCCTCCGGGCGATCACCGCATAGAGGTCACGTCGGGCGAGTTCGAGGACCACAGCAGTTCGTTTACGGTTCGGGCCGGCGAGGAGCAAGTCGTCCGGGTGCCGCTGAAGCGGAAACCTCCGCCTGCGGAAAAAGGCCCCATTGCTGCGGAAACGACGGGGCCTGCGCAGCGGATTGGACGCCTTGTTTCCACCAGAGAAGTCCTCTTGAACTTCGTCCCACAGTCGGGCGTTGGGCACCGCTTGCCCGCGCAGGCCAACCTCTATTCAGGGGACAGTCTCCTTTCCCTGTCCGCCTTTCGGCCGGCGATTGCTTTGGCCGGGCAGGTCAAGGTCCAATTGATCGATGGCACCTCGGTGAAACTTCTGCCGTCGGACGCGGAACGCGTTTCAGGACTGGCCATCGACTACGGACGGATCCTGTTGAAGGCCGAAGAAGCCGGCGGGGCGCGGTTTCGGCTGCAAGTCGGCCAGCGCACGGCCTTGGTGACTCTCCGGAACGCCGAATCCATACTGGGTGCCGAAGCGCGTAGGCGGGCAGTCCCAGGTGCCGACCCGGAGACACAGCCTGGTCCGATGATCGCCGATCTCTACATCACCAGCGGCCAGATCCGATGGCAGGAGGAGGTTGGACAACCGCCGGTCGTTTTCGACGCGCCGATGCACCGGGTCTGGGGGGAACGGCCGACTGAGCCCAACGCGACCCAGCAGTTTCCCCAATGGCTTTACAGCGATACCACCAACCCTCTGGATCTGCGGGCTGCCGCGATCCTGAAACGTGAACTCAGCAGCGGCAGGCCGGCCAATCTCGTCTTGCGAGGGTTGGTCGATTTCCGAACCAAGGAGGTTCGCTCGTTGGCGGGCCGCAGCCTCGCGCTGCTGCGGGATTTCGAGCCGCTGGTCCGGGCCCTGGACGACCCTGATCAGAAGCTTTATTGGGACGACAGCATCGGGCAACTCCGAGCCGGCGTGATGCGAGGGCCGTTCTCGGCCGCCGCGGTCCGCTCGACGAGGGAACGGTTCTTTGGGGCCGAGGCGTCCGGATTGTATGAGATGTTATGGAAGTACTCCCCCTCGCTTTCCAACGCGGAGGCCCGTCTGTTGACCGACTACCTCGATCACCAGACGCTTGCCGTCCGGGTCCTCGCATTCTGGAACCTGAAAAACACATACGGAGGAACGACCTTTCGCTACCGCCCGGAGGACCCGCCGGCTAAACGCCAAGCGGCCGTAGAGGCATGGAAGAAACGCCTGAAAACGCCCCGCTAAAACCGTTCATGTAGACTCACGAACTGGTTCATGACTTCGGAAGCCATCGGTCTATTCATCCCTCGCCCCTGAGCATCCCCGGACCATTTCGGGTTGACACCTCCCGCCGCTCGACTATAGTGAACGCCGGATCGGTGACGTGGGGAGAACCTGCATGTCGGTCATGGAACTGCCGGAACGACTCAATGCAGCGGTGGCCTTGGTCGATCGCCACTTGGCTGAAGGACGCGGGGCCAAGACCGCCATCCTCTGCGGCGACCGCGAGGTCACGTATCAGCAACTTGCCGAAAGCGTCAACCGCCTCGGCAACGCCCTGCTGGCGCTCGGCGTCCGCATGGAAGAACGCGTCGCCGTGATCCTGCCCGACATGCCCGAATGGGCCTTCGCCTTCTTCGCCGCCATGAAGATCGGGGCCGTGGCCGTCCCCGTCAACACCAACCTCAAGCCCCAAGACTACGCCTATCTGCTTAACGACTGCCGCGCCCGCGTCCTGATCATCCATCCCGCACTTTTGGCCCAGGTCGAGCCCGTGCGGAGCCAACTGCGGTTCTTGCAGCACGTCGTGCTCACCGGCGACGATCCCGGTGGACACCTCGCCCTGGGCCCGCTCCTCCGCAATGCCTCGCCGGCCCTCGATCCGGCCGACACCAGCAAGGACGACATGGCCTTCTGGCTCTATAGCTCCGGCACCACCGGCTTCCCCAAGGGTACCATCCACCTCCATCACGACATGTTCGTCGAGGCCGAGCTCTACGCCAGGCAGACCGTCGGCCTTTTGGAATCGGATGTATCCTTCTCCGTGGCCAAGCTCTTCTTCGCCTACGGGCTGGGCAACGGCCTCTATTTCTCGCTCTACCTCGACGGCACCACGGTCCTCCTCCCCGACCGCCCCACGCCGGAGGCCGTGTTCGCGGTCATCGACCGCCATCAGCCCACCGTCTTCTACAGCGTCCCCACCAGCTACGCCGCACTCCTGCACACCGCCGAGAAGACCGGACGCCAAAGCCTGGGCCGGGTCCGGATGTGCGTCTCCGCGGGCGAGCCGCTCCCCAAGCACATCTTCGACAAGTGGCGCGAGCGCTTCGGCGTCGAAATCCTCGATGGCATCGGCTCCACCGAAATCCTCCACATCTTCATCTCCAACCGTCCAGGCAAGGCCATGGGCGGGAGCACCGGGCAGCTCGTGCCGGGCTACGAGGCGAAGATCATCGACGACGACGGCCACGAGCTGCCGCCGCGCCACGTCGGCACGCTCTTCATCAAGGGCGACAGCATCGCCTCGGGCTACTGGAACAAGCACGAGGCCACCAAGAACACCTTCTGCGGCGAGTGGATCAACACCCACGACAAGTTCCTTATGGATGAGGACGGCTACTTCTGGTACGCCGGGCGCACCGACGACATGATGAAGGTCAGCGGCCAGGCCGTCTGGCCCACCGACGTCGAAGGCGTCTTGCAGTCTCATCCGGCGGTGCTCGAAAGCGGCGTCGTCGGCACCGCCGACCCCGACGGCCTCATCAAGCCCGTCGCCTACGTGGTCCTCAAGGACGGGCGCCAGCCCTCGCCGCAACTTGCCGACGAGCTCCAGCAGTTCGTCAAGAAGAACACGGCCCCTTACAAGTACCCTCGCGCGGTGATCTTCGTCGACTCTCTACCCAAGACGGCCACGGGCAAGATCCAGCGTTTCAAGCTCCGCGAGCTTGCCGCCCAGCAGACTCCGCTCCACCGTGGGACAGGTTGATAACCTGTCCCGGCCATCGCAGGTGACATGGTGACGGGGTGACAAGCTGACGGGGTGAGAGGGTGACGGGGCGACAAGGTGACGGGCTGAGCGCGTCTGCGCACGTTCACCCAACCACTCCCCTCTCCCATTCCGGGAGAGGGGTCGGGGGTGAGGGCTTCTTGCCGTCAGGCAGCGGCGTGCCCTTCCTCCATCCGCGCGCACACAATCCGCGGTGATCAGGCGCGAAGGATCGGGGTAACCCGGCGGGATGCCGGGGGCGATGTTGCCTGGCCGTTTTCCCTTGCCGGCGGCGACCTTCCGGCGCGGACGCACGAGCCGCCGGGCCGCGCACAGAATCAGTGGTCGCGTTTTCCCCTCAGCCATAGGGTATTGCCCCGTGCGGGCGCTTTACCTCGCATGGGCCAGTAAGTAGACTGGCCCTTGCTGGGTGCCCGACGAGGTAGCTCCTGGTCGGGCCAAACCGGGCCGGGGCCGACTGCCTTCCCTACCTTTCGACAGTCGCCCCCGGCCGGGCCTGGCAGAAGGGTAGGTCGTGATGAAGCGTGTCCTGGTTGGCCTAGCCTGGTTTTATGGGATCCAGGTTCTCGTCGTTTTCCCGTGGCATCTCGGGGCGATTTATAGGCACGAGCAATCGCTGTGGGTGTGGACCGCGTACGCAAGAGCGATGGAACGCCACGGCCAAGCCGACGCGCTGTTGACCGCCTATACCTACCTGGTGTTCTACTCGTCGCTTATCGCAATTCCCTACGTGGGCCTCGGCGCTCGATACCGGGCCGCCGGCCCGCCCGCTGTGAAGGCAGAGTTTCGCACCTACCGAATCCTTATCAGTGCATGGCTGGCAGCAACCTTTCTCCTCCTTTCAGATTCGTGCTTTGCCTTTATTCGCAATCTGCCGACGGACGTCTGGAACGGTTAGCTGGTCATCCTATGGTTGGGTACGGCGTTCTTCGTTGGCTTGGTGGTTCATATCGCTGAAGAGCTGCGCGCCGGAACGGATAGGGCCCAAAAAGACGACCAACGCCCTGGTGCGGGAGGGTGACTCTTGGGTTTCCGTTCTTCGGCGGCCCCGAATTGTCGGACCGATTTTGGGGGCGGGAAGATGGCCGGGTGGTCCCTTTCGCAGGGCGCGCCGGGGGATCGGCCCGGTTGTACGAAAGGCAGTTTTCGGTGGAAACCAACCGCCGCTGTCCCCGTCGCCGTCCGGGCGTGGCCCAACCAAGGGAAGGTAGCTGATGAGCCGCAACACCGCCGCCGTCGTGATCGCCGGGATGATCTGCGTGACCGTGCTTCTGTTCGGGATCTTTATCTGGCCGACCCCGTACCTGTACGTCACGGAAACTGATGCTTTGAGAAACCAGAACACGTACAAGATCACCCGCTTGACGGGAAGCGCTGAGCGCATTCACTACCGCGCCCCATGACCGTCACTCAATCTCCTGCACCAGGGCGTTGAGCAGCAGCAGGAGGCGGGCACGGGGGCCCGCGAATGACGCTTTTCGTTTCCGCGCGACGGCGCTAGAGTAACGGTATCGGGACGGCCGGCGGTGTTGCAACGCCGCGGCCTTTAACGCGATCCCCCAGCGCGTCGGTTCTCAGCCTTTCGTCCTGGCACGCTGGGGGATCGACGCGACAAGACGAAAGGCGAATGATGACAGATAGGTCTGTTGCGGCTCGGCGGCTTGTCTCTCTTCTTCAGAAGATTCGTGATCGACTTTGCCCGTTCCGAGATTCTCTTGAACGCGCGCAGGCCGAAGGTAGCGATTACTTCCCCGCCGGCGCCTACGGCGTTTCCCCGACCGACGTCGCCACGGCCGTGGGGTACCTTCACGACTGCGGGCTAGTGCGCGACGGCGAGCGACTGCGCAAGGAGTTTCGGGACGTGGAGCGCGGTTTCAATCGGGAGTGGTTGGGGAATTGGGTTTATCGTCATTCGGACGCAGACCGGGAGGGGATGAATCGGCGTTTCGATGGCGCATTTCCCCCGGACAGCAACCCAAACGACCGGGCGAAGACGGACGGGCGAAGAAACTACCTTTGCGCATACGTCTCAGCATTCTTGGAGTATCTGAACGACATAATCGGCAACGTCACGGCCACGTGTCCGCCGGCCGGCAAGACGGAGCCGGTCGAAGAGGACGGCGCGGTGGTAGCGGCCTTGAGTGAAAAGGCGGCTGGCGAAAGACCCGTCTATTCCGCGTCTTCCGAATCCGCTCTCGTGGCAAGTACCGCAGAGTACGACTTCTTCATCTGCCATGCGACTGAAGATAAGGACAACCTCGTAAGCCCACTTGCCGCGGCACTCCAGCAGCGGGATGCTCGTGTCTGGTTCGATGCATACACGCTCAACGTTGGTGACAGCCTCCGCCGGTCAATCGATCAGGGCTTGGCCAAGTCCCGATTCGGGGTTGTCGTTCTCTCGCACGCGTTCTTTGAGAAGAATTGGCCGAAGTATGAACTCGATGGCCTCGTTGCCCGCGAAGTCGCCGGCGCCAAGGTGATACTGCCAATCTGGCATGGTGTGTCGAAGGATGACGTCTGCCGCTTCAGTCCCACATTGGCGGATCGCGTCGCACTTGATACGTCGTCGCTTTCAGTCGAGGAAATTGCGGACGCGTTATGCCGAGTCCTGCACAGCGACGCCCAGCCGCTGTAGGACGGATTGGCAATCCGTCCTACGAACGTGACAACGGGCCTGCGCCGCGTCGGCAAAGGCACAATGGCGGCTGCGGAAAGCCGAACGGCGGGCCCGCAGGTGCCGGAAAGAGGGTGTTCGGAGGCCGCCGAGTGTTGCGGTGAATCGCGGGTTGTAGGACGGATTTCCAATCCGTCCTACGGAGACCTTGACATCGCGCCAACACACGGTTTCTAATCCGGCCCGTGGGGTGAACCCCATCGAGCCGTGGTCGAGCACAACTGTAGGACGGATTGTTAATCCGTCAGCACAGTGGGACGGATTGCCAATCCGTCCTACGGACGACATGACCCAACTTCCGGTCAAGCCATGTGGAATCTGACCGCTCCTCCCGGGTTCCAGGGATTGCGCGCCGATGAGGAGGTGACGATCTACGTTCGTCACCTGCCGCACTGGCGCCAGCAAGGCGCGACCTACTTCGTGACCTTTCGGCTTCACGACTCGCTACCGCAGTGCAAGCTGCGCGAGCTGGCGGCTTGGCGCGCGGAGTGGCGACGGCGGCATCCGCCGCCGCATTCCGACGACGCGTGGCACGACTTCTTGCGCGGCGTCATGGGTCGAGTCGAGGCGTGGCTCGACCAGGGGTTGGGCAGTTGCGTCTTGAAGCATCCCCATGCTTCCGCCGCGCTCAGCGGGACGATGCACCGCTTCGATGGACGACGCTATGAGTTGGCCGCCTACGTCGTCATGCCCAATCACGTTCATGCGCTCGTCCGGCCGATTGCCGGCGACGCGGACCCCTTGGAGCGGATCCTTCAGACTTGGAAGCGGTTTTCGGCCCGGCACATCAACGAGCGACTCGGGCAAAGCGGGTCGCTTTGGCAGGAGGAAACCTTCGATCGGATTGTGCGCGATGAAGAGCACCTTTATCGGTGTATCCAGTACATTGGGGCCAACGCGGTCAGAGCGGGACTCTCGCCGTCGGCCTCTCGGCGATGGATTCGCCCCGAGTGGACAGCCCTCCGGTGGCGTTTCGCCGACCCGTAGCCGCTCATAGGACGGATTGCCAATCCGTCCTACTTTCTTGTCACGCGCCACCGCGACAGGTTCTATGAGGAATGACCGATGAGAGCCAGCGTCCGAACGTCGCCACCGTCGATAAGATCGTCCGCGCCTTGGACCGCGCGGAGAAGGGCAAGCGGAAGTAGCCCGTCTCCGATAACCGACTTCGCCGCTGGGGCGCGCTTCGCCCAGCCCAACCAGCCGACACTGGGGCATGCTGCGCTTTGCCCCAGCCACCCGTCTCTCCACTCTTGACTCTCGACTCTCAACTCTCGACTCTCCGTCCCTCGCCCCTGGCTTCGCCCCAGGCTATACTTGGGGCCTCGCCGCCGGCTTGCTGCCGGCGGCGTGCCGGCAACTGTGGTTCAGTTCACCTGTGGTCATCTGCATGAGGAGACTCGACGATGAAGTGTTCTGCCCGACTGATCGCCCTGAGCGTCGCTTTGGCCGTTGCGCTGACGGCTGCCGTCAAGGCCGCGGAGCCGATCGAGCTGTTTAACGGCAAAGACCTCGCGGGCTGGAAAGTGACGGGGGCCCCGGCCAAGAGTTCTTGGGTGGTCGGCACCGCCAAGCTCGATGAGAAGACGCCCAACAGGTGCGTCGTTTCCAAGGAGGGCAACGAATTGATCAGCCCGCGAACCGACGGCAACATCTATACCGAGCGCCAGTTCGGCGACTGCGTGCTCACCCTGGAGGTCATGGTGCCCAAGGGCTCCAACTCGGGCATCTACTTGCAGGGAATCTACGAGATCCAGATTCTCGACAGCTTTGGGCGCAAAGACCCTCCCCGCCAGGGCGACATGGGCGGCATCTACCAGAACGCGGCCCCCAAGAACCCCAAGTACAAGGCGCCGGGCGAGTGGCAGACCTTCGAGATCCACTTCCTCGCCCCGCGGTTCGACGCCTCGGGCAAGAAGACGGCCAACGGCAAGTTCACCAAGGTGGTCCTGAACGGCGTGACGATCCACGAGAACGTCGAGGTCAAGGGGCCGACCGGCGGAGGGCTGCGCGGCAACGAGGCCCCCACCGGCCCGATCATGTTCCAGGGCGATCACGGCCCGGTGGCGTATCGCAACATCAAGATCGCGGCGGTCAAATAGTTCGGTGGCATGGCGACGTTTGCGTCGCCGCGTCCATCGGGATGTGCAGACGTCAGGCTGGCATAAGGCGCAGGAGGACAGACACTCTTGTCTGTCCGACGGTTCCCCGTTTTCTCGGGACAGACAGGAATGTCTGCCCTCCTGCGCTTCGCTTGGACAGACAGGAACGTCTGCCCTCCTGCGCTTCGCTTGGACAGACAGGAACGTCTGCCCTCCTGCGCTTCGCTTGGACAGACAGGAATGTCTGTCCTCCTGCGCTTCGCTTGGACAGACACGAATGTCTGTCCTCCTGGGGTTGGGCGAGCTATCATGGGAAGAAGGCGGCGGGATGACCGGCTGCCCATCGCACGCAACCCCAACGGAGCCCTGGTTTGCTCATCGGTCCGGTTTTCACCCGAGAGATCGTTCTAACTCCCCGCCGGCCAAGAACTTACGTCGTCCGATCCGTATACGGCTTCGCGCTGTTGATCCTGGTGATCACGGCCTGGCTGGTCCTGACGGGGACCCAGCGGATCCGCGACGTGGGGGACCTGGCCCGATTCGGGATGACGGTCTTCCAGCTTCTAGCGCCTGTGCAGTTGGCGGTCGCCGTGTTTTTCTCGGCCCTCCTGGCCGCCAGCGCAGTGGCCCAGGAAAAGGACCGGCGGACCCTCGACCTGCTGCTGCTGACGAAGCTGTCCAATAGCGAGCTGGTGCTGGGCAAGCTACTGGCGAGCCTGCTGCACGTCCTCACGCCGCTCGTGGCCGCGCTGCCGCTCTTCGTGCTCATGGCCCTCCTGGGCGGAGTCTCGTTCGGCCAGATCGGCCGGATGCTGGCCGTGACGGTCGCCAGTGTCCTGGCGTGCGGCAGTCTCGGCTCGACCCTCGCCTTGTGGCGGGAGAAGACCTTCCAGTCCCTGGCCATGACCATGTTGGTGCTCGTCCTGTGGTTGGCCGGTTGGCGGGCCGTGGCCATGGGGCTCGTCGGCTCGCACTGGGGAGGGCTCTCGTGCCAGACTTGGGCCGCCGGTTTCAGCCCGTGGGAGGCGATTCTCGAAGCCACCCGGCCGTTTGCCCAAGCCGACCCCGCCCTCGGGCTGTTGGGCACGCCGGTCCATCTGTTCCTGCTCGCGGCGGCGGCGATGACCGTGGTCCTGAACGCCCTGGCCATCGCCATGGTCCGCGTCTGGAATCCGTCGCGCGAGGCCCATGCCTTCCATCGAGAAGACGAGACGTGGCACCGGGCGAGCATTTGGGGGGCGGAGTACGACGTCGCCCAAGAGGGTGGCGGGTGGCGGGTGGCGGGTGGCGCGGAGTCCGACACCCTGTCCATGCCACGCGCCCCACTCCCCCCGCCGCCCGCCACCCACCACCCGCCGCCCGCCACCCACCACCCGCCGCCCGCCACCCACACCCGCGAAGTCTGGGACAACCCGGTCGTTTGGCGGGAGATCGCCACCTGGGCCTATGGGCGAAAGATCTTGGTGATCCGGCTGGCCTATCTGGTTCTCGTCGCGCTGGCTGCGGGGAGCCTTTGGTGGGTGGTCTCCCACAACGAGCCGGTCACGCGGTCCGTGGCGCTGACGGCCCTGGTGCCGCTGTGCCTGCTGAGCCTGGTGCTGGTCAACGCCCAGGCGGTGACCTCCTTGACCAGCGAGCGCGACGGCCGCGCCTTGGACCTTCTCCTGGTCAGCGATTTGAGCCCTAAGGAGATCGTCTACGGCAAGCTCGGGGGCGTCTTCTACAACACCAAGGAGATGGTCGTCTTGCCGATGCTCCTTTGCGGGTACCTGTGGTATGCCAAGGCCCTGAGCTTCGAGAACTTGCTCTATTTGCTGATCGGGCTGGCGGTCTTGTATCTCTTCGTGGCCGTGCTGGGGATCCACGTCGGGATGAACTACGCGAGCTCGCGCACGGCCATTGCCACGAGCCTGGGGACGGTCTTCTTCCTGTTCCTCGGCGTGGCCACCTGCATGTGGATGATGATCGCGCTAGGCGGATCGTTCGAGGCGCAGTTGTGGCCCTTCCTCGGGTTTATCCTTGGGGGCGGCGTGGGCCTCTACGTGGCCCTGGGCGCGAGGAACCCTTCCGGCGCGATGGGCGTGGCCGCGTTCGGCTGCCCGCTGGCCACCTTCTACGCCATCACCAGCTTCTTCCTCGATCAGACGCTGGGGGTGCTCTTGGTGGCGGGCACGGCGTATGGGTTCGCCACCGCCGCGATGCTGATCCCCGCGATCTACGAGTTCGACGTGGCGACCGGCAGGACGATGCTCGGAGAATAGCGGGCAGTGCGGGTTATTTCTGGTATCCCAGCGACTTGACGACCGCCAGCATCTCCTCGTAGGTGATGAAGCGGCGCCGGTGGCGCATCTTGTAGCTGTCGATGGCCACGGCCAAGTCGCGGGCCTCGGGCGAGAGACTGTCGTGACTGTTGGCAAATTGGCGGCGTTCGAGGGCCGGCGGCCCCGCCGCAAACTCATGACTGCGACGTTCCACGAACGTTTCGCCGACAGTACCCAGACCTTGCGACATCGCAAATGCCCTCCACTTTCTACCCTGTGTGAAACCGTAATCCAACGTTCCTGAAGTGCCGTGCAAGTAAAGCATATCCCGCGCCGGCCGTTCGGCTGATGCCACAGAGGGGGAGGGACTGGGAATCGCATCGGGGGCGGGACTACAACCGCTTTCTTCGGCACAACAGGCCCGCGGGAGGGGACGCCGCCGCGTCGGAGTCACTGGTCCGGAATCCGTGCCGGGCGCCCGTGAGGCGGGCAAGACGGGTCCGACCTAGGAAGCCTGCGGAGGCGGTCGAGAAGACAAATCGGAGAGTGCAAAATGTAAAATGCAAAATGAGAATTGCAGGAACCCAACTGCGGATTGGGGAAACGGAAGGGTGCCGGTAACACGAGGGAGACCACACGACCGAGCCTTTGCGGTCACCCACACGCCACAATTTGCATTCTGCATTTTTCAATTTGCATTTTGCATTCGACCTCACCGGCTTGCCGGCCTGCCCGGTTGTTGGGCGAGTTCCAGGCCGTCGAGCAGTCTGCGGCTGGACTGGTGCGAGGGATCGAGGGCTAGGGCCTCGCGCGCTGCGGCCGCCGCCTCGTCGGGCCGCCCCGCCCGCCAGCGGGCCTCGGCCAACCGACAGAGAATCTCCGGCGTGGGCTGCTCCCGGGTCGCAGCGGCGGAAAGGCTCTCGACTGCCTCGTCGAATCGTCCCAACGACATCTGAGCCAACCCTTCCAGGTACAAGACGCGTTGCGGCTCTTCCCCCGGCGAGAACCGTTCCGCCAGGGCCTGCAGCGTGGCCAAGGTCCGCTCCGGCCGGTGGAGTTGGCCGTAAAGCTCGGCGATCTCCACCGGAATCCTGCGGTTCTGCGGCTGGTAGCCGAGGGCCCGCTGGTAGTCCCCCAGCGCATCGGCGGGCCGATTCATGGCCCGCATCGTTCGGGCCCTGGCAGCCCAGGCGGCCGCTAGTCTAGGGTCCAAGTCAATCGCCCGTTGGGCGCTCTCCAGCGCCAAATCGGTCTGGCCCATGGCCAGGCGCAATTCGGCAACGCGGGCCCAAACCGCGGCGTCATCAGGGGCCAGTCGCTGGGCCTTCTCTAGCTGGGCAAGGGCCTCTTGCCGTGCCCCCCGATTCCAGAGGGCTTCGGCGTAGCTGCGGCGGGCATCGGGGTTGCTCGGACAGGTGCTGACCGCTCGGGAAAGAGCCGTCTCCGCCTCATCCCATTGGCCGCTATCCATGGCCGCCACCCCCTGCTGGCACAATTGCCGGCTCGTGGCCAGCGATCGCGACACCGGACCATCCGTGCCCGGCAGACGGCAGCCCGTCAGAATCGGTACCAACAGCAGGCCGATACTCCGGGACAAACCGCTGTGCATGGTCGCTCGGGCCACGACGTCTTTGGGGGGAGAACAGGGCCTCCGCCGGGCCATGATGTTAGCAGAACCCGGGGACTGCCACCATCCCGCTTTGGGCCCGGGACAAGGCTTCCCCTTTTTCCCGGCCGGGTTAACATGGACGGGGAGTCTCGTATTTGCGGAAGACGCCGCATGCCGTGCCAGTTCGACAAGTTGGGCATTTCGTTCCAGTATCCGGACAACTGGACGCTCGATGAAGAGGACGCCCTGGCTGGGAGGCCGTCCGTGACGGTCTTCAGTCCCCGGGGGGCCTTCTGGTCAGTGAGCGTTCATCCTCGCTCAGCCGACCCCGCTGGTCTGGCAAAAGCGGTCGTTGAGACAATGGAGAATGAATACACAGACTTGGAAAGCGAGGAAGCCCAGGAGACCATCGCGGGCCGCTCGCTGGTTGGCTACGACCTCAACTTCTTCTACTTGGACTTCACGAACACCGCCACCATCCGCTGCCTCCGCACGGACCAAGCCACTTACGCCATCTTCTGCCAGGCCGAGGATCGTGAGTTCGATCAAGTCCGCCGGGTTTTTCTCGCCATGTCCACGAGTCTGCTCAACGGCCTGGCCCGGATTATCCATGGACATCGAGAGTAGCACAGGCATCTTGCCTGTGTTACGTGAACGGCGGGCTGGAAGCCTGCCCTACGACCCCGTGAACAGTCCGGGCCAGGGCAATTTCTTCCCCCGGCTTTGTAAGTCTTACAAGGGTTGGCCCAACGCCATTTGCAGCGCTGACCCCGAGGGGACTCCCTAAGCCGCGTGCAGCACGGGAGTTCGCCCACGGCCGCGCAACGAGGCCGCCAAAAAAGCCCCGTTGGCACGCTGGTTGCATCACGCTTAAGTTCAGTTGATCCCCCTGGACCCACGGGCTCCCGGGCATCCCGCACCCGGGACCCAGACTCACAGGAGGGCAGACATTCCTGTCTGCCGTGGCAAACCGTGAATCTTAGTTGACCATCGCCAACCTTTATGGCGATCCCAGCCCCGCACCGGGAGATCCAGCTTTTCACGGTGAAAAGGGCTCGGTTGGCTGTCCCGCAACGGCCATCCGAGCCCTTCTCTGTTTCTTGGACCCCTCTCTGGGACCCCCAGCGCCTTGAGACGGCTCGCCCACTTTCGCTATAATCCCGGGTGCCAAACCTTCTCTGAACTGCGCCCGCGCGCACGGTCTACCAGGAGGCAGCCCATGGCAACGGCATCCCCCGCTCCTTGCGTCCTACAGATAGGCGAGACATCCGGAGTCGTGTGGAAGACCTTGGCCGACAACGGCCCCCTGACCATGGCCAAGCTGGTCAAAGCGGTCGGGCGCCCGCGGGACCTCGTGATGCAGGCCATCGGCTGGCTTGCCCGCGAAGACAAAGTCAGCATCGAAGAAGAGCGCCGCAGTCGGATTGTCTCGCTCCGGTAGGACCGGGCCCGTCAGTCACTTGTCGGCTGGTTTGTCTTTGGCGGGCTTCTTGGCCTTGCGGGATGCCTGTGCCGCCGCCTTCAGCTCGTCGATCTGTTTCCGCTGATCCGGCGTAAGGACCTCTCCGATCTTCCCGTCCCGTTCCTTAGTCAGGGAGTCGATCTGGCGCCGGAGGGAGTCGATCTTGGCGGCATAGTCTGCCTGAATCGACAGGATCTTTTCGCGCTGCTCCTTGCTGACCACTTTGGCGTAGTACGCCGGCAGGCGACCGGAGGACTTGGCGGATTTCTTCGCCGCCGGCTGCCCCGCCGCCGGTTCCTGCGCGAAGCCGCGGCCGCCGGCCGCGATCACCATCCCCGCCAACCCGATCACTGCAATCCAACTCAAGCGCATGGCCACGCGACGCTTCATGGAACGCTCCTTTCTTCTGAACAGAGGAATACTCCAGCGAACGATCACCACCATCATACTAGGGCCCCATCCCCGTCGCAACTACCGACGCCCGAAAAGCCCCCAGGCACCTCCCCCGCCGAGCGGCATCGTGTAGACTACACTTCTGGTGTGCAAAGCGAGCGCGGCAGGGCGCGGCAACGTGATTCAGTTGGAAGGGATCGAATCCATGGAACGCTGGCGGTTTGGCTGGGGCGTCGCGGCGGGGTTGTTCGTGGGGCTCGTCTTGCTCTGGGCACGGCAAGCCGCTGCTCAAGGGGGATCCTCGGAAGCACTCAACGTCCCCAGTCTGCAAGCACTGGGAAAGGTCCCGGACCTCGACGAGCCCCTGAAAGAGTTCCGCACGGGCAACGTGGGCGGGGCCTTGCAGCTTCTCCGCGCGGCAGTCAAGAAGAACCCCGAGTTGCCGCCGCCTCAGGTGATCCTCGCCGCCTGGCTCGCCGACGTCAATCAGCCGGGGATGGCTCGCACGGCCCTTGAAACCGCCACCCTGGAAGTGCCCGACGACCCGGAGCCCTACCTCATTCTCGCCGACCTCGCGCTCCGCGACCGTCAGGTCGCCGAAGCCAGCCTGCTGCTGGGCAAGGGGTACGACCTGTTGGCCGGCACAACGATCTCTCCCAAGCGGGCGGCAGTCCTCAAGCGCCGGGCCCTGGTGGCGCTGGCCTCGCTGGCCGACTCCCGGCGCGATTGGAAGCAGGCGCAGAAGTATCTCGAGTCACTTCTGGCCGCCGATCCCAAGAACGCTTCCGCACTGGAGCAGCTCGGCCGCGTTTTGTTCCAGTTAAAAAAGCCCGAAGAGGCGCTGGCGAAGCTCCAAGAGGCGGCCAAGCTCGACCCAGCGAACATCCTCGCCCCCGAGGCCACCCTCGCGCAACTGTACCAACAGTCCGGCGACAAGGAAAACGCACACAAGTGGATGTTCGCCGCGATCAAAGCCAATCCCAGGGACGCCAGGGTCCGCCGCGTGGCGGCCCAGTGGTCTTTGGAGATCGGACGGCTGGACCAGGCCGAGGAACAGGCCAAGGCGGCGGTGCAACTCGACCCGGACTCCCCCCTCAGCCTCACGGTCCGCGGTACCGTCGCCATGGCTCGCAAGGACTACAAGACCGCCGAGGAATGCTTTGGAAAGGCCCATCTCCTCTCGCCGGGCCACTTCGCGGCGCTAAGCAACCTCGCCTTGACCCTGGCCGAGGAAGAAAGCCCCGCCAAGAGGCGGCTCGCCCTGGAGTACGCCCAAATCCTCTCCCGGCTCTTTCCCGATCAGGCGGATGCGGCCGGCGCCCTGGGCTGGACGCTCTACAAGCTCGGCCGGGTCGATGAGGCGGAATTGGTGTTGCGCAAGGCCGTCTCCGCCCCCTCGGTCTCTCGCGACACGCTCTACTTCTATGCCCGCGTGCTGACCGATCGCGGCCGCAAGGAGGAAGCCCTCAAGTTGTTGGAGGCGGCCCTGGCGGCCAAGCCCTCGGCCTCGTTCCTCCGGCGCGCGGATGCCGAGACCCTGCTCGGAGAGTTGCAGAAGTGAGCGCGCGCAAAAAAAGATCATGGTATGCCGATCCGTCGCCATACCATGATCTTCATCCTGAAACGGGACAGTGCGTGTCCCATCCTCCCGGCAGGTCTATAAGGGAAGAATCGGCCGAAGCGGCCCCGCGGCTGAAATCCTTTCTGCCGCTTTTCCCGCGATGCCTGGCTCTTCGGGGAAATCGGGGCAAAGTGGTCGGGAGTCTTCTCCGGCCGAGAGACCTGACCTTTGGCTCGCGTTTGCCGGAAAAGACTCCCGACCCCTTATTCCCGACGGGTGTTGCCGATCCCCGCTGGGGTGCTTGCGACGCCGCAGTCCGCGCGGCCGCTCACCGTGGACCAGATCCTCGCCGAGGCGGCGAGCACGGATCAGATTCCCGAGGCGACCGGGCAGATCACGGAACTGCTCCGCCAACGCCATCACATCCGGCCCGCGCAGCAGGACGATTTCAACATCCGCGACATGACCGAGATCACCAAACTCGTGTCACGGCCATACGGCTTGTGAAATGCCGGTGGTAGATGGGCGGCAGTGCCCGCCGTCTTGCACCGTGACGATGTTGATGAGCGTGTAGAGGATCCCGTGTCGTGGCACACTAGCCGCGGATGAGCTCTGTGAGTTCGTAAACGCCCGTCGTTGGATTACGATGAGGCTCTTGGGCTTCCGTCGCATCCTGATCCATCTTCCTTGCTCGTGTGACCGCTTGCGAATACCCCGCTGAGTATGTCGCGTAATCAACATGCTTGTCGTAGTTTGGCACGTGCCTCTTCAGCCTCTCGGTGATCGCGTCGCGGTGCTGCATTCCGGGATTGTCGGTGAAGTGCAGGAGCAGCCACAGCTCAACACACGGGTTCGAGATGGCCAGGAAGATCCCGTTGTCCCAGGCCATGCTGCTCGCTTCGCCGACAGCGGGATGATTGTCTATGTCAAAGATGCACCAGACGGAATCGTAGGCGAGATACTCATCCCCTTCCCGATTGGCCTTTCCTCGGGCCTCGTCCTTATACTTCTTTGCGGTTCTCACCAGAGTCATTGGAACGCCGTGCTCTTCCGCCACCTTGATCGTGACCCTGGGATTGCGACAGGCTCGTCGCAAGCCGTGTAGGTATTCCGGTTCCGTCACTTCTCCTTCACTAACGACCAAGATGGTCGGTTTGGGATCACGAAACGCGGATCGGCGTCCCTGTCGGCGGCCACGGTTGCGAGCATTGACCATGTCTGTTCACTCCGGCGCCGCCAAGAAATCGCCGAGAAATGGAACTGCACCGTAGCGGCCTTGGAGATAGCCGCGTTCGACATTCTCAGCCTTGCGGGGCTTGTAGTCGGTCAACGGATAGAGAACCGTGGCCCCCTCGGTGTCCTTTTCCGTCAGCCAGACTTGATCTCGCCGGAGCGCCGGCTCGCCGAGCGTTGTTCCGAGAAGGTTTGTGTCGTGCGTCGTGAAGATGATCTGGGCGTTCTTCGGATTCGCCACAGGATCGTTGAATTGATGAATGATCTTTCGGGCAAGCGCGGGGTGCAGGCTGCGCTCCAGTTCATCAACCAGAAGAACGCCGCCATTGTGCAAGACCAGCAAGATGGGCAATGCCATATTGAAAAGAGTCTGTGTTCCGTTGGACTCTTCTGCTAGCGGTAGCCATGCGTCATCCCAGTCGCTCTGGTGTCTGAGAAAGAGCGAAGGTGGATTTCGGAATAGCCCGTCGTCGCTCGACACAGTTCCCTCGACACGCACGTTCACAATCCCAGTATCCACCTTCTTCAAGAAAGTGAGAACACACTCCAAGAGCGGTTTCGGTAGCTCTCCCTCTTCGGACAAACGCCGCTCGCTCGCCTCCTTTGCCAGCCGCCAGACTAGTTCAGGCGGACTGTAAAGTAGATCATAGGGATAGCGGCGTCCTGGCAGGTTGATGACCTCGTAAGACGCAAACCAGGCGAAAACTGGCGCAAGCTGCGGGTGGTTGTGCTGGGCGGCAGATGAGAGAAACGAGGCGTTGGGTCGAGTCACCTCGACGATGACTTTGTTCTCGCCCTTCAGGTTCTCTCCGAATTTGAACACCTGATTCTCCCGCTCGAACCAGGTCTGCTTCTTTCCGCTCGGCCATGCATAGAGCCACTCTTCCAAGAACTCCCTGTCCGACACCTGAAAGCCGTACTGATAGCGAACGCCGTCCAGAAGAAACGTTGCTTCAAACAGCGAAGGTTCGCTCTTCTTCGGCCCCCAAGCGAACGGATCGCGAGGCACCAGCGGCCCGCGATGCTCTCCTTTATTGGGCGACCAAACCCGATGGGACATCGTGACGGCTTCGCGCATGAACGATAGAGCCGCGAGGACGTTGCTCTTGCCGCTGGCGTTTGCCCCGTAGAGCCCGGCGACGGTCAGAAGGCGTTCTGAATGGCCGGGGACATGCCGCGGCCGTGGGTCGGTCTCGTCCCCAACACGCCCAGCCTCCATGGTCAGCACTTGCTCGTCCCGCAAGGAACGATGGTTCGCGACCCGGAATTCGATAAGCATGGCGGTTCTCCTCAATCCCTATACCATAGCATTTATCGGTGGGTTCACGCAAGAATTGTGCGCAAACGCCACAAGAAAGGCAACAGGGACCAAGAAATAACGTCCCATCTGGCGGCCTCGCTGTAAGGCAGCCGTCTCGGACTCTCTGGTGGCCGTCCAGAATTGCACCATATAGACCGTTGGTGGGGTAATGCGGCGGGAGCCGCTTGGCTGCACTTCTGCGTGAGGCATCTTCCCCTGCTTGCGAACCATCCCCTGAGCGCGGCATAATCCCCCCGCACTCGCGAAACGCGGAGTGCCGACACTCCCAGAGTTCCCTTTGATGACCGGACGCGATGAGCCAACTTCCGATCAGAACCAGCAGCAGTTGGTTGACGTTCTGCGCCTGTCGCTGGTCCCCGGCGTCGGGCCCCGGACGCGCAAGGCGCTGCTGGAGCGGTTCGGCACGCCCGCGGAGGTGTTGCGGGCGGCGCCGTGCGAGCTGCGGGAGGTCCACGGCGTGGGGCCGAAGCTGTTGCGGAAGATCGTCGCCGCCGGCGAGGAGATCCACGCCGAAGACGAAATCGAGTTGTGCCGCGAGCACGGGATCAGGATCTTGACCGACGCGGACCCGAGATACCCGGAGTTGCTCCGCCAGATCCCCGATCCGCCGGGCGTGCTGTTTCTGCGCGGCGAGCTGAAGCCTCAGGACGGGCTGGCGATTGCCATCGTCGGCACGCGGCACCCGACCCAATACGGCCTGCGCCAGGCGGGCCGGCTGGCGGCAAGCCTCGCCCGCGCCGGACTGACGATCATCAGCGGTCTGGCCCGCGGGATTGACGGGGCGGCCCATCGCGGCGCGCTGGAAGCGGGCGGACGGACATTGGCGGTGCTGGCCAGCGGGGTGCTCAACATCTATCCGCCGGAGCATGAGAAGCTTGCAGCGGAGGTGGCCGCCCAAGGCGCGCTGGTGAGCGAGGCCCCGCCCCGCGGCGAACCGCTGGCCGGCGCCTTCCCGCAGCGGAACCGGCTGATTAGCGGCATGGCCTTGGGCGCGATCATCGTCGAGGCCGCGGACCGCAGCGGGGCCCTGATCACTGCCCGCCACGCCATGGAACAGGGCCGCGAGGTCTTCGCGGTCCCCGGACGGATCGAGGACCGCACCTCGCGCGGCTGCCACCGGCTGATCCGCGACGGCGCGAAACTGATCGAGTCGCCCGACGACGTGCTTGAGGAACTCGGCCCGCTTTTCAAGGCCACTCCGCGCGAGGACGGCCAAGTGATCCATCACCCGGCCGAACTCCTGCTCAACGAAGTCGAGCAGCAGGTCCTTTCAGCGATCGGCAGCGACACGACCTCGATCGACGAGGTGGTTGCCCGGACGGGCCTTCCCGTGCCGCAGGTCCTTTCCACGATCAGCGTGCTGGAAGTGCGGCACGTCATCCGCCGCCTGAGCGGCACGATGGTGGCCCGCGTGTGAGGGGGCCAGGGGCTGGGGACTAGGGGCTGGGGGTGAGAAGGTGAGGGGGTGACGGGGTAACAAGCGAAGAGTGCAAAACGTAAAGTGCAAAATGCAAAATGAGGTCTGTCATTTTTCATTTTACATTTTTCATTTTACATTTTGCATTGGCCCCTTCAACCCTGATCCCTGACCGAACACTTCTTCGCCTCCGGCCGTCATACTGGTGACGGAATTGCGACGGGTTCCTGACCCGTCCGCCACTCGGACGGGTTGAAAACCCGTCCTACAGACCGCGGGTTGAAATCCCGCCCTACCGGGAGGAGCGGGCCGAGCCGGTGCCCACAAACGCGGAGCGCCGTGTGTTCCTCGATCTGGTGGACTCGCACGGGTCCGCCATCCTGGGGATGCTGCGCCGTTTGTGCGGCAACGCGCACGACGCGGACGATGTGTTCCAGGAGACGGCGATCCGCGTTTGGCGCAATTTGTCGAGCAGGCCGAGACTGCGCAATCCGCGGGGATGGCTCGTGACCATCGCCTACCGGTGCTTCCTCGACCATCGCGGGCGGCGATCGGAACAGCGTGGCTTGGAGGAGTCGCCCGACCATCGGCTGAGGGGTCCGGAGGATCAGGCCGAGCAGCGGGAGGATTGCAGCCGGTTGAACGCTGCGGTGGATGGGCTGCCGGAGCCGGTGCGCCAGGTCGTGGCGCTGCACTATACCGGCGGGCTGACCCTGGAAGAGACCGCCCGGGTGTTGGGCATCGCCGTTGGCACGGTGAAGAGCCGCCTCAATAGCGCCCTGGAGAAGTTGAGGAGTGTTCTGCAATGAGGTGCGACGAATTCCTTCGCAGTTCCCGGACGGGGAATGTCTGGAGGCGGCTTCTGGCCCGGCTCCATGCGGCCCGCTGCCGCCGCTGTGCCCAGTTGCTGCAGCGTGTGGCAGCGATGGAGCACGAGTTGTCCCAGAGCCCCCCGCTCAGCCAGTCTCAGCGCCGGCTGTGGGAGCAGGCCATGGAGATCGAGCGGGAAGCGCCGGCGCGATCGCCGGTTCGCAGGCCGCTCTTGGCGGCCGTGGCGGCGACGTTGCTCGTGGGGATCGCCGTAGCGATCTGGCAATGGGGGGAGGGCTCTCGGCCTGCCGAAGGGCCGGTGGCCGAGAACGAGCAGCGGCAGGCGGAGCCGGCGATCCGGGAATCGCCGCTGGCCCAATCACGCGACTCCGAGGACCTCGCCGAGATTCGAGCCGGGCTCGATCGACTGTCGTTACGACTCGATCATCTGTCCCGAAAGGCGGCCCTGCTGAACGCGCGCCGACAAGTGGCGGAGCTAATCGACCGTTACGGGAAGCTGTAGGCGCCTGGCACAAGGTGGTCAGGCCATGAACAAGGAGAACGTGCAAGGAGACCGCGTCATGCAAAGCACGAGGAACGAAGCCGCTGCGCGCCGGTTCATTCTGGAAGGAAGAATCCTCCGAGCGCTCGGAGCGGCGATGCTGCTGGCAGCCGTGCTCAGCCCGCCGACCCAGGGACAAGAAATCCCCAAGGCCAGGGCCCAAGCCCCCGCCAATCATGCATTACTTAAGGGTGGACTGGGGGGCGGCTACTTCGTCACCAAGGCACTCAGGGAGAAGTACGATCGCTTAGTGAGAGAGGTCGCGGCCCTGGAGGCCGAAATCGATGCCGGCGGGATCGCCGAAGCGGACGCGGCCCGCGAAATCCATCGGCTCATCGAGGACCTGAACCAGACACGGGCGGACATTGAGAAGCAAAAGGTTTTCGTGCCTGCGGCGAAGGTTCGTACGCGAAGCGAGACCACGACATTCGACCTGGGCAGCGAGCGATGTCTCCTGATTTGCGCCGGGAAGGTCCGTATCGAGGGCTGGGATGAACCCCGGGTGAAGTGCGTGCTGGATATGACCGTGCTCAGCGCCGGCGACCAGCCGGCAGACGACCAGTTCAAGGCGCTCAAGATTGTTCACCAGCATCGTCGCGCGCCCGAGAGGGTCGGCAAGACGCGAGAGGAGTTGGAAGCCGGCCAAAAGGCGCAGGACTCGGCGCCAGGAGCAAGGCCGCCGGACCAGAAACAACTGGACTCTCGCAGGAAGTTCAACGAGAAATACCTGGCGAGCTGCTCACTCTTCCGCCCGCTGCAGGGCAAGGAAATCGACCTCCTGGAAATCGAGGGCCTGACCTATGAGCAAGGAAACCGCCAAGTCCGTTTTGAGGTGGAGTCCGCCGGGGGAGAGGATTTCCACGGCGCCGATTGGCAACGCCACGCGAGCCTGACGATCTACGTCCCGCCATGCAGGATCGTGGCCGTGCTCGGCGGTCTAGGCGGTTTGGACGTGGAATCGCTACAGGCCTCCATGGTCGTTCGCGGCACGGAAAGCCGGGACTACCATGCGGTTTCTAAGATCCTGCACCTTCAGGGCTCCCTCGCGGTTGAAGGCGTCCCCATCCAAATGTTGGCGGACGTGGAGGGAGACGTGTCAATCACTCTGACCGCACCCAGCGAGGATTCCGGCGTGCGGCACGAAGGCAACATGCGTACTGCCTACATCGCTCGGCCCGACACGTTGGAATGCGGCGATATCCGCGGGAATCTCCGGGCACGAATATGTCGCGCCAACTTGGTTGCGGGAAAGATCCTCGGAACGATTGACGTCAAGAATGAGTTTGGGGAAACCTTCTTCCGCGCGGACAACGACCAGCCGATGGCGAACAAAGCTCACCGGATCGTCTCGGAATCGGGGCGCATCGAAGTCGTTCTGCCGGGGAATCTCACTGGCGCTATTCCTCTTGCTGCCCTGACCGAATGCGGCACGGTGCGGACGATCGGCGCGGATGACACTTTGGAGAACGTTCAGTTCACGACGCATTCCGGCGACCAACAGGTGACGCGCACCTGGCGCGGCTTCGCGACGAGACAAAACGCGGCCGCGCCGTCGATGGCCCTCTTTGAGCGTCCGGCCGAAGTCCTCCTCGGAAAGGAGCGCTCGCCGGGGCTGGACCTGATCAGCCGCGCCGGCAGCATTCGGATCCACTATGGCAATGTTGTCGTCCGCCGCAAGCCCATAATCCACCGCGACTAAAGCTTCCTCGCCGCCCAGGTCCAGTGCCGGTCGCTGGTGGCCCGGACGGTCCCGGGGGCCACACCGAAGCGGGCCACGATCCGCTGCACTTCTTCGACCGTCAAGGCCGCGTGAAACGAGTCGGCCAGCATCTGCTTCTGGTGCTGGTTCGCGCCCGCCGCGTAGGTGGCCACGAGGTGTTGGACCGTGGCCTCGTCGTCCGGTCGAAAGAGGTCGCGGATGAAGATCAGCCCCGCCGGGGCGAGCACGCGCCAGGCCTCGGTAAGCACCTCGGTTGGATCGGGGATGTGGTGGACGATGCTGTTGGAAGCGACCGTGGCCAGCGACCCGTCGGCGTAAGGGAGCCGCTTGGCGTCCACGCGTTCCACGCGGATGCGGTCCGCCAGGCCGGCCTGCTCGACGTTTTTCCGCGCCAGCCGGAGCATGTGCTCGGCCATGTCGATCGCCAGCACCTTGGCCTGCGCATGTCGGCGGCAGAGCTCGATGGGGATTTGGGCCGTCCCGGTGCCGAGGTCGAGGATCCAGCCCTCGCCCGGGCCCGCGGCCAATAGATCGGCCACAAAGATGCGGTTCACCTCGCAATGGTCCATCGAGTCGTAATCGACGGCCTCCGCGAGGGTATCCATGGCTTCGGTTTCGAGGATTCGGGGGAGCATGGAACCAGACTCATCTATGGGGGCGGCTTCACTGACGCCCAAGATACCATTTCGCGCACGGTTCCCGCTAGGCCGGTGGATTGCCGACAGGACCGGGAACGGGCATACTATCGTCCGGGCGGGCAGCCGACTGATTGCACAGCCGGCGGGCGGCTGTGGCAGGAAAGGATCAGGAGACACTCTCATGGACCGACGCGGTTTCCTCAGACGAACCCTATGGGCGGCCGGCGCGCTATTGGCCGGAGACCGGACGGCTCTCGGCTCCGGGTCCGATGAACCGGAAATGAAGAGCCCCGCCCTAGAAGCCCTGCGCGAGCGGCACCGGCTCTCGCTGATCGCCGATCGCGTCGCATCGGCACAGCCCCCCTTGCCGCCGCTTTACCGCCGGTTGCCGCGGCGGCGGGGCTTCAATCTCCTGGAGAAGTTCATGGTCGGCAGCAACCAGAAGTTCGTCGAGACCGACTTCCAGTGGATGAAGCAGTGGGGCTTCGACTTCGTCCGCCTGCCCATGGATTACCGCTGCTGGACCGACCCCATCCATCCCCTGAACCTCATCGAGAAGGTCCTCAAGGAGATCGACCATGCGGTGGAGATGGGCCGCAAGCACGGCGTCCACGTCTCGTTGAACCTGCACCGTGCCCCGGGCTACACCGTGGCCCAGCCGCCGGAGAAACTCGAGCTCTGGACCTCGGAGGAGGCCCAGAAGCAGTTCGACTTCCAATGGTCGCAGTTTGCCAAGCGGTATCGCGGCATCCCCTCGACGCAGTTGAGCTTCAACCTCGTCAACGAGCCGTCCAACATCAAGCCGGAGCGCTACGCCAAGGTCGTGCGCCGCGTGGTTGGCGCGATTCGCAAGGAGGACCCCGACCGCCTGATCATTGCCGACGGGCTCTCCTGGGGCCGCGACCCCGTCTTCGAGCTCGTGGATCTCAACATCGCCCAGGCCACGCGGGGCTACGAGCCGATGCCCATCAGTCACTATCAAGCCCCCTGGGTGGGCGGCGAGCGCTTTGCCCGGCCCACCTGGCCGCTCAAGGAAGGCAACAAGGTCTACGACCGGGAGTGGCTCCTCAAGGATCGCATCGAGCCGTGGAAGAAGCTCCAGTCCAAGGGCGTGGGCGTGATGGTTGGCGAATGGGGGGCCTTCAACCGCACGCCCCACAAGGTGGTTTTGGCCTGGGCCCGCGATCTCTTGAGCCTGTGGAAAGAGGCCGGGTGGGGCTGGGCGCTGTGGAACTTCCGCGGCAGCTTCGGCATCCTCGACAGCGACCGCAGCGACGTGGTCTACGAGAAGTTCCAGGGGCACAAACTGGACCGCAAGCTGCTCGAACTGCTCCAAGACTTCTGAGGAGCCGAATGTGGCACAACCGGCCCCACTCGCGAACTCATGCACGACCCGGAGCAAACCCGCCGTGATTTCGCCCTCTTCTGGGAGACCTTCTGGCCCAGCGTGGGCACGGCCTTCGGCGCCACGATGGGCGGCGTGATCGGGGTCTGTGCGGGCGGCATGCTCCCAGGCCTGGTGTTCGCCATCGTTGGGGGGCTGATCGGCCTGGAAACGGGCGAGTTTCTCGGCGCGTTCGTCCAGGGGCTGTTCTTCCCGTGGGTCGAGCTTCTTGGCGCCGGCAGGCCCGGCCCCGCGGTGGGAGGCGTGGCCGGCGCCGGATTGCTGGCGATTGCCGCGATTCAGATGGGGGCGAGGATCGGGGCTGCCGCGTCCCTGGGCTGTTGCGGCTTCGTCTGCGGGGCGTGGCTCGTCGTCCTCGTTCGCCTGGTGGCCGACCTGGCACGCGTGCGCCGACCGTAGTTGGGCCCGGAAAGTGGCAATACCGACCTCCCGCGGCAATTCGCTGAAGTACGCTTCGCTTTGCCCCAGCCGCCCCGGCGCGACCAACGGTCGCGGCTTTATCGCCGCGTTTCGCGCACGGCTTCGTAGAGGGCCACGAGATTCGCCCGCGGCGTGCGGGACTGGACGTTGTGGACCGTGTTGAAGATGAAACCGCCGCCGCGGTTGAAAATGGCGATCCGCTCCTTGACCTCGCGCCGCACTTCGTCGGGCGTGCCGAAGGGGAGCGTCTTCTGCGTGTCCACGCCGCCGCCCCAAAAGGTCAGCTTCTGGCCGAAGCCGTCCTTGAGCGTCTGTGGGTCCATGCCCGCCGCGGAGCACTGCACCGGATTGAGAATGTCGAAGCCCGCCTCCACCATGTCCGGCAGAAGCGCGACCACCGAGCCGCAGGAGTGGATGAACGTCTTCCACGGCGTGTGCTCGTGAACCCAGTCGTTCACGCGGCGGTGGAACGGCGCAAAAAGCTTGCGGTACGCCGGGCAGCCGATGAACGGCCCGTGCTGCGTGCCGAAATCCGTGCCGGTGATGAACACGGCGGCCACGCGGTCGCCCACCGCGTCGTAAATTCTCGCCAGGTTGCCCAGCGCGATCTCGCACTGACGGCGGAAGACCTCGTAGACATAGTCAAAGCGGGCCACCGTGCTGATGTACCACTCCTCGATGCCGCGGATCCCCTTGGGGTGTTTCAACCAGGGGGCCGGCACCAGGGCAATGTCGCCGAAGGCCGTGCCGCCGAAGTTGGCCAGGATCGCCTTTTCGGTCTCGCGATAGAGCCGGTCCGCCTCGCGGGCAAAATGCTGGAGCATCGCATCGCTGATCGGGCCGAACTCTTCGAGGTTGTCCTCGACCCGCAGGTTCTCGTCGTCGATCGGCTCTTGGCGCACGATGCTGTCGAAGTAGTACCCGCCCTTGGGCATGCGGCCGCTGGGCGGGACCGACTTGTCCCCCTCGGGATACATAAGGATGTCGCCGTTGGGCTCCGGATCCGTATTGAAACCGGCGGGGACCATGACCGGCGTGCCGTCGAACAGGGTCCACGGCTTCCAGCCCTTGTTCTCGAAGCCGAACATCGTTCGCGGGCTGCCCAGCCCGACCACGTCCACACCGAGGGCATCAGCGAGATCCGGGGCGATCTCGCCGAGCATCTGATAGGGCTCGACGACTTTGACCGGCATGCCCGGCTTATCCAGGCCCAGGGCCTGGCGGAGCTGATAGACCGAGCTGGAGTGCATGCCGGTCACGGCGCTGGCGCCCAGGTCCAGCGGCACGTAGTCCGGTTGCCTGTGGTTCAGGGCCGCAAGGACGCGTTGGCGGGAGTTCATGGGAGCAAGAAGACAGTAGACAGAATTCAACAGTTTAGCCGCGGCACTTGTGCCGCGGGTCAATGCGACGCACTTCCATTCGATTCCCCGTCGGCCCACTTGTCAAGACCCGCTGGCCCGCAGTACCATGGGCCGGTCCATCCCTTGCAGTCTGGAGGAAGTCCCGTGTCGAGCACGGCAGAAGACAACGGCGGAAGTCTTGCCTACGTTTGGCTACTGACGGTCGTGGCGGCCCTGGGCGGCCTGCTGTTCGGCTTCGACACGGCCATCATCTCCGGGGCCATCGGCTTTCTGACGTCCTGCTTCGACCTCGACCCGGCCTTCGAGAAAGGCTGGGCCGCGGCCAGCGTGCTGTTGGGATGTGCCGCCGGGGCAGCCATCGCCGGGTTCCTGAGCGACCGGCTGGGGCGCAAGCGGATGCTGATGCTCGCCGGACTGTTGTTCTTTGCTTCCGCCCTAGGCACCGCCTTGCCGCAGACCGTTTTGGTGTTTATTGTCTTCCGCATCATGGCCGGCGTGGCCATCGGCGCCGCCTCGATCAGCTCGCCCATGTACATCGCCGAGGTCTCGCCCGCGCGGATGCGGGGCAAAATGGTCTCCGTCAACCAGTTCGCCATCGTCTCCGGAATCGTGATCGCCTATTTCGTCAACTACTTCATCGCCGCCTACGGCTCCTCTTGCGATCGCGGGCTGGCGATGGAACAGATCGGCTCGCCGGGGGCTCCCTTGACCGCCGATGCCGCCCAGATGTTCATCAAGCGAGCGGCCCCAGAAATCGGCCGCGACGACGTCGAGGCGTTCCTGTTTGAGCCGGTGCGGATGAGGGCCTTTGTGGGCGCCCGGGACGAGGCGAACCGGGAGGCCATCCTCGATTTCCTCGCCGAACACGGCCTCACGGTGGAGAAGTTCCTGTGGCGCTGGGGCTACCGGCCGTGGAACGTGGACTACGGCTGGCGCTGGATGTTCGGCTTCGCGTCCCTGCCCGCGGTCTTGTTTCTCGCGCTGCTGCTCCTGGTCCCCGAGAGCCCTCGCTGGCTCACGAAGCAAGGGCGCCCTGAGCAGGCCGAGGCGATTCTCACGCGGATAGGCGGCCCCGACGTGGCCGAGGTCGAACTGGCGGCCATCCGGCAGGCCGTTGCCGAGGAGAGCGGCTCCCTGGTGCAGCTCTTCCAGCCGGGCATGAGGACGGCCCTGGTGATCGGTATCGTGCTGGCGATCTTGCAGCAAATCACGGGAATCAACGTGTTTCTTTACTTCGCCCCGGAGATCTTCAAGAAGATGGGCTCGGGAGTGGACGCCGCGCTGTTGCAGCAGGTCGTGGTCGGCGCGGTCAACGTCGCCTTCACGGTCGTCGCCATCCGCACCGTGGACCTGTGGGGCCGCAAGCCGCTGATGCTCGTCGGCTCGGCGGGGATGGGACTCGCGCTCCTCGGCATGGCCGCGGCAGCCTACTGGAAGCAGACCGACGTCTGGGTCCTCCTGTTCATCCTCGGCTACATCGCCTGCTTCGCCCTCTCGGTCGGCCCGGTCACTTGGGTGATCTTGTCGGAGATCTTCCCCACGCGGATCCGCGGCCGGGCCATGGCCATCGCCACGGTCTGCCTCTGGCTGGCGGACTTCGTGGTCACCCAGACCTTCCCCATGATGGACGAGAACGAGTGGCTCGTGGGGGCTTACAACCGGGCCTTCCCTTTCTTGCTCTACGCGGAGTTTTGCGCCCTCTCCGTGCTCTTTGTGTCGCGGTGCGTGCCCGAGACCAAGGGCAAGTCGCTCGAAGAGATCGAGCGGAGCTGGAAGAAATGATGAATGATGATTGATGAATGATGAACGGTCATTCTCAATTTCATCGTCTTGTCTGCTTTCCGCCGTTCATCATTCATCCTTCATCATTTGCTTTTGTTCTCATACCACACCAGGTTGTTCGTCCGGCCGGCGATGACGACCAGGTCGAGCCGGCCATCGCCGTTGATGTCCGCGGCCACGGCCCCTTCCGCGGCAATGCCGCGGTCCAGCGGAGTCTTGCGGAACGAGTCGCTCTTCCCACCGGTCCATTTGTAGAGATTCAGCCCGCCGCCCCCGGCACGCCAGCCGGCGACAATCTCGTCCTGCCCATCGCCGTCGAAATCGGCGACCACCAAGGCGTGGCCTTCGGCGAGCGTGTTGTCGAGCACCAGCCGCTGGTGACTCCTCTCTCCCTTTGGGAGAGGGGCAGGGGGTGAGGGCGCCGTGCTTGCCGAACTAGTCAGGTACACCACGACTTCGCTGCCGTGCCACGGCTCGATCGCTGCGACCAGCGGACGCTCCTCACTGAGGCGGCCGTAAGCGATCTCACTCGAGCCCCGCGAGGCCCCAGGCTTCTGATCGACCGCCTTCTCGCCGGCGGAGACAAACTCCTTGCGAAACCGCAGCGTCGCACCGCTGCCTTCCGGGTAGAATCTGGAGAGCCCCTCGTAACTGGCCGTCAAGAGCCGGTCCCGCCGCCAATAACTCCCCTCTCCCTTTGGGAGAGGGGTCGGGGGTGAGGGCTCGGTGGCGATCCTTGTACGGCTGCTCACAACGCACAGCCCGTGCAGCACCGTCAGCGTCTCGTCGATCTTCCACACCGGCCACGGGTCCTTGACGGGGTCCTTCGGCACGCGAAAGGCCCAGAGGTGCGAAGGCTTCGGGTCGATATTGGCCTGGGAGCCGGGCCCGAAGATCGGGGCATGAACGAGTTCCTTCTTGCCGTCGCCGTCCAGGTCCGCCCAGCGGAGCCGGTGCGTCACCGGGTCCACGGCAATGGGATGCACCTCCCACGGCTCGTCAACGTCTGCGGAAAAGGGGACAGGCTCCTTTTGCCGGAACGGCCCTTCGGATGCTTCGCACAAAAGGTGCCTGTCCCCTTGTCCGGCCCGCGGCTTGAGCCACTGGATCTGGCCGCCGCGATTGGCATCGTTGAAGTAAAACCCGCTGGCCAAGGCGATCTCCGGCTTGCCGTCGCCGTCGAGGTCGTGGACGGCCAAATCGATAGGCCGCTCGATGGGGTCGGGAGTCTTTTCCGGGCCGCGAGCGCCGCCAGCCTCCTTCTGTTTCGCCGGAAAAGACTCCCGACCCCTTTCAGGGCCGCGTGCCACCGGCCGCCGCTTCCAAGTGGGATTCTCATACCAATCGACCCGGTTCGCCTCGGTCGAGAGCGCAATCACATCCGGCCGTCCGTCGCCGTTGATATCCGCCACCGCCACCTGGTACCCGGCCGGAAACTTGTCAATCTCGTGCCGCTCAAAACGGACCGGCGTGGCAGCCATGAAAATCACCGGGATGACCAAGACTGCGTTCATCATGCGCTCCCCTCACAAAGCCGCGCTCTGGCGCTCGCGCTGGCTTCATGAGCACTCATTGTGCGGAGCGATGCGAGGGGCGACAAGGGGTCGGGGGTCTTTTCCGGGCCGGCAGACCCGCGGGCTTCCCGACTGTTCCGCCGGTAGAGACTCCCGGCCCCTTTGGGCCTACTTCCGGCTGCTGGGCACGTTGGCCACGGCTTCGCCGGACGATGGAGTCGCCGCGGGGGCCGGAGCGGATGCGCCAGCGGCGGGTGGCACGGGCATGTTGCCCGTGCTCCCGAGGGGCACTGGCGAGACGCCAGTGCCACCCGGCGCGGCCACCGATCGGTCCGACTTCGCCTGGCGCGGGTGGACCACGCCGATCTTGGCGATCCCGTCTCCCGTCCAGTCACCGACCACCGGGATGTCGCCGGGCTGGCCGAGTTGGAAGACCTTGTCGCGGGCGTCGAGCACCCCGTCGCCGTTGGTGTCGAGGTACCAGGTGCCCTTGCGGTAGACGCCGAGCTTGGTGCGGCCGTCGCCGTTCCAATCGCCGACCACGGGGATATCACCCGGCTGGCCCATCTCGACGCGGATGTCTCCCTCGCTCCAGCGGCCGTCGCCGTCGGCGTCGAGGTAAAAGACGCCGTCGCGGAAGATGCCAACGGTGCTCACGCCGTCGCCGTTCCAGTCGCCGGCCACGGGCACGTCGCCTAACGAGCCGTACTGGAAGACGTGATCGATCAGGTCCTTGCGGAACTTGCCCAGGGCGGTCCGCTTCAGCGTCCGCCAGCCGGCCGTGGCCTGATCGGGATCGGGCGGGATGTTCTTGTAGCGCCGCGAGACCTCCCCGTTGCGGCGATTGGCGGCATCGGGCAGCCCCGGCTCGCTGGCGATGGCCCGGTCGTCGCCGATCCAAGCAGGGCCGAAGATGCCGATATCGATCTTGCCGTCGCCATCCCAGTCGCCGACCACCGGCCGGTCGCCGGTAGTGCCCAGCCGGGCCCAAAGGTCCTCTTCGTCCCAGCGCCCGTTTCCATCCAGGTCCAACAGCCAGATCCCGTCGGAGAAAACGCCGATCTCGCTCACCCCGTCGCCGTTCCAGTCGCCGGTCACCGGGGTGCTCCCCACGAGCCCGAAGATGTAGGTCTTCGTCGTCGTGCCGTTGGCGTCGGCCAGGGTCCACTCCAGCTCGCTCAGCTCGGGCCCGCTCCAGGAGACGGCGTTGAACAAGACGCTGCGGGCCTCGGCCACGCTAGTGGTCCCTTCCAGGTCTTGGCGGGGCCGGCCGGCGTTGATCACGCTCAGGTGCCAGGTGTAACCCTCGTAGCTCCCCCCGGCGATCAAGGGCAACGTCGCTTCAGCACCCAGGCCCGGCCCGCGCAGGACCACCGGCGTTGCCGGTTCCGGGGGTGGAGGCGCCGGGGGAGGCGGGGGAGGCGGTGGCGGCGGAGGTGGCGGCGGGGGCGGAGGCGGCAGTTCCGCCATCTTGATCTCGCTGAAGTTGTATCCCGTGGCGTTGTCCCCTCCCTGCACGCGAATCCGCAGAATGGCGTCGTCGTGGGGATCGAAGGTCAGGTCCTCCAGGATCCTCGCGTCGATCTTGCTGTTGGCGTTGACCGCGATGCCCCCCTTGGAGCCGGCCGTGTCGATCCCGTCGATGTAGCCTGCCGGGTGGGTCTCGATGATCGTGTACGTCCCCGGCCGCAAACCGGTGAACTGGTAATAGCCCTCGGCGTCGGTGTAGGTGACGACCGCCTGGCCCTGCGCATCGCGGATCGGCTCGCCGCGGGCGTCGGCCAGGGTCAGCTTGACGCCGGGTATCCGCGCGTCGTCCGGGGTGAACCTCCCGTCGCTGAGTTTCAGCGGGTCGGGCGGAGTGGTGCCCACTTGGTACGTGATCGTCGGCCCGTCCTGAAAGACGTATCCCGAGATCGACGCCGTCAAACGCTCGGCGAAATCGTATCCGCGGGCATTCTCGCCCGGGTGTAGTTTGGCCCCGGTGATGCGGTCATTGGCCGACACCACGCCTCCGGCCGTGCCCACGATGTCCTTGCCGTCGAGGTATCCGGCGGGCTGCACTTCTTCGACGCCGTAAGTGGCGGGTTTGAGGTTGCCGAACAGGTACGTCCCGTCGCTGGCGGTCGTCGCCGTGGCGATCCGCGCCCCGGAGGCATGCAGCAGGTAAACAGTCACGCCGGCCAGCGGCGTGTCCCCGGGCTCGTAGATCCCGTTGTCATTGGGATCGTAGAAGACCGTGCCGCCGAGGCTCGTGGGCAGCAGCTCGCCGAAGTTGTAGTTCTGGGCGTTGGTCCCCGCCGTGAGGTTGGCGGCGGTGATCGAGTCGCCGGGGTTGTGGGCCGTGCCGCCGGCCGTGCCTGCGGTGTCCAAGCCATCAAGATAACCGGCGGGCTGGGCCTCGGCCAGGCCGTAAATGCCGGGCCGCAGGCCGTCGAAGTGATAGTAGCCTTGGGCATCGGTCGCCGCCGCAGTGCCCGTCGGGTTGCCGGCGCTGTCGAGCAGCGTGATCTGCACTCCCCCGATCGCCGGCTCGCCGGGGTCCTTCACGCCGTCGTTGTTGTCGTCAGCGTAAACGTACCCCGAGATGCTCGTGGGCAGCAGCTCGCCGAAGTTGTAGTCCTGGGCCTTGGTCCCCGCCGTGAGGGTGGCACGCGTGATTGAATCGCCCGGGTTGTGCGCTGTGCCGCCGGCCGTGCCCGCGGTGTCCAAGCCATCGAGATAACCGGCGGGCTGGGCCTCGGCCACGCCGTAAATGCCGGGCCGCAGGCCGTCGAAGTGATAGTAGCCCTTGGCGTCGTTCGTCGCCGCAGTGCCCGTCGGGTTGCCGGCGCTGTCGAGCAGGGTGATTTGCACTCCGCCGATCGCCGACTCGCCCGGGTCCTTCACACCGTCGTTGTCGTCGTCGGCGTAAACGTACCCCGAGATGCTCGCAGGCACCAGTTCGCCGAAGTTGTAGTTCTGGGCGTTGGTCCCCGCCGTGATGTTGGCACCAGTGATTGAATCGCCAGGGTTGTGGGCCGTGCCGCCGGCCGTGCCCGCGGCGTCGAGGCCGTCGAGATAGCCGGCGGGCTGGGCCTCGGCCACGCCGTAGACGCCGGGCCGCAGGCCGTCGAAGTGATAGTAGCCTTGGGCGTCGGTCGTCGCCTTCGTGCCGGTCGGATTGCCGGCGGTATCGAGCAGCGTGATTTGCACTCCGCGGATTTCCGGCTCGCCCGGGTCCTTCACGCCGTCGTTGTTGTCGTCAGCGTATACGTAGCCCGAAATGCTGGCCGGCTCCACTTCGCAGAAATCGTAATGTTCGCCCACCGTGCCGGAGACGATCGTAATCCCGACGATGGCATCGGGCGGCTGGAGCGTCCCGCCGGCAGAACCGACGTGGTCGCCACCATCCAAATAGCCCGTAGGCTGGATTTCGCTCACGCCGTAGACGCCGGGCTTTAGTCCAAAGAAGACGTACTCGCCGCTGGCGTCCGTCTGCGTGGTGGCGACGACCTGACCCGCGGGGTCCAGCAGTTGCAGCGTGACCCCGGGAAGGAGCTTGTCGCCGGCGTCGTATTGGCAGTTGTCGTTGTAGTCGGCGATCACGCGGCCGCCGATGCTCCCCGGGCGGAACTCGGCGAAGTCGTTGCGGATGCTCTCGTCGCCGCCCAGAAGGTCGATGCCGCTCAGCGTGTCGGCATTGGTCACCACGCCCCGCGTCTGGCCGCCCACGGTGCCGGCCTTGGCGCCGACGCTTGCGTAGCCGGCGGGCTGTGTTTCCGCGATGCGGTAGGTGCCGGGGAGCACGTTGTCCAGCGCGTAGGAGCCGTCGGAGGCCGTTGTCGCGCTCAGTCCGGTGGAGACGTACTGGCCGCCGTCGAGGCGCAACAACTCCAGCCGCACGTTGGCAATCCCCGAGTCGCCCGGCTGCTGGGTGTTGTCGCCGCTTGAGTCCTCGAAGACGACGCCGGAAATGCGGATCGGCAGCGGTTTCTGCTCCAGCGAGAAGATCGCGCCGGCGGTAAGGTCGGAGTGCGCGGTCTCGGAGGGCGGCATGTAATCGTCGGGCGGCAGCGAGAGGGAGGACCCGGCCAGCTTGGAATCGTAGAAGTCGATGAACATGTCCTTGCCGCTGGCGTCGTAAAAGTGCGGCGCCGTGAAGGTGGCGCTGAGCACCGAGCCCTCGAACTCGTTTCCCTCGGCCAGGGAGTTCGGCCCCAGGAAGCCCATCTCGTCCACGTCGATGGTGAAGATCAACTTCTCCCCCGCGTCGAAGCCCGTGAAGTGGAACTCCAGGCGCGTGCCGCCATCGGCCACCGAAGGCTGGACCGAGTCGATCCCCACGCTGCTGGTGATCGCCAGGGGGTGGGAATCGTAGGCGCCCAGGCCGCCGGGGGCCGTGTCGAACAGGCAGTCGCCGATCGTCAGTCCGTTGCCTTGCTTGTCCGTATCGATCACCAGGTCGGTCAGTTGCGTGCCCGGCGCGCCGCCCGTGAAGGTGATCTCGATCTGGTTGCCGGCCACGTCGTTGCCCGAGTCGTCGGGGTACTGGTAGTAGACGGCCCCGATCTGGATCGGCGGCGCGACGCTCAAGAGCTGGCGGGGCTCCACCTCCTCGATACGGCAAACGCGAGGCCGCGTTGCCCGTTTCGAGCCGTGCCCCGAGGACGACCGTCCGCCGGCGACGCGGCGAGACCACTTGCGAAGACTGCCAAAGATGCCCACAACGAACCTCCCTGTTCTGACAGAGCTTTCAGCTTTCAGCCATCAGCTTTCAGCTTCTTGGCATTCGGCTTTCTCTCGGCTGACTGCCAATCGCTGACTGCTGAAAGCTGATAGCTGACGGCTGACTGCCCTACTACCGCGAGACGATGGGTGTCCCTTGCACTTTCAATGGCCACACGCGGACGGTGGTGTCGAAGCTTCCGGAAATGAGCGTCCGTTCGGCGTCGTCCCACGCCAGTGCCGTGACCGAGCCAGTGTGGCCCACCATCCGGCATAGCTCCTTGCCGCTGCCCAGATCCCAGCAGCGGATCAAGTTGTTGCTCCCCCCGGCGGCCAGATGCCCCGGCCCGCAATAGGCGAGGCTCAGGATCTTACCGGGCCGCACGGGAAGCGTCGCCGCCGGCTTGCCCGCGCTCAGGTCCCAGATGCAAATGTTCCGCTCGTCCCCCGCCGAGGCCAGTTGGCTGCCGTCGGGCGAATAGGCCAGCGCATTGACCCTCAGGCGGTGCCCGACCAGGTCCCTCACGGCCGCTCCCCGCGCCAATTCCCAGACGCGGATCACCCCGCCCTGCCCGGCTGCGGCCAGGTGCTTTCCGTCGGGCGAGAACGCCAGCGCCCGGACCTCCCCGGCAGGGAACTCCAAGACCGACACCGGCGAGCCGCTCCGCCCGTCATACACCCGCACCACGTGCTCATAACCCCCGGCCGCCAAGAGCCGGCTGTCGGGGCTGAACACCAAAGCGCAGACGCCTTCCACGTGATCCGCCGTGGCGTAGTACGGCTCCCCCTTCTCCGCCCGCCACAACCGGATGTGCCGGTCGTGGCCCGCCGTGGCCACCACCTGGCCGTCCGGGCTGAGGGTCACGCTCCGCACCCAGTCGGTGTGCCCAACCAGCTTGCGGAGCAACTGCCCGTCGCGTGTACTCCACAGCCGCGCAAGGTGATCGTCGCCGGCCGTGGCCAAGAGCCTTCCCCCAGGCGCTAACGCCACTCCGGAGATGACAGGCGCCTTCTCCTGGGAGTTCTGAGCGGCCAGCGCGATCACTTGGCTGGGAGAGATTTCCGCGATCGTCTCCGCCCCCGCCGCACTGGCACCCATGGCGGCGACCGCCAAGCCACACCAAACCGCGCGTGCAAACCATGTCCGGGTCATAAGGTCCATCCGTTTTCCGCCGACGTTTTCTTCCGCAGCGACGGCCTTCCATCGCCCACACTCTTTCATCGGAAGAATCGGTTTGGCGCCCGCATGTGAACCGCCCGAGCGCCTTCGGAAGCGTGAGACTTTGCGGACTGGGCAAGACGGGCGGGGTGGCAGCGGGGCGGTGTCGTTTCCGCGGCCCACCGCCACAAGATGTCACTCTGACTAATCGCCAAGAATCAGAATGACGACACTTCCGGCCGCCCGCACGCTCGACCGGGCCACACGGCGGTGTCGCTACTGGTTGACATTAAATGACTTCTATTTGCGAGGCCAGTTTCGCGACACTTACTGGCACGGGTCATGCTTGCTGGATTGAACTCAGTAACGACACAACCTCCAAGCACTCAAGCCCGAAAGGGATGACCCATGTTCGCCTCCGGCCTCCTGATCTTCGTGGGAACTTTGGTCGCGGTGTACTCGGTCTCGGAGTTCATCCGGCCGGTGCGGCACACCAGCCCGTTCGCAGGATGAGGCGGGCGGCAGAACATCGGGTCCCCCGAACGACCCAGAATCGGAGACCCGCGTATGATCGGCGTATCCATGCCCTTGGTAATCGGACTGGTTCCGTTGCTCCTCTTGGCGGTCGCCGTCGCCGTGCGGCCCGCCCCGCAGAGACCTGTAGGACGACTTTCAAAGTCGTCCTTGTAGCCCGACACGATCAACCTGTCGGGTACGGCCGAGGAGTAGGGCCGGCTCTGCCGGCCGAAACCATGCCCCAGTAGAGGCGGGGCTGGCCGGCAAAGCCGGCCCTACGGCTGGGCTTTTTCGCGCCGCTCAAGTCTTGGAATCTCCTCCGAAGGCAAGAGCAGCCTTATGCTCCTGCTCTGCCCAGGAACGCGCTCGAGGAGCCCGCGCTGCTCCAGCGCCAGGACCATGCGATGAACCGTGGGCGGCGTCACGCGAAAGAAGCGCTGCATGTCGGCCTCCGCAGGAGCCAGACCATGGAGGGTCGTGTATGCCTGGATGAAGGCTAGGTACTGCCCTTGCAGGTCGGTGAGCTTGGGCCTTCGTCTCATTACGCTCTCACTCGTCATCACCGAGATTTGACCGCCCTTGGCGTTGTCGTTGGGGTCAACTCTTGACACTTGACGAAGGACCACGGTTCGTTGGCGTCAGCTACCCTCAACCGCCTATTGTCGAGGCTCCGTCACGTGTCAAGAGTTGACCCTCTACCCGCTCCCCACGCCCAACGCCGCGCTTCAGCGGCGCCGCCGAGCGCCGGCGAGGCGGCGTCCGCTGCAATCGCTGGTTACGCGGACTCTTGCGATTTCGGCCAAACCCAGTAGTCCCAGCGGCGGGGAAGACGCGCGTATTGCTCCAACACGGTCCTTGTATTGCCATAGGATTGAAACAACGCCATTGCAGCAACCTTGACGTCCTTTGCCCAGAGGTCTTAAAGCAGCGGGTTTTGACCGGAAAGGCAAAGATCCGCCCAAACATCCTCGATGTTTCGGACACTCTCTGCCACGATCTTGTTTAGCGAAGTAGGCGTAAAGCTGCCGTCGCACAACCCGCGGGCCATGGCGGATGACGCGATGAGGCACGCCCGAACTGCCGGATGTGGGTGAGACGATTTGTACGCGTTGATTCTCCGCGGAGCGTTCGGGTACAAAACGCGGAATAACGCACCAACAGCCATTATTGACCCTCAGGAAAGAAATGCAACACGTTAAAGTTTTCCCAGATTACCAGATGCCGTGATTTGCCGAGAACTTGCGGCCTGGCCATCACGTAGAAGTTGCATTACTGACCTGAGGGTCAATAGGTAGGTTAGCAGGGCGAAGTCTTTCGACTGCCATTCCGCCGCTTTGACAAGATCGCGCATGCGTACGGCCGTTTTCTCGTGGGTGTGAAGCGAAAAGGTGACATCACATGCAAAAGCATCCGCATCGCATTCAAGTACATGTTGAAGTACCGAATCATCGGGTGTGTTGATCGCGTATTGAGTTTCTGCAATCGTTGATAACCGGCGGCTGTTTCGTGGAAGTTCGAGATGCCCGCCAACGATATGACCGATCTCGTGGAAGATAAGGAACTCTAGAGCGAGTCCGGCCAATATCCGCGCAAGCGTCACGCGTGTTTGATCATTCGGAAGGAACAAACGCCTGCGCCGATCGGCGTCAGACAGATTTCGAAGTAAGGGCACAGGCGGAAAACGTCCGCCCGGAAGGTTCTGTGGGCGGACTTCGTTCTTGACCTCGCCAATCGCGGGGAAGAATGTTGGCGTGCTGAGTAAACCAAGCATGGTTCCGTAAATGTTTTCAAGGGCCCCGCGAAAGGTGTACATGCAGTCGCAACCCGCGTGATCCGCCGCACGCGCATCAAGCGATGCGTTGTCAACGATCAGGATTTCGAGCGGCCGCTGTCTCCATTGTGGTCGCATGTGGTCAGTCAGTAATTCATGCAGCACGCGACCTTCTTCAAGCAATTCCCCAACCATGTCATCGAATGGGCGATGGAATGCGTCAGGATTCAAAGTAGGTCCGAATCGCGTGTCCATTTGTGATCAACCCTAACGCCCTGGCTGTCCGCCTAACAAATAGGGCTTTATCGCGTCGTCGCGCAGCGATGACCGATGAAACCTCGTTGAACTGAGCCGCGGAGCGTCAGGGGGCTTCCGGCGGCTTCCTGTTGGGGATTGTATCACGCGAGGGAAGGAGCAGCGATCGCCTCAACGTGCCGGCTGGCAGGTCAGGCGGGGCAGGACTTCGCCAAGGCCAAGAAGCTTGGTTTCGAGGGAGACGCGGCCGCTCAGCCGAAGCCAAAGTAGCGAGCATCATCGCCCCGTAGGGGCGTTTGACATTAGCCCAGCGATTCATCGCTGGGCCAAAGGAGACCAGCCAATCGAGACATCCGTCCCGTAGGGACGATTGAACACGGGGGCACGATCTCAATCGTCCCTACGGGACTACGCGCGTTGGGGGACGCGATCGAGATTACGTTTAGGGCCTGGGAAACAATAAGTTGGGCAAATATGGGAAAGCAAGGCCGCGCAGCGGTCCTTGCTTTCCCATTGCTGTAGCCACTGGAAAGTTGCGACTTTCCCAATCCTTATTGAAGGAAACGCGGCCCCGGCTGACCACTCGCTTCTGCGCAACCGCCTTTCTCTGGCCGCGTTTCCTTCAATACTGCACTTTCTGACAAAACCGGAGACCGAAAACCTCGATTTTCTCAGGGTTTTGTGAATGTCGGTTCGTTTTCAAGGCCCAGAACGAGCCCCGAAAAGGGCATTATTGGAATCGGCCCTCGTATTTCCCAAGGATTTGTGATGTCGGAGGCCCGTTTTTTCAGAAAGTGCAGCTTCAATAAAATTGCCCAACTTATTGTTTCCCGGGCCCTTAGGGCGATCCCGTTCCCAGCGTTGAAACGCTGGGCTATGGTCGGATGTCCCTGGCGGGACAGGATGGAATCTACGATCCGATTCTTTCCAAGTCGCTCTTAGGCTTGCGGGTGCGGGGCAGTTGACGTAAGCTGACCCCGGGGAGACCCGAGCCATGCAGATTGAAGTCGAGCGCGAAGACGACGGCCGGTGGATCGCCGAGGTGCCCGACCTGCCCGGCGTGATGACCTATGAGGCAACTCATGAAGAGGCGATTTCGCGAGTGAAGGCGCTGGCGCTGCGGGCAATGGCGGACCGCCTCGAACACGGCGAGGAAGTGTCGGAGCTAAGCGAAGTCTTCGCGGTGGTGGCGTGAGCAAGTCGCCGTCCACCGGCCTCAATCGTGCGTGGCGATCACCAACTCGGCGGGCTTTCCCCGGGCAGGCGTGAAGCGCACGGTCCAGCCGTCGTCCACACGGCGGTTGGGCACGATCCGCACGGCGAGCTCGGGGGCGCCTTCGCCGCGGGCCCAGGCGCGAATTGCCCCCGTGACGTCGATCTCGTAGCGCCGCGGCGGATTGAACGGGGCGCCGGGACCGGCGCCTTTGGCGACGATGTTGTCCTTAAGCCACTTGACGAACTGGTGCTCGAATACCTCGCCCTGCTTGGAGACGTGGGCGGTCTTGACCGGCGGGAGGATGGCACTCTGGGTCGGCTTTTCCGGCTCGGCGGGCGGACGCTCGATGCCGATCGTCCACGGGTTGGGGAGCGCGGCCAAGGTCTCATCCGGCCCGACGGTCGGCGCCGAAGGAGGCGCGGGCACATCCATCGGCTTCTGCCCCGGGGCGAGCACCTCGCGGCGGAGGAAGACCATGCGCGGGTAGACCGGCTGCTTGCCCTTCGGTGTGGCCACCGGGATCTCCAGCGTGGCGGGGAACCGGTCGATGACCTTCTGCACCACCACCGGCGCTTTCGACCACGTGGCGTTGTGCGCCCGGGCGATCTCCTTGCCGGCATCGAAGAGCTGCGCGGGGGTGGCGTCCCGCGAGCCGGGGCAATAGGCATAGGTCACGACCGGGCGATTCTGGCCGAGCGCGGGGGGATTGTCGGCAGTGATCGTGATCTTGTTCTGGCCCGGGGCCAGATAGGGCAACGCCTCCTGATTGTGCTGCACGAGGTTCGTGACCTCAATGCCGGAGATGGGCTTCTGGAACGTCACACGCAGCGCGTAGCGGTACTTGCCGAAGACGGCCTTAGTGAGGTCCACCAGCGCGACCGGCTTCCATTTCCTGCCGTCCGTGGAGACCTCGGTCTTCGCGTCGTCGCCGACGATCTTGCCGGATGCCTTCACGATGACGTATGGCGAAGCCATGGGGATCACAAACTGGGCAGGCCGGAACTCCTCCTGCGCGTGGAGTCTGCCGTCTCGCCAAACGACGTTGTTCGCCTCCTGAAGGCTGGCCGCGAAGGCGACGCTCTGGAAATCGGGCTTGAACACCAGCGTGCCGTTGGACCACGAGCGGGCCGGGTTCAGCTCGCGGTACGGCTCCAGAAGCGGCCCGCTGACCGGGCAGTTGCGATAGTCCTTGTCGCCGCAGGAGTGGCCGGGCGGTCGTTTGCTGCCGGCGAAGTAGTAGCCGTCCTCGACCCGGTTCCAGTCGAGCGTCAGAGCATAGCCGACGCCGAGGTTGACGGCGCTGGAGTAGTCGGGATCGTCGAACTTGATCGCGTTCCAGCCGCGCGGACTGCCGGCGTTACTGCTGCTGGCGACGCCTTGGGCGATGCCCGGAAGGTCGTCGCCGCAGACGAGGAACGCGGGGGCGGTCCAGTGGATCTTGCCACCCGCGTAGCCGAAGCGGTTGCCCTTGTGGTAGCAAACCTGGCGCTCCTGGTCCATGACGAAGCCATCGGTGAGTAGGGCCGGATTGGCGCGGATGTCCTCCTGGCCGGCGATGGTGCGCTCGCCGGGGGCTTGCGGGTCGGGCATCCAGGCGTAGAACTTGAGAAACGTATCGAGGTAGTGCCAGCGCCCGCCGTAGGAGACCTCGACGGTCGTGTGGCCGGGATTGCTCCAGCCGCGGTAGCGCCAGGGATACCCGGCCTTCTCCCAGAGGGCGGCCAGCACAGTGTGCTCGCCGCCGCAGAGACTCCAGCCGTAGACGTGGATGAACTTGAGGGCCGAGATGCCGCCCGGCTCGTTGGGATAAGCGTGATGGTACTCGATGTAGCGGCAGAAGTTGTAGATGGCGATCACCCGTTGGTCGTCGGTCTTGCAGCCCCGGGTGACCGACTGGACGATCGACTCCAGCGAGGAGCAGTCCGGGGCGCGGTCATTGAGCACCTTCACGTTTTGCAAGGGCTCGGCCAAGGCCGTGGAAACCGCCAGACACATCCAAAGCGGCAAGAGCTTCAAACGCATGATCCATCCCTTCGTTGCGAACGAAAACGCGCCGCGCAAGCGCGGCGGCTTAACGGCAATCAGACTTCCGAAGTCTTCGAGACTTCGGAAGTCTCCGGATGCACGTGCCGGGCCGACACGGCCCGGCTCTGAACCCTGAACCCCGAACCCTAGTCCGTGTGGAACACCTCGCGCATCGTCATCCACTGCTCGCCCGCCTTGCGGTTCTTCTGCGGAATCTGGCAGGGGTCGGTCAGTTTCCACCACCGCTGCGTGTTGGCGTCGGCCGCCATCTTCTTCATGTCCGCCTGGAAATCCTTGCCCGTGTACTCGTAGTAGCCGAACAGGTACAAGTGGCCGTCGTCGAGCTGGCCGAGGTAGATCGAGTAGTTGCGGATGTTGCAGTCCTTGACGGCGGCGAGCACTTGCGGCCAGGTCTTGGCGTGGAGGCGGATATACTCCTCGGCCTTGTCCGGCTTCAGTCCGATCACCGCGCCGAATCGCTGGAGCGAGTCGGCTTTCGGAGCGTCCGCCGGAGCGGACCGATCGCCGACGGGTGCCGCCGACACGCTGCTTCGGGCGGCCTCGGTCCACCAGTGCCCGAGGAGCATCCCAATCACCAATGGAATCGCCAGTGCGGATGCATTTCTCAAGAAGTGCTTGATCATCGTGCGGTCCCTTCAAAACGAACCGGGGACGCCGGCGAGCCCCCGCGATCCACGGCCGAAGCCCCAACATCTTGCCCATTGTGACGCGGCTGGGGCCGGTGTCAAGTGCCTGTAGTACTTATAGGCGGCGATGGATCCGCCGTCCGGCCGATCCATCCTCAATTCCCTGGGTCGGATGTCCGATTCCATCCTTAGACCCTGATGTCGCCTGCAATCATTCCCCGCGCGTGTCAGATGACCCAGTCTGACGTGAGTTCGACGGTGCACGTCGCCGCCTTGCCCCGGCTGCGGCTGGCAACGCCGCCCGGCCACGTGAGACGGTGGGAGCCGGTCCAACTGACGGGAGAAGGCGCGCTGGCGCGGGTCTATCGGGCACGTCCTGAAGGGAGCGCCGGCCATCGCTCCGCCGCCTACGCGTTGAAGATCCTCCGGCCGGAATGGGAGGATGATCCGCGGGCAGTCGCGCTCATGCGCCGCGAGGCCATCGTAGGCAAGGCGGTCTCGCACCCTCACTTGATCTCGGTCCTGGCCGCTGGGGTGGCGTCACCGCCGTATTACGTCGTCATGCCGTGGCTCACGGGGACGACGCTGGCCCGCCTGGCGGTCCGGCGGAAAGCGCCGCCGCTGGCGATGGTCTTCTGGATTGCCCGGCAAGTCGGCGAGGCCCTCGAAGGCTTGCACGCCGCCGGCTGGATGCACGGCGACGTGAAGCCGAGCAACATTTTTGTGGCTCCGGAGGGGCACGTCACGCTGTTGGACCTCGGGTTTGCCCGCCGGGTACCCGCTTGCGGGTGCGACCGCCCTGACCCGGGGGTCACGCGATGGTTGACGGGGACCTATCAATACATCGCCCCCGAAGTGTTGACCGCCGGGCTGCGGGTCGATGTGCGGAGCGACATCTACAGCCTGGGGGCGGTGCTCTATGAAATGCTCGCGGGCCGCGTGCCGTTTAAGGGGAGAGACGCCGGCGAGCTGGCCCGACAGCACCGCGGGGCCCGCGTGCCGGACTTGAGGCGGCTGGCTCCCGACGTTCCGGCGGAGGCCGCCGCGCTGGTGGGCGCGATGCTTGCCAAGGAGCCGCTCCGGCGTCCGCAGACGCCGCGGGAGTTGGTCGAGCGATTGGCCGCGATGGAGATCGCCACGTTCTCCCGCCGATGGGACGAGGGAGAGGATCACGACGGCACGAAAGGCCGAAAACGCGAGAGGGAGTGGAAGAACCGCTGACGACTACTTCCTCCCGCTTTCGTGCTCTCGCTCTTTCGCGATTTCGCGATTTGCCCGTCGCTGGAATAGCTCCAGCCAACTCAGCGTGCTGGCATCCGCGATGGTCTTGGAACGGCGACACTCCTCGGGCGTCTTGCCCCAGTAGAAGCCGACCCAGCCGGCGGCGAGCCCGCGCGACTCGTCGATGAATCGCTCCAGTTCCGCCGCCGAGCAACTCAAGGGGAACATCTCCTCGACGAGCACCGGTTTGCCCACGGAGAAGCCCCTAAGGGTCTCGATGGCCTCTGGGGTTTTCGATGTCTCGGGGTAGATGTGGACGCTGAGGAAATCCAAATCACCCACGATTTCCTTGGGGACGAATCCCGAGGTGAGCCCCGGGCGGTCGAGGCTCCAGGGGACCAGGCCGACGGTAATCGGGTGGCGCGTGTCGCGCTTCCGAATGGCCGCCGCAAGGGTGTGGACCCACTGGCGGGCGATTGCCGGCCGAGGCCGCTCCGCCTGGTCCAGCGTAATGCACTGGACGAAGCACTTGCCGGCGAAAGGAGGCCCCAGCCAGTCCCCGGCATTGCGTTTGCCGCCGGGGACCACCGGCTCGTTCATCAGGTCGTAGCAGAACACGGCCGGGCTTTGGGCGCAGCGGGCGGCGATCGCCTCCCAGAAGCGGGCCTGGACCTTCCAGCGATCGGCCTCCGAGAGGGCGTCGTACCACGACGGCACGTCCTTTTTGTGATAGCACCCCAGGCCGGTGAGATCGAGGTACAGTTGCGTCTTTTCCGCCAGTTCGACGAGCCGGCCGAGCTGTTTGAGGGCCGCTTCGTCGGGCTCGTCCGGTCCCTTCATGAACTTGGCAATCTGGAGGTGGATGCGGACCAGGTTGGCCCCCAGGTCCTTCATCTCGCGGAAGTCTTCGGCGACCTTGGGCCACTCCCAGACCCAATAGTCCTCCAGAAGGCGGCCGGTCTCGTCGTGGTCGTAGTTGAAGCCCCACGGGACAAACGGCCGCTTCGAGTCCTGCAGCACGAAGCCGCGCCGGTCCGGGGAGACTTTCACCCACTCCGTTCCACGGCCGGCTGTTTCTGCGGGCGCGGCGCGCGGAGCGAAGCACGCCAGCAACAGCCACGCGGCGGGGAGAAACGTCAGTTTTCCTTTCACGGGCGTCTCCGCGACCGGCACTTAAGGTAAGCCGCCCAGTGAATTATAGCCGCCAGCACCCTGAAGCCCAGGGGTTTATGGTTGGACGACTTTCAAAATCGTCCTACGGATTGCAACCCCAGGGCTTTTGTGAGAGAACGGATGCCTGCTTATGGTGGGACGACATGACCCGTGCCAACCGGAGGTTCCTATGAAACGCCATTTGCTTGCGATCGCGATTGTCTGCCTGCTGGCCGCCATCTTCAGTGCCGGTGCCGGCGGTCTTTCCGCCGAACGGAAAGTGACCAAGTACGTCCGCTTCCAGGTCGGGGACACGATCGCCTATGGGATTGTCGAAGGGGAGAGCATACGGCAGATCGAAGGGGACCTGTTCGGCTCGTGGAAGCCGACGGACATGCTCCGCCCCTTGTCCGGGGTCAAGCTCCTGGTTCCCACCACGCCGAGCAAGGTGCTGGCACTGGCGGGGAACTACAAGAGCCACTTGGGCGAGAAGGCCGCCCCCAAGAACCCGGAACTCTTTTTCAAGGTCCCCTCGTGCCTGATCGCCCAGGGCGAAACCATCGTGATCCCGCCGGGGACCGCCAAGGTGGACCATGAAGGCGAGCTGGTGATCGTGATCGGCCGTCGGGCCCGGAAGGTACCGCCCGGCGAGGCCATGAAATACGTCCTCGGCGTGACCTGCGGCAACGACGTGAGCGCGCGGGATTGGCAGAAGAACGACGTGCAGTGGTGGCGGGCCAAGGGCTCAGACACCTTCGGCCCCTGCGGCCCGGGGATCGTCTCGGGGATCAACTACGGCGACCTGCTGTTGACGGTCCGCGTCAACGGCCAGGTGAAGCAGCAGCAGCGGACAAGCGACCTGGTGTTTGGCGTGGCCGAGATCGTCAGCTTCGCCAGCCACTACGTGACCCTGGAGCCGGGCGACTTGATCTATACCGGCACGCCCGGGACCACGACGCAAATCAAGCCCGGCGACGTGGTCGAGGTGGATCTGGAGGGGGTCGGGGTGCTGAGGAATCCGGTGGCTGCCAAGCCGAAACCAAAGGGGTAGGGGCGACGGACTAAGGGTTGGAGACTAGGGGGACAGAATTCCACCCTACGAGTTCTTGGCCGTCCTGGAGACCGAAGACCCGCGTGCCACGGCTCAGATCAGCTCTCCGCCGACGGCTTTGGAAATCGCGGCCGCGTTGAGGAACCGCTGTTTGGTGGCCTCGTTGCGGGCCTCGTCGATCTTGGTGCGGTGACACTCCTGGGCCGCCTTCGACCAGTCTTCGTCGAGGATCGCCTGACGAAGATTGTGAAAGACATTATAGAGCTTGGCCACGCCCAGGTTGAAGGCCATGTCGAGGATGGCCTCTTGGGCGGGCTGCGGATAGGTGTCGAACGCGTCGAACCTTGGGCGCACCTCGGCGATCTTCTGCTCGATGTCTTGATCGAACAGGGTTTCGCAGAACTCGAGCGTAAGATAGGTCTTGGTGAACTGCGCGTAATAGCCGGCCGCGTACTTCTTGCCGAAGGGTTGGGACGCGACGGCGTCCCAGTCGGCCTGGATTTCGTCGCGCGTTGCGGGCCGGATGCGGGGAAGCTGAAAGGTCGGCTCGTGGAGGAACGAGGGCGCTCTCAGCGAGGCCAGGAGGGCCTGCGGGGTGGCGGGGGCCGCCGCACGGGCCGGTTCCTTGGTCTGGAGAGGGAGGCCGCCGGCCGCGTCGAGCAAGTGACCATATCCGACGGTCATAAACCCGTTGATGTCGCGGTAGAGGTGATTGGCGAAGCCCTCATAGACCTTGAGCTCCGCACGGAACTGCTGGGTGATGAGCATGACATGATCCTCACGTTCTGCGAGACTGGGTGAACAAGATCGGGTGCAATCGACTGCCGATGGACAAGAGAACCACCGATCACGCGCATGTCACGGAGGAAAGTAGAACTCGCAGCGCTTCGGCAACTCGCCCATCCGAGAAATTCTAGGGCCGTGCCGGCCCGGGGCAATGGCGGGCGTCCGCGGCCGAGGGGAAGCGGTGCGCAAGGTTTGGCGTGAGCAAGGGTTGCGCAAGGCGCGGGATGTCTGGTGTGTAACAAGCCAAGTAGCGGCGGCACGCCCGGGACCACCACGCAGATCAAGCCTGCCGACGTGGTCAAGGTGGATCTGGAGGGGGTCCGCGTGCTGAGGAATCCGGTGGCCGCGGAGCGGTAGAAAGAGTCAAGAGTGAAAGGTCACGTGCCCCTCGACTCCCGACTCCTATCCCTCCCCTCTCGACTCTCGACTCTGGACTCTCGACTCTCCTCACGTCCAGGTGCCGTAAAACGCCAGGGCGTAGTCGAGCGGTAGGACGATGGTGCGGTGGTCGGTGCCCGTCGTGCCGAAGACGCTCACGCGGTCGAAGCCCTGCACCTCGAAGAAGTAGGCCGCCAGGGCGGCGTCGTGAAGGCGCGCGAGACGGCCCGAGCCGTAGAACTCGTCGTTCCGATAGGTGTCGTAGAGGAATGCCTGGTCGCCCGCGCCGCCGTTTTCCGAGATGGCGTACACCTTGTCAAAGCCCGTGGCGAAGCTCCAGTAGGCATACACGGGCGGTCTGGAGG
>Ga0315280_10000747_pt1 | contig 59229 bp, 53 predicted proteins | sample YL17G06_40_MG_FD_203697 | JGI IMG/M metagenome (GOLD analysis project Ga0315280, IMG submission 203697) | Sediment microbial communities from Yellowstone Lake, YNP, Wyoming, USA - YL17G06_40 | ecosystem: Environmental > Aquatic > Freshwater > Lake > Sediment | place: USA: Wyoming | collected... | reverse complement strand
TTACCAAACGGTAATATAAGTTTTTTGTTTGACTCTGTCGGTAATCATAAATAATGGCAACGTGCATGCAAGAAAGGTGAGGAAAATAGGATGTTTCCATCTCCGCCGTTGCATGAAGCCATGCTGTACAAGCAACTGCCTGAGAAAAAAGTCAGATGCAACCTCTGCGCCAGATTGTGCACTATACCCGACGGAAAAGTGGGTTTCTGCTTGGTCAGAAAGAATGAAGGCGGCAAACTCTATGCTTTGGCTTATGGAAAAGCCTGCTCTGTGGCTGTTGACCCAATTACCAAGAAGCCTTTGGCACATTTTCACCCTGGCTCCTTAGTCTTGTCAATAGCCACGGGAGGCTGCAACTTTCGATGCGAGTTCTGTGACAATTGGATGATAAGTCAAGAGAAAGGCGTCGAGGGAACAGAGTTTCCACCTGAACAGGTTGTCAGGGCAACGAGAGAAAATGGCTGTCAAGGGATTAGTTACACTTACACTGAACCAACCATATTCTTTGAGTACGCCTACGACACGGCAACACTAGCCAAAAAAGTCGGGTTTTTCAACACTTTCGTTACCAATGGCTATATGACACCTGAGGCAGTTCAGACCATAGCGCCCGTCTTAGATGCAGCAACAGTGGACTTCAAAGGAGGCGCAGATCCAGAGTTCTACAAGAAGTTTTCCGCTGTGCCCTCAGTTGAACCCATCTTTCAATCTTTGAAAGAAATGAAACGAAACGACATTCACGTGGAAATCACCAACTTAGTCGTGCCCAAGATGGGTGATTCGTTGGAAAGAATTCGAGAACTTGCCACTTGGATAAGAGACAACATGGGCAAAGACACGCCCTTTCACTTATTGCGATTTCACCCAGATTACAAGTTAACTGACCTTACTTCAACGCCTATAGAAACTTTGGAAAAAGCCTGCAACGTATCTCGCGAAGTTGGGCTCAACTATGTTTATATTGGAAATGTGCCAGGTCACCCGTATGAGAACACTTACTGCCCTAACTGTCACGAATTAGTTGTCAAACGTTTCAGTTTCGAAATTGTCAAGTGGAACTTAACAAAAGATATGCGCTGTCCAAAATGTGGTTACAACATAGCCATAAAAGGACAGTTTGAGCCGACTGGTTTTTCTCACCCTTACGCCATAATATAAGCTGGAAAAGCTTGAGTGATTAAATGACTCAAAGAAAATCTTCAAAAGCATTAGTTGTTGATGCCCTTCTTTTGGCTTTTTGGATGGCTATTTTTTTAATCGAGCTCTTATTTATTCAAGACATACTCTTTACTATAGCAGCACTTATCGGTGTTTTTGTTTTTTCAGCGCTATTGGGCAAAGACATCAGAAGACAATAGAGCAAAGCTCTTCTGATAGGAAACATTTATTTGAACTTTAAGACTATTGGAAAAGTGAGTGGAATTCATGACTGAAGGAAAAGGATTCTGCCGAAGAAGACAAGAAAGAAACGCTGAAAAGCAATTAAAGAAAGACCTAAAGAATCTAGATAAAGTTGTAGTCATCGAGAACGAAGAGAAAAGAAAAAGAATCCCGTAGATTCTTTTGCCCATTTCCAGAATTTTTGTTTATATTTGCAAATAAACATTTGCTGCTATGTAGGCTATCTCCAAAGAGCAGTGGTTCATATGTCCAATCGAACTTCACAAATTGCCGAGGCATTGGTTCGTTCAGGTGCCTTAAAGTTTGGAACGTTCACGCTTAAGTCAAGCCTAACCAGCCCTTATTATATTGACCTAACGTGGTTGCTTTCGTCTCCAAAAGACTTCAAGATTGTCGTAGACGCTGTAGCTGATGAGATAAGGCAAGTTCAATCTTACAGCAAAATAGATGAGCTTGCTTCAGTAGAGTTGAAAGGCGCCTTGCTCATACCAAGCGTCGCCAACAAATTGAATCTACCGTGTCTGATTGTGAGGAAAGAAAAGAAAGAGTACGGCGTGACAGGCAGAATAGCAGGCGGCGAGGTAAAGAAAGGGGAAAACATACTATTCTTTGACGATGTGGTCACGGATGGAAAATCTAAGCTCGAAGGGATAAAGCCACTCCAAGAGTTGGGAGCAAGGGTTGAAACAGTTCTCGTTGTAATAGACAGAGAGCAAGGCGGCAGAGAAAATCTTGAGAAGCTGGGCTTCAAATTTCGGGCGGTCACAACACTTTCAGAAATCGTAAACGCTCTCTTAAGGTCTCGCAAAATCACTGAAGAGCAAGCAAATGTGATTCTGAGCTACGTCAAGAAGTAGGTTGAATAATTCAAGTATTGTTTTATGCCTTAAAACTGCAACAAGAACTCTTTTATTTTACATCTGAGTTTTGACAGTTTACTTTAGCCTTAGAAAGGGGACTGTGAATGACTTACGAAAGGAATATCCTGCTACTGTGCACCGTACTTTTGTTAAGTTCCATAGCCACCAATCTAATCGGTCCCTTCTTATCCCTTTACATTGTTTCTTTAGGCGCATCTGTGACAGAGCTAGGTTTGGTTATAGCAGTATCCAACGCCGTGACAGCTCTGTTGCTCATACCTAGTGGAACACTCTCAGACAAGCATGGACGGAAAAAACTGCATGCACTTGGAACCTTCCTTGCCATTTTTCCACCTTTGCTATATACTTTTGCAATTCATTGGCTTGAAGTTGTCCCTTGGCTAATTCTCACAGGTGTGTCTCTTGGTCTCTACATTCCTATTCGAGGATCTATTCCCGCTGACGTTTCCACAGTTGAAAAACGTGCCATGGCATACAGCTGGACAAACATTGCTCTCTTAGCAGGATCAACTGCTGGCCCCGTGCTGGGCGGTGTCATCGCCGAAGCTTTTGACATAAAAACTCCTTTTCGCGTCTGTTTCTCACTGCTATGCTTAGCATTTTTGCTGACATTGAGGCTTCAAGAAACAGGAAAGATAAAAGAACCAGCTCAACAAACCATGCACCAGAATGATGAACCGCCAAAAATAATGCATTTTTCTAAGGTGACTACCCTCGTCTCGCTGATCAATGTATTTCAAGGCGCCGCTATTGGACTGTTCTTCACCCCGCTTTCAGTCTTCGTAGTGCAAAGATTTTCAGCGAGCGATGCTCTTATCGGTCTTTTGTACGCTGTGGGTTTTGGTCTAGCCTCTATGGTTGTGCAACTACCTGGTGGAAAATTAGCTAACCGCTATAATCGAAAGAGGCTAATCTTAATAACGTTCTTGGTTTCAGCTCCTTTCTATGGACTATTTGCTTTGTCCTCGGTGCTTGTGGAGCTTTTCTTGTTCATGTTCTTGGCAAATGCTGTTCTCAACCTAAGTTGGCCTGCTTCTCAAGCGTTAATAATGGATTTGACGCCTTCAGCTAAGCGAGGTCTCATGAATGGCATAGCTGGGACAACGTTTTGGGTTGGAATGATGGCAGGCTCAGCGGCAAGCGGCATTTTATGGGATTCTATCAACATGTACGTTCCATTCTATGTGGCGATGGTTGTCGAATTAATTTCAGCCATTCCCGTGGTGTTTTTGAAAGAAACCAGGTCTAATAAAACTTGAATCTGTTTTTTCCACCCTAGCCAATTTTATAATAAATGCCACATAATTTATTAAGGAAACATTTGGCTAATTATATGATTGGGAATGCACAATGTTTAAAAATATTCTTGTAGCCGTTGACGGTTCCGATAATTCTAAAAAAGCGTTAGACCATGCCCTAGAGTTGGCGAAAAAGTGTGATGGAAAAATTACGTTGATTCATGTTTATTCTACCGTGGTGCCCGTGGGGGTACCATCAACAGATACCCTTGCAGCTCCAGAGTTTACTCCTGTTTCTGCTTCTTTAGCTGCTAAACTAAGTGAAGAAGCGAAGCAGAGGGGTAAACAGATTCTCGAGAGGCGGAGCAGGTTGCGGAAAGGCATGGGATTTCGGTGGAGAAGCTTTTGAGGGAAGGCGACGCCGTAAGAGAGATAGTGGCTGAAGCCCATGAGGAAAAATATGACTTAATTGTTGTTGGACATAGAGGCTTGAGTAAATTAGGAGAATTGTTTTTAGGAGCGGTCAGCGAAGGCGTGAGCCATAAGGCGCCGTGTCCCGTCCTAATAGTTAAGTGAAAACTGCTTCGAAACTAACTGCATAAATGTATGATTTCGTCTATATTTTAGTTAGAGACGACGCTGTTATGTGGTCTATTTGGAGACCTGACGCCTTGGCTGTGCTAGGCGACAAGAGGGTTAGGCAGGGTTTAACCCGATACCTCGACGTTATGCAAGACACGAAGCCAGCCAAATTCATGATAGCCAAGAAACTGCCTGCAAAATTCAGTGGCAAAGATTCGTTGGAGCAGTTGTGGACTCTTCACGACAGGCTTACAGACGAGTTTTACCAGCTAGAAAAACAAATTGACACCAGTCAAACAAGACTTGAAAAGTTGGAAACACCCGCGAAGTCGTATCTTGACTTGAAGGTGGAAATTGCCAATAGCATTCTTGAAAACTGTCACTTTTGCACTCGCAGGTGTGGCTTCAACAGGCTTAAGGGAGAAGTGGGCTGGTGCAAATGTGGCACGCAGATTACGGTTTCAACTATGTTTGAGCACATGGGTGAGGAGCCTGAGCTTGTGCCTTCTGGAACCATCTTTACGTTGGGCTGTACAATGCGTTGTAAGCATTGTCAGAACTGGACGATTTCGCAGTGGTTTGAGCAGGGTGAGATTTACACACCAGAGCGGTTGGCGAAGGCGGTTGAGCACTTGCGTGAGGGTGGTTGTCGAAACGCCAATTTGGTTGGTGGTGAACCTACGCCTTGGCTTGAGCAGTGGCTGGAAACGTTTAGGCATGTTAACGTGAATGTGCCTGTGGTTTGGAACTCCAATTCTTATTACAGTGAAGAGACCGCGCGGCTTTTGGCTGGTTTTGTAGATGTTTACCTCTTAGACTTCAAATATGGCAATAACGACTGTGCGACTCGTATTTCGGAAGCGCCTAAATATTGGGATGTATGCACTCGCAATCACTTGTACGGCGGAAAGTATGGTGAACTCCTCATCCGAGTCTTAGTCTTACCCGCGCATCTAGAATGCTGCACAAAGGTTACATTAAATTGGATTGCTCAACAATTGGGAACGTGGGTGCGCACAAACGTGATGTTTCAGTACCGCCCAGAATGGCGAGCCCACGAAATCCCAGAGTTAAAGCGACGATTAACAAGAAACGAAATGGAAAGAACTGTTCAATTGGCGAAAGAAGCTGGGTTCACAAATTTTATCATGTAGAATCTCTTGTCTAGAAGATTTTTCCTTAAAGCACTTAAGCTGATTGTTATCATAAAGGAGATTACTGATAGTGATTTTATGAGCAGACGAATAGTTTCATCGATATTGTTAGTTTTTTTGTTAACCTCAATTAGTATGTCAGTTTTTGTGACTAATGGTTTGGCTTGGAGCAATGGAGGCTATAGCGCTGACCCGTCTCATCCAGATTATGGTACACATGATTGGATTGCTCAGCACGCTTTAGACTGGTTACCGACCGAAGAGAAACAGTATATTGTAGATAATCTTGCAGCTTACTTGTATGGAACAGAATTGCCCGACAATGGAGGAGCGCCTGACGGAATAGGAGATACCGCAAAGCATCATATTTATTATAATTCAGCCGAAGTCATGACCGATGATGCAGCGGCGGTTCGAGCATCCACAGAGTACAGCAACACTTTGAACTTTCTAAAGGCAAAGGACTATGAGAAGGCTGCGAAGAATGCTGGGATAATGAGCCACTACATTGCAGATATGGCTGTTTTTGGTCATGTGATGGGTGCTGGCACGGACTGGGGAGCTGAAGTGCACCATAGCGATTATGAAGATTATGTCAATGAGAAAACTTCAAGCTATAGTGCAGAGTTTAATTTTTACCTCTCTTTTTATGGCAATTTAGTAACAATGTCTGCCTATGATGCTGCAGCGCAGCTTGCCAATGATACTACCCCCCACACCAAACAAGACCATATCCACCTATCTCAGCGCCAATTTAACTCCAAACAAACAACTCTAGACAACCCTCAACCTGTCTCAATTTGTCTCAACTTCTAATTGGCTAAAAAACCAAGAATCATATTTGGAGCCTATTAGTATCCTAATAGAGGGGCTAGGTCACAAAAGCGCACACATAAACAAAAATTGTTCCACACCCACACTTGGAAAACACTCACAGCTGTTACATTGCTACTACTTATCGGCGCAGTAGTTGAAACAGCTCTCATAGGAAGGCTATAAACTAACCAAAAGGTATTTGTTCACGGTTCAAGCCTTATCATGAAGAACAAAACAAGGCGAAAATCAACATGCCCTACTGCCCAGAATGCGGAGGCGAAATGCAATACACATCGGCTACTAAACGCTACGCCTGCAAAAGCTGCGGTCTATCATTAACACATCAAGAACTCATAGAATTACGAGAACAATTGCGACCCTCAACGGAGACAGAAGAGGAACAAAAGCAAAAACAACGCCGAGAATACCTGAAGTGGTGGCTCAGCAACAAGAAAAAATAGCCTAGAGCGCCAAGTGTGGCGTTTAACGTTAAAGTAGGTAACACGCTTCTGAATAAGATTCTGACTAACTAATTGTTGAAACATATTCTGAATTCATAATGCTTAAGCATATTCCATGCAGCAGTTAAAGTTTGAACTAGGCTGCGTGAATAAATGAAAAAACAGTTGAAACTATTCTCCCTTTTAATAGTTACAATTTTGGGAACATTTGCGCTTACAAACAAAATGACCTTTTCCTCTGTAAATGCAACCTATGTTGAGGGTCCCATAACACAAGACACTGTTTGGACCCTAGTAGACAGCCCATTTGTGATATCCAAAAACATAACCATTTATCCAAATGCCACATTAACCATTGAGCCAAGAGTTAAAGTGCAGTTCGGAGGATATTTCTCAATTTTTGTTGAGGGAAGCCTCTATGCAATTGGAACACAAAACGACAATATAACGTTCACCTCAAACAAAGATCAACCCACAGCAGGAGACTGGGGCACAATTAAATTCAATGGGACAGCACCATCCACTTTGGCTTACTGTGTCATAAAGTACGCAACAAATGGAACCACTATAGAAAACAGCAATGTAGAAATCCAAAACAGTGAAATAAGCACTTGTTCTCAAAACGGTGTCACATCATCAAATGGCACGGTGACAATTCAAGACAGCCAAATAAGCAATAACTCTCAAAATGGAATTTGGATAGAGAATAGTGTTGTAGACGCCCAAAACAATGAAATAAACGATAATGTGAAGAGTGGAATCTATGTAACGGGCGCAAGTCAAGCCACTATACAAAGTAACACTATAGGGGCGAATAAAAACGGCGTATATTTAACTGGAAACTCAACCATAATCGCAAACATAAGCCAAAACATAGTGAAGTCCAACACGCAAAGCGGAATATATGTTGATGTGACTGATTACAGCAACATTGTTATACGCTACAACAACCTTTCAGCAAACGACAATGGATTTTATGTCTCAGGGCGAACAAGCACACAAATCACTAACAATTCCATTTCATTCAACACCGTTGGAATTCAATACAAAAACGCTAGTCACACAGCTCAGTGGAACGACATTTATGATAATGACTTGGGTATGGATGTAGCATCTAATTACACTGTTACCGTGGATGCCGAATACAACTATTGGGGCGATGAAAGTGGCCCCTACCATGCATCGCTGAATCCAGCTGGAAAGGGCAATCCTGTGGGTGGTAATGGAGAAAGTATAGACTTCGTGTTCTTTTTGACCGCTCCAATCGGCTATATCAATCAACGCCCCGTGGCAACGCTGTTAAGTGATAAAAAATTGGTTCCGCCCAATCAAAAAGTCACGTTTTTCGCGACAACTTCGAGCGACGACGGGCGTGTGGACAAGTTCTTTTTCGATTTTGGAGACGGAAGCAACAGCAGTTGGACAACGCTTTCGATTTTTGAGCACAAATATTCGGTAGCTGGAACATTTCAGGCAAGCCTCAGGGTTATGGATGATTTCGGAGTCATAAGCAACAATGTAGCTAATATACAAATAACAGTTCAAGCACTCAGCCCATTAGAGGTCGCCCTCACCCTGAGTCGTTCTAACATTTCCTCAGAAGGACAAGTTTCAATCATCGCTAAAGCAAAAATTGGGACCTCTCCAGTTGGAAATGCAAATATCACCTTTTTTGCAATCAAGGTTGGAAGTTTTACTCCTCAATCTGGTTTGACAAACTCAACAGGTTATTTCACAGCAACTTTTACTGCGCCGAACGTAACTAAAGAAACCAATGTTCGAATAACTGCAACAGCTTCAAAAAGCGTCTATGCAGACGGTTCAGACTACAAGTATTTGCAAGTTCTGCCGCTGCTCACTGTACAAGTTACCGCTGACCCTGCTGCAATAAAGTCTGAAGCCACTTCATATGTGACTGTTCATGTAACACACAACACAAATCCAATGGTAGATGTAGCAGTTAGAATATCGTCAAACAACGGAAGCTTTTCAGCGGAAACTGGATACACTGATTTAAACGGTGACTTAGTATTCAATTTCACAGCTCCACAAACTTTGACGCAAATCAACGTCTCCATTACGGCGACAGCCACAAAAAGCGGCTACTTCGAAAGTCAAGGTCAAACAAAGATAACCGTAAACCCAAGAGTGCTTACTGTTCAAGTTACTGTCAGTCCAGCGGCAATTGAGTCAGAAGCTACATCATCTATGATTGTTCATGTAACAGATGACACAAGTCCAGTTGAAGGAGCCAATGTCACAGTGTCGTCAGACCTCGGCGGAAGCTTTTCAGTCAGCACTGGAAACACAGATTCAAACGGTAGCTTCACAATCGTTTTCACTGCTCCTAAAGCAACTACCCAACTTAATGTCACAGTCACTGCATCTGCAACAAAGAGCGGATACCTCAGTGGAGAAAAACAAACATATATACTCGTGAACCCTCCACTTGGTGCTGCCGCGGGTTTGCCGTTGACAACAATACTCTTAATCTTAATTCCAGTCATTGTAGTTGCTATCGTAGCTGTTTTGCTCAAAATGAAAATAATTGTGATATCTAAAGAAGATCAAGAATAACTCGAGAACCCTTGGGCTCTTGGCTCAAATCATCTTATCCACAAGATTCACAAAGGCATATCAAGCCTATTCTAAGACCCAATCGAAGATGAGAGAGCAAAGCAGTTATTATCCCTACTACGCAGTAGATAAAATAGTTCCAGCAAGCGTGAGCATAAATGACGCAGAAAATCGAAATCATCTGCATCGGAAACGAACTCCTCATAGGCAAAGTTGCGAATACCAACGCCCAATGGCTCGCCAAGAGGATCACGACACTCGGCTTGAGCGTCAACCGTATAACAGTAATCAGCGACAATGTTGAGGAAATAGCAACTGCTATCAGAGAGGCTGTGAGGCGCAAGCCTCAATTCATCATAACAACAGGCGGATTAGGTCCAACATTCGACGACAAGACACTTGAAGGCGTCGCCAAAGCATTGAACCGTTCACTCGAGGTTAATCCGCAAGCGTTGAAAATGGTGGAAGAAAAATACCGCAGATACGTTAAGGAAGGCAAAATAGAAAAAGTAGAGTTAACTCCACCGCGCGTCAAGATGGCTAAGCTACCCACTGAGTCTAATCCGTTGCTGAATTCAGTTGGAAGCGCACCTGGAGTAATAACAAAATATAATGATGTAACCATTATTGCGTTGCCAGGTGTCCCATCTGAAATGGAGGCGATATTCGACGAATCGGTTGCGCCTTTAATTAAGCGAGCCGCGGGAAACGTTACTTTTTATGAAACTAGCCTTGATGTGGACGGAATCATGGAGTCAGATATGGCGCCTCTGATTGACCGAGCCATGCATGACAATCCTTATGTTTATGTTAAGTCACATCCAAGCCGCACAGGCGAAGGCAAACCACATTTAGAACTTCATTTGTCAACGACGGCGGAAAATTCTACCACAGCCAAGAACAGAGTCAGCAAGGCGCTCATACAGATAATTGAACTGGCGCAGATGAAAGGCGGAAAAACCAAACCTTCAAAAACAAAATAAACGCCTTAAGGGAAATCAGTTTTAAGGTGTGAGAGAGCCGCATTGAAAAAGTTTTTAGAAAGTCTGTTAGAGGAAAAGGCGCCTGGTCCTTACCCTTCTTTTTCAGTTTATCATTTGGTAAAAAGTTTAGAACTTATAGCTAAAACTGGTCAAATGGGCAGAGGCAAACTTGCCGAAGAGTTAAAAATAGGCGAAGGTGCAACCCGCACACTTATTGAACGATTAAAGACCGCTCACTTAATCGTTGTTTCTAAAAAAGGATGCTCACTTACAGAGCGGGGAAAGAAAATTTGGAATGAGTTTGAATCAGTTTTTCCAGTGAAAACTAATTTAAAAAGAAATGAATTGGCTTTGGCTGATTGTAATGTTGCGGTTCAGATAAGAGGTGGCGGAGACAGAGTTCGAGCAGGCTTGGAGCAACGCGACGCCGCAGTCATCGCCGGAGCAAAAGGTGCAGCAACCTTGGTTTTTAAGGGTAAAAAATTGGTTATGCCAAATATAAGCGAGGATGTTAGTCGTGATTTTCCAATAGCCCATCGTCAAATTATGGCGGTTTTGAAGCTGAGGGAAAATGACGCTGTTGTTATTGGGAGCGCTGACACTTGGAGTAAAGCGGAATATGGTGCGTTGGCTGCCGCTTGGACTCTAATCGAGAACAACGAAGTCTAGGAGTTAAGGTGTGAATTTTTCTCCGCTTGCCAATATGCGCTCCAATGTTGCGTTCAGGTTGACGAATCCCTCGTTGGTTTTGGCAGAGACTGGGATTAATAGGAATTTTAAGCCTAGGCGATAAACTGCGTGAATTACGTCTCGGCTGAGGAGGCGTCCTGTTCCTGTTAGTTTTTCTTCTATGGCTTCTTCCAACGCTGTGGGGTTAGCTGACCAGTCGACTATGCGGTTCATTTCTTCAGGTGGGAGCAAATCACTTTTTGACAGTACGTGGATTTGAGGGGTGAAGAAGCGGTTGTAAACTGCGGCTGAGAGGAAAACGTTAGAGACATAGTTGAGTGGGTTAGAGGAGAAGACTGAGTCGAAGAGGTATATGAGAGTTTTTGGCTCTTTAGTAAGCTCGTTTGCTATGTAGGGTCCGCTTGCACGGAAAGCAAAAAGTTCCATTTGCCCAGGCGTGTCTATTAGGGCGATGTCTGGGTTGAAAGTGGCTATTTCTTCTCCTAGGCGTTCGGTTTCTTCGGCGATGAGGTCAGCTGCCAATATTAATGCGCCGTTTGGTCCAAGTTCATATTGTTCCATTAATTGTTCGATTTTGATGTAGTCTCGAATGTCTATGTCAGGTGTGTAGGGCAGGGTTAAAACGCCTGGGTCGAGATTCACGGCGATAACGTTTTGTTTGGCGAGTTTAAGCCAGTCGCTGAATGCTGCTGTTAGGAGGGATTTTCCTGAGCCAGCGGTTCCGATTATGAATACAATAAACGTGTTGGATACGCCTCTCTGTTGAGTCAGATGTCATTAGAATGGGTTTTGTTCTCTTATTTATGTTTAAATGCCCTATGTGTGTGGTTGCTTGGGAACCCGAGTCTTCAATCATCTTTTAGTCAGTGTCTAGCCTGAATTGTTTGCCCTCATCGCAACCAAAATTATGGTTAGTCTGTTTGAGTGTTGAAAACATTTTCTGTATGTGTGTGCGCACGCTAGACCTAGCCCCTCTATTAGGATCCTAATAGGATTCTTGGTTTTTTAGCCAATTAGAAGTTGAGAGAAGTTGAGGGTTGTCTAGAGCTCTTCTATTTGGACCCTGTAAGAATGCCTTGGTACAGTAAACATTATGTTTAAAAACAACCACGACATCAAAAGTGCTTTGAGGTTTTCACTAAAATGCTCTTTAAACTAAATCCTACTACAAATGAGATCGATATTGTCAGAAGAACTCGGCTCCAAGATTTTGGTTGGGATGAAAGAAAATTTCAAAATCTTCTATTTAAAAATCTCGACAGAGTAATCCAAGAACAAGAATTGTTACTAATAATGCAATCTCGTCAATGGCAAGAGGAACCAGATCTAATGGCTATCGATGAAAACGGTGACCTATGGATTTTTGAGTTAAAAGCATGGGAATCACAACAATCAAACATTCTTCAGGCATTGAAATATGGACAAAAATACGGTCAATACGATTATGATGATCTCAACCAAATTTATTCTAGATTTGCAAAAGAAAAATTGATAGACTCTCATAGGAAAAGATTTCCAGATAAAAACATTACAGCTGAGCAGTTTAACAAAAGCCAACATTTTGTAATAATAACAAACGGATTAGACGTTCAAACACGAGAAGCAATCAACTACTGGAAAGAAAGAAAACTCAATGTACGACCTTGGATTTACCGCATTTATCAGACACAAAACGGAGAGCTATATCTTGAGTTCAATACTTTTAGAACAAAGGACGATCCTTTCGAAGATATTGAAGAAGGTTACTTTGTAGTTAATACAAATATTGCTAACGACAAGAAAGATGATGAAGATATGCTTAAAGAAAAGAAGGCAGCTGCATTCTTTGACCCGTGGAAAAACTCGATAAAAAGGATTCAACTAGGAAATAGAGTATTCTTATATCGATCAGGTGAAGGAATTGTCGCAAGAGGCATAGCTAGGGGTCGATATAAAAAGAAAGCATATCACAATGACTCTAAAGATGCGGATGAAGAATATTACGTTGAATTAAAAAATTTTTTAATCTGTTTATCTCCATTGATACCCTCAGATATCAATAAAATAACAGGCATTGACTACAGATTTATGAAACCCTGTTTTGCGATTGACAAGGAATCTGGAATCAAAATCTGGAAGGAAATCTCAAAAAGAGAAAACGTGTAAAACAATATTTTCATTTGGATTTGTGAAACTCAAATCAGAGTTACTTTTTTAAGTGCTTGTTTATCGTATTGACTGATTGGTGAAAAACTGTATGGGGTTGATTCCTGAAGAGCACAAGATGCACATAAAGGAAGAGTTGCAGGAGAACATGAAGGACCCTGTGCGCCTAATTGTTTTCACACAGGAAATGGAGTGCCAATTCTGCAAAGAAACTAGAGAACTGGCGCAAGAGGTTGCCAGTCTCATGCCTGACAAGATTAAAGTTGAAATCTACGATTTTGTTAAAGATGAGGAAAAGGCAAAAGAATTCAACATAGACAAGGTTCCAGCGATAGTAATAGTGGGCGCTAAAGATTACGGCATAAGATACTACGGCATACCGTACGGATATGAATTCAACCCTTTCATAGACAATATAATCAATGTTTCAAAAGGCACCACAAACCTAACAGAAGAAACTAAAATCAAGTTGAAGTCCTTAGACAAGCCAGTGCACATACAAGTATTCGTCACATTGACATGCCCCTACTGCCCCGTGGCAGCTGATTTAGCCCACAAATTAGCAATAGAAAGCGGCGGCATGGTGAAATCTGACGTAATCGAAGTCGCTGAGTTTCCGTATCTGGGACAAAAATACAGTGTGATGGGCGTGCCAAAAATAGTCATAAACGAACGAACAGAACTCGTAGGCGCAGTTCCAGAAGCCCAGTTTGTGGCCCATATATTACAGGCGGTTAAGCCGCCAAGCATGTACATGTAAGTTCAAGCATACTGGTAGAACAATTGACACGGCAAAGAAGTTGAAGGACTTAGTTTTCTAATGTTGTATTTATATTTAAAATATGATATGATTATGGATGGTTAATATGGATATATCTGCGTTGGTTTTGATTTTACTCTCAACCTTCTTGGTCAGTCTCATTTCTCTTGTAGGAATCTTTTTCATCACACTGAAGGAACAGATGTTCAAAAGACTCTTATTATTGCTTGTCAGTTTTGCTTCTGGCACCTTGCTCGGAGCCGCTTTTCTTCATCTCATACCTGAATCCTTGTTCCCTCAACCCTCGCCCACTTACAATGAAAACGCGGTTATTGCTATACTTGTCGGAATACTTGCCTTCTTTCTACTCGAGAAGTCTCTCTGGAGACACTGTCACGAAAGAGAGTGCCCCATTCACACATTCGCCTATCTCGACTTGCTCGGCGACGGCGTACACAACTTCATCGACGGAGTTGTCATAGCAGCCAGCTTTTTAGTCAACACGCCCTTAGGTGCGACAACAACTCTAGCAGTAATAGCCCACGAGATTCCTCAGGAAATAGGAGACTTCGGCATACTCATCTATGGAGGATTCAGCAAAGCCAAGGCACTTCTCTACAACTTCCTGACGGCAATCATCGCAATTGTTGGAGCCATACTCATGTGCTTCTTATCAGCTTTTTTCCCAACTTTTTCCCCAAGCTTAGAGTATCTGTTGGCGTTTGCAGCAGGCGGCTTCATCTACATAGCCACAACGGATATTATCCCAGAGCTGCACAAAGAAACACAATTATCCAAGTCAGCGGCGCAATTCTTCCTGCTCTTGCTGGGGATGACACTTATGTGGGTACTGAAAAGAATAATAACTTAATTATCCCAAAAGTGTGCTTCAATCATGCTTTTGACAACGAATTTCGAGACTGAACCTGTAAAAAAGACACTTGATAAATCAGAATGAACCATAAACTAAATACAACTAACAAAATCGTAAAGTTTATATATTGAAACATTTCCTAAGAATCAAATACGGCGGGGCCAGATGGATGCATTTTCATCAGAACCTCTCAGCTGATGAAGAACCCACGCAAAGTGACGGTTTTCTCGCCCATTCAGTTCCATGAGGTGCCAATGCCATGGAAAAATCCCAAGAAAAGCAGGAAACAAAGCCTCGAGTAGCCGACAAGTGTCCAGAGTGCGGCAGCAACAACCTCATCCACGATTACGATACCGGAGAAACTATTTGTGGCCACTGCGGTCTTGTCCTACATGAGCAGATGATTGATAAAGGACCAGAATGGCGAGCTTTCACGCAAGAAGAAAAAAACTCGAGAACTCGCGTCGGTGTGCCCACTTCATATTCTGTCCACGACAAAGGTCTGTCAACCGCCATTGGCCGAGTTGATCGAGACGCCTTTGGACGCAAGCTACCTTTGTCGACACGTTTGCAGATGTGGCGCCTAAGAAAATGGCAGATTCGTTCCCGAGTACACTCTTCTGTTGATCGCAACCTAGCACAGGCTATGGCCGAACTCGACAGGCTCTCGGATAAGCTCTACATTCCAGGACCTATTAAAGAAAAGGCTGCGGTTGTTTACCGCAAGGCTTTGGAGAAAGGCTTAGTGCGAGGAAGATCAATCGCAGCTATCGCTGCGGCTGCTTTATACGCTGCATGTCGAAACAGTGAAACACCAAGAACTCTGCGTGAAATCGCTGAAGCGAGTCTAGTTGACAAGAAAGATGTGGCTAGGTGCTATCGGCTCTTGTTAAGGGAGCTTGAAATGCGCATGCCAATTGCTGACCCTCTGACTTACGTTTCAAAGATTGCTGAGAGAACAGGCATCAGTGGTCAAACTCAGGGCGTAGCTATAAAAATAATTAGAGATTCTAAGAAGAAACGGGCTGCTTCAGGCAAGGACCCCATGGGATTGGCTGCCGCTTCATTATACATTGCTTGTCTAATGAGAAATGAAAAGAAAACACAGAAGGACATAGCTGAAGCTGCAGGCGTCACCGAGGTTACTGTCAGAAATCGCTACAAAAGCTTGAAACGACAGTTAGACTTGAAACTTCCAGAGTAATTTTGCTTTTTTACTTGTTTGTTTCTTTTTTCTCTAGTTCCATAACGATTGGGCCTTTATAGCCGCATTTATCACAGACATACTGCTCAGGAAACAGCCAAATATCGAAACGGCTAGAGAGCCTCAACTTTGGACTAGCACATCTTGGACAAAATTTAGGGGTTGGTTCACTATGCTTGAGGCTTTTAACTACTTCACGCAAGTTTTCGAGTAAACCCAAATTGACTCTTGCTCCAAGAGGATGTTTGCGCTGTTACGTGACCTCTATATTTTCTTCCGGATAGCCCATTTGAAGTAAATAGTCGTGCACTCTATCACGGTGGTCGCCCTGCAACAGTATTTGACTGTTTTTAGCAGTTCCTCCACAGGCACAAAAAGTCTTCATTTTTTGAGCTAACCGCCCTAGGTCAGTGTCTTTATCGTTTATGCCTTCGATTATGGTCACTGCTTTACCAAATTTTCTTGTCTCTAATCTCACTTTAATCCGTTGCTGTTCCCTGCTTATCTCTCCGCAGACGCAAATGTCCTTGGGAAGCCCGCATGTTGGACAGATTTCAGCCATTGTTCTCAAACAGTATTCAATAATAATGGGCTATATAAGAGTAACCATGTTTATGAACGTTCAAACTGCCACAAACACATCGACAACCACTTGAAACCAATATGGACCAGTCGCCCGCACAACACGCCCAAAGGAAACCTCAAACTTCACACTTGACTCGCTTAATTTTGCAGTTACCTTGTCCCTCATTTTTTCACCAGGGTTTTCACCTTTTCCAGCGTGCACAAAATCATAGTAATGAATCCAACCGCCATTAGGCTTCAGCGCCATTAAGGCGTAATCGAGATACTCGTAGGCTTTTTCAGGCAAGGGCATCAAAACCCGGTCTGCAACGCCACTCAACTTCTCCATCACAACTTTTTTGGCATCACCTAAGACTGGAACAACTTTATTCTGAACTCTGTTTAATCTAACATTCTTCAACATAAAATCAAACGCGACGGAATTGACATCAATCGAAAATACTTTATCAACCTTGCTGTGCTTAGCCATCACAATCGAGAAGCACCCCACACCTGCAAACATGTTCACTACAACCTCACGTGGTTGGACCAGACTGGCAACCCGTCTGCGTTCAAAAGACAAGCGAGGTGAAAAATAGCATCGCTCCAAATCAACCTCAAAGAGGCACCCAAACTCCTTGTGCACAGTTGTGGTTTTCCTTTCACCTGCAATCCATTCGAGTTGACGGAGTCGAAAGTCACCTGAAACAGCGCTGGTCTGCAACAAGACAGTTCTGACACTCTTGTGCGTCTGCATAATCGCTTCTGCAATAATTTGACTTCTAGGCTTGAGGATTTCTGGAACTCGAATGATGGCTATGTCACCAACAACATCATAGGACTTAAATACAAGGTTGAGTTCCTGAGGCTGCAATCTTTCTGTTAAAAGGAAACTCAAATCTTTCTTCATGTCGCAGTCGCTCATAAAGGTGTGTCATTCAACCATTGCTATGCGGCTTAACCAGTCAGCTATCCACCTCATTTTTTTGGGCAAGTATTCATAAATCAATTCCACATCATGCTTTTTTATGGCTTTCAACCCAGCAAGGGACGCAAAGTATGCCAACGCACCAACTATAACATAAATCGGAAGTAAACGCAGCGAAAACTCGAGAAAATGATAAGAAGAGGGCGATAAAAACATTCTAATTACATCTAACCCAACAATTGAAATCACAATAAGAATTGAAGCGACTGAAGCCTTCCAGATAGCTTCTTTGTCGAAAGAAACATGGACGTAACGAGCTAAAGCGTATAGGCTTAGAACCAAGCCTATGAAGGAAGCAAGTGTTCTAGCCCAAGCGGTGCCAATCATGCCCAAGCCAAGGTAAGCGAGAGCAAAATAGGATAGGATGAAGCTGAGGATCACTGAAACGACTGATAGAACAGAAGCAATTTTTGTGCGTTCCAGCGTCATCAGTATTGGACCTGTTGTAACTCCGAATGTGCCTACTAAGGCGGCTATAGAAACAATGATCAATGGCTCCGTAGCTTCGATGTATTGCCATCCACCGACCAAAATTATCACGGGATAGGCTAGCGTTGCTAACCCAACTATTAAGGGGAAACCTATCAGAACCGAATAACGTATAGAAACACGAAAAGCGTCTTTTATGCCGTTCAAACCTTGCTGAGCGTATAGTTCTGACAGTTGAGGGAAAAGAGCCGTTATGATCGAACTTGAAAACAAAGTTGGAACTGCGGCGGCTCGTATGGCTACGGAGTAGATTCCCAGTATTCTTTGGGCTTCAGGCACTCCTCCCGGAAGCAAACTCATGTATGAAACTAGAAGGAGTTGATCAATCCAGCCTACCCAGAAGCTGATGCCATTAGAGACATAGAGTGGAAAGGAGAAATTTAGGAGAGGCCGAACAGGATAGGGTTTTCCTAGAATGCCAAGATATTTGATTGTTAGGATTAATCCAGCTATAGAGGCTATGAGAAAACCTGCAAGCCATCCTAAGACCACGGCGTAAAGGCGCAAACCAAAATAGAGTAGGTAAATGCCCAAAGATGTGGAAATAATGGTGTATGCTACGCCTAGGAGGGCAACCGCGAACATCTTCTGCATTCCTTGCAAGAAGCTTGTAACCTCAATGTTGAGAATCGTGAAGATAGAGCAAAAGGCGAGTAGGCGGAGTAGAAAGGCGTAGGCATCTGTGCCGAACATCATTGAAGACACCCGTTCAGCTGGAATAAAGAGCAACACGAATACAACGGCAGAAGTTAGAAAGCCCATTTGCAAAACACGCGAGACAACAGCCTTAGCCTTCTGCGAGTTGTTTTCAGCCAAGTATTGAGAAATGTATTTGATGGCTGCCGATGGAAGGGCAAACGTTCCAAGCACCTGAGGCAAGTTGAGAATGAAGGACAAGAGAGCGAAGATGCCCATCTCTTGCTTGGTAAGTGCGTGGGCGAGGACTACAAAGTAGACTAAGCCTATGATAGCGGCAAGGAAGCCTTGAACAAAAAGGTAGGTGGCGCCACGAGCAACCCGAGCAGTAGGATGCAAAAGGGTCAATGAGTTGTTTCACCTTTTCCAATGAACAAAAAGGGATAGACATAGCATCTAATAAAGTTAAGCGTAAGTGTCAGTGTGATTCATAGTGACTTCTTTTTAGTAAGGGAACCAGAAATAGGGCGCTCAAGTTGGATAATTACTGCAAAAAAGAGGGAGTAACAGTAATACTTACCAAAAAGAACTTTACTCACTTGCGATATTTTCGGCTTAACATTGCTTAATCCTCAATAAATACGTTGGAACAAACTAATCGGAGGTTTCGTTTAACCATTTTTCGAATTTCTGGAAACCCTCTTTTAATGCTATGCTGTGTCTGAAACCGAAAAGCTTGAACATTCTCTTTGGAGAAGCATAAAATTTGATATACTCGGGTGAGCTCCCCTTATGTTTGATTCTTATTTTCTTGTTAAAGATTCTACCAACGTTCTTTATAAGCTGGTTTATCGTCTGCGGATTTCCAGAACAAAAGTCGACAGTTACATTGGCTTCAGGGCTATTAATCACCTTCAACAAGCCTTGTATGGCGTCGTCAATGTACATGAAATCTATATAGTTTTTTCCATCTCCGAATACAGTAAACACATCTTCATTTGGATTTTTAACCAGCTCTATGAGTTTTGTTGAAATTTTCCTCGGCGGTTCATATGGGCCATACGCTCCGAAGAACCTCAGAATAATGTATTCCTTGAATGTTTCAAGCTTACTCTGATGAAATTTTATGTAAAGTTCAGAAGCATATTTAGAAATGGCATATGGAATTGTAGGATTTATCTTGGATGACGACGATACTTGTCCTTTAAGTCCCATATAAACAGCCCCCGAAGAGAAAAATATCAACCTTCGTCCTCGAAAGTATTTCAGAAAGTTCGTTAATGGAGCAATGTTTGTACTGACATCGAGAGTAGAATCTTCACATAATTGACGCACATTAGTGTTGGCTGCAAGGTAAACGCACACATCGATTTTTTCAAGTTTCTCTAATGCACTTTTGACTTCAAGTACGTTTTCTAGGTCACATCTAAGTGGCTGAACATTAGAAAGTTTATTCTTTTCCAAAAACTCTAAAAAAGTTTTATCAGTCCGATAAATTCCGAAAACTTTCCAATCTTTAGGTGTTTTCAAAAGTAGATTCTTTCCTATGAAACCAGAAGCTCCTACAACAAGAATGTTCAATTCGCCTTTCCTCTATACCAATCAATTACTCTGCCGATGGCTGTTTCCAAGTCGGTTGGGTTGAAATCTATTATTGACTTAAGTTTTTCGTTGCTCGCAAAATGACGTTTGACGTCTTTAGGTCGAGGATTTGGAACGACCTCAATTTCACCATTATAACCAATTTCATCACATATTATTCTTATCAACCTGCCAATCTCAATTTCTCTGCCGCGGCAAACGTGTATGATTTGCTTCCTGGACTTTGGACTTTTGGATACTCTCACAACAGCATCTACGGTATCCTTTACATAGATGAAGTCCCTCGTTTGTTTTCCATCTCCGTGTTGAACCGGCTTTTCCCCTTTTAGAATCCTCTTAATAGTTACCGGAATTAAGCCTGCGTACGCTTGATCATTTTGGCGTTCTCCAAAATTATTGAAGGGTCTAAAAATGAAGAAGTTGAGGTCGTACATTTTATCAAATGCTTGTATAAGAATATCTTGAGACGCTTTACTTGCGCCATAGGTAGTGGTTGGGTTCAAAGGATGATCTTCAGTCATCGGTACAAACTGCGCAGTACCGTAAGCTTCAGAAGAGGAGCAATGAACATAAAAATCAAATTTACCTTGCCGCAAGAGTTCGCAGAAATTTAAGACAAGCCTAATGTTGTTTTCGTATGTCCATCTGGGTTGTACATAAGAAGTCGGCAAGGGTATTGTAGCCAGATCGAAAACCGTCTTTATTTCTTCTTTTACTATTATTTCTTCCAAAACTGGAAATATTGAGGCGTCTCTGATGTAGCTGATTAGGTTGTCAAAATTTGATTTTGCGTACTCGAGATTTTCGGGCTTTCCGAGAAAAAGGTTATCAATTACAACTATTTTGTTTGGGTGTTCCTGAATTAATCTATCTACCAAATGACTTCCAATGAAACCCGCTCCTCCCGTTACCATTATATTTTTTCCAGTTAATTCATTCAAATTCATCACCTTAGAAGAATTAAGACTCATATGTATCTATTAATTTTTTAACAACCACTTTTATATCATGAACTCGACTTACCCATCTACGCCCTCTTTTTCCTAGTTCCTTTCTAAGATTTGAATCCACTATCAATCTTTCAAGATTGTCATAAACTGATTTGAAATCTTCCTCCGTAATAATGTTACATGCTTTCCCTTCGATCACCCTGTTTAGGTACTCAATGCTTGGCTGTCTTCTGTCGCCTACGTTCACAAATGGCGGTTCTATTCCTATTTCCTCTGAAACTTTGTTGATTTGTTGCTGAGAAACATCGTTCAAGTACACCAGAGCAGGTTGTTCGTGACACATAGCTTCGATTGAGCAACCAGCATAGCTACCAAATTCAATGTTGTCAAATGCTATGTGTGCTTCTTTCTTTAGTTTAAGACAATCCTTGTAAGGCATATTTTCTATCAGCATCAATTCTACATCGTATTTGGGCTTTAACGCCTCAACAGCCTTAATTAGTACTATTGTTTTTTTAGCTTCTCTCTCCGTAGGAGAGTGCACTATTTTTATCACGCTGTCATCCCTTTTGGGTGATGGCCTATACAACTCATCATCAGTGGGCACAGATATTGGTAGCCATTGAGCATTTTTCAATTGAGGTATTAAATCTGGGACAGAGACAAACACTGTGAATCTTTGTTTGTTGATGAAGTCCTTATCAGCCTTGGTCATAAGCCTCCTTAAATCTCCACCATGGTAATGAAGAACAATTTTTTTACTTCCTATCATATGGGCGTTTATGTAATTTCGGTAATAGTGCCACAGTACTTTATCGGTAAATTTTGTCAATCCACCAATCATAAACGAAGGGATATATTTTAGCACCTTTGGGATAAGCTTCTGACCGACAAAATACCATGAATTCAAATGCAATAAATCGGAGTCGTGAATTAGTTGCATTACTAATCTTTCATTAGCCTTCAATAGAATGTCAAAGTCAAATCCAAAAGGCGGCGGATTTAAAGTAACGCTTCTACAAGTATGAACAGAAAATTTGTTTATCCCATAAGATAAGTTAGTACTAATATTACATAAGTTACTAGGCGCTAGATTCAAAATCTTCATCATTCAACCTCCTTAGTAACTATTTTCCACTTTCCACTTTTTGTTGGCGGTATGTAATCCACAAATTCGAATTTCACTTCAACCTCATCGCCTACGGCATCTTTTAAAACCCTATAAATCCTCTCAGTATCCTTTTCGATGAAGGTTTTCCCCTTAATTATTCTAATGTCCACAGAATTATCACCAGTTTGCGCCACCTGATATTGTTTAATATCAAAATCCTTAAAGATTAAAGTAAGCGAAGGCCCAGACAATACTGCACCAGTCTTGAACTGCAAAATATCGGTCGTACGACCAAGAATCTTTTTCAGTAACGGTAACGTTCTTCCACAAGGACATCTCTCGCTTGAATAAACTCCCATGTCTCCAGTGTCATATCTTATGAAGGGCATCGCGTAATTAAACAGGTCAGTAGCTATAATTCGTCCATCCTCTCCCTCCGCTACTGGATTACCATCTTCATCAACAAACTCAATAACCGCTCTCTCAACGGCTATGTGATATCCATGATGTTCTTGACATTCAAATGCCGCGGTACCACCGTCAAAAGCGCCGTAACCATCGAAAACGTCACATTGAAAAACCTCTCCAATCAATTTCCTTTGATGCGGAAATAACATTTCCGCCGTCGTTAACACAGCCCTTGGGCGAATTCCCTCAATTCCTTTCTCCTTTAAGGAATCAGCAAAGAAACAGATGGAAGAGGGATAACCGCGAATAAACTTTGGTTCAAATTCAATCATCCATTTTGCATAAGCATCTATAATTTCTTTGCGAAGACTAATGGCTGGAAAATTAACTATCCTCCTCATAACCTTCCTAGCCGCGGCCTTCAATAAATTCTCCTTCCCAGGAATCAGAGAAAGCCCGGCTAAAACCGCCATTTTATCTCCAAACTTGTAACCGGCATAGCTCCAACCCCTCCATGAAGTAGCTTCGCCAACACCAGCACTTCTCACATCAATGAAAAAACGCAAAGGCTCACCAGTTGAACCGCCAGTCGCTGTTGCTATAGGTCGATAGCCCTGAGAATTAAAAGCGATGAACTCATCAAAATGTTGCCTAATGTCATCCTTAGTAACTATTGGCAATTTAACAAGATCCTCAACTGACCCAAAGTATTGCGGTTTCAAATTCTTATATCGAAACATACGCCGATAATAAGGAACATTATCATAAGCATGCTTAAGAAGAAGCCGTAATTTATATTCTTGCAGTGCTTTTAAGCTCTTAGCCGACCACAATTGGGTCTTTCGTAAACTCAAGAAATAGCGCAGGGCACAAGTCTCAACAGAAAAACGCTTCACAAAATGCCCGGTCCTTCGCATAACGCTCATTGTGCATTTCCTTCCATATTGACGAACTAATATTTGGACTCTTTAACAAGGCATAATAGTAACAGTGCTATAAGAAAAGTTTTCAGTATTAACGCAGCAATTACAAATGGAGCGCGCTTGTGCATAAACCAAAATAGAATTACCGTCGGCGCATCAGATTTTACTGCCTGAACAAGCAAAACGTTCAACTTAAATAAGTATTGCAGAAATGAAATGTTGCAGAGTGCCCCAGATGACTGCACATCATAGCGCTGACTCAGCTGCTGGAAAGGAAACAAAGGTATCGGTTTGCATACCAACCTACAACGCAGCTAAGACCATTAAAAAATGTTTAGAAAGCATCTTGAATCAAACCGTAAAACCCTACGAAATACTTGTTGTCGATGGGCATAGCCAAGACGAAACACTAAAAGTTCTCAACGAGTACCCGAACGTCAAAATTATAGGTTTCGCGAAGGGAATAGGAAAGGCAAGAAAAATTCTAGCCAACAATGCAGGTGGCGATCTAATCGCATGGATTGACGCCGACGCAATTGTTCCCCTAAACTGGATTGAACTAAACGTTCAAATTCACCTAGAGAGAAAAGATATTATGATTTTGTCCGGAGAAGGTAAGAGCGTTGACGCAATCTCGTTAGAGAAGAATGCTCCAGAAGTCTCTTGCGAATTAACGCCCACAATTGAGTGGCTCGGTAGTTCGCAAGGAGCCTGCACCATGAAGAAGCAATTATTTTCCGTTGTCAATTATGATGAGAGGTTCAGAAGAAGCGAAGATTGGGACTTGGTGGTTTCAGCCCATCGGAAGGGCGTCAAAACTCACCGTTGCATAGGGCTTAAGTATTTTCATATAAGTCGCTCTGCGAAATTGTTTCTAAAAGACATGATATACGCTGGAACTTACGTTCTCTTCCTTAAGAAGCATGGTCTTTGGTATGTAAAATTCAATCCCAAACACTTTGTGGCGTTTATTTCTAGGATTGCGTTGATATACGCTGTTCCCATAGCATTCTTCTTTCCGTATGTGCTCCTTATTTATCCCGTTGCGTGGGTAAGCTACGCAATCAACAGTAAGGTGCCATTCTTTTCGAAAGGAATTGCAATTAAATTGTTTTCTGAAATGATGAAGGGTATAGGTGAACATCTCTACTTGTTTAGACTAATTTGAGTCGTAATAAAGTTTGCATGTTACAAAAATCTACTATTTTGGTTCCATTTTTTTGAGTCCTGTGAAGACCAAAGCAAGTCCTAAGGCTAAGAAGGCTATGGTTAACAATGTTGCTGTTGGCACTAATGCTTGTCTGCCAAATGGTGGAATTGCCGTATTAGTATAGTATGGTTGATCTAAAATGGTGTAGTTAAAGAGGAAACCTATGAAGAGAGACAACATAGTAAGTATAGAACCAATGAACACTTTCCACGGCATAGGTTTTTCTCTTTTCAACAATCCAACCTCAGCGAATCTTTCACAACCCTCAAGATGTTCCCTTCCATAAATACTTAACGCTACTGTGCTGAATCAAATCCTATTCTGGTAATTGGCTCTGTAGAGTCTTAGGTTGATGGGTCTAGGGGGAGGGGGGGTCATGATGAGCTGTAGATGGGTTCTGTTTGTTGAACAGGGTTAGAGAATAAACCTGATTCTTTAGTCTTCTGGGATAAAGTCTTTCTGCACTTTACTGGGCATGAACACATAACAGAGAAATGCTTAAAAGTGAACAAGTCCTGTGCTTAGCAGATTTGAAAGGAGATACAAAGCGTGTCAGAGAAACCCGAAAGCGAACGTGGACTTGTTTACGAGTGCGTGAAATGTGGAGCAAAAGTGGCTCTTGAGGAGCTTGAGTTGCGAGGCGGTGGAGTGAAGTGCACCTACTGTGGCTACCGTGTATTGAGGAAGATTAGGCCACCAGTTGTCAAGCGTATTAAGACTAAGTGAAAAGCACGCTTCAGATAAGTGCTAGAAGATAGAGGATACAGCCTCGTCTCTACTTGGTTACTAAACGAGTACTTTGCGAGTTCGTTTGACACGTTGGTAAGACAAGGAAGAGCCGTGATATCAGAAGATTTCTTTTTCACCCAGCTTTCGGAGAGCCTTTCCCTTAAGCCTAACAGTGGGTATCAAAGTTCTTTCAGGTTCAGTCTCTATGGTCTTTCGTTTAACGGTTTCTCCACAAACACCTCGAGGCAGAAGTCTCCTCTTTATGCATGTTGCGTAGCTGCAGTTGGCTACTTCGCAGGCTTCTTCAGTCCATCTGCACCAAACACTGTCTCCGCGAAACAGCACCGAGTTTTTGCCGCATCTGAAAAATCTACAGTTTGGAGAACAATATTGTATTCCAGCCAAAATCTGCACAACCTCTTCGAAGACAAGTCTTCACAAGTTGCTATGTTCTATTCTTTTTGTCAAATAAGGCTTTGATACGAAGAGCATAATAAACTTTTCTTGACGCTAGGTTCACTTTCTTCGTCTCTGTAAGAGACGCGGTAACCTCTTGTAGGTTGAAGCTATGATGAAGGCAACGATTATTGTGAGAAGGATGATTATGGTTACAAATTGACTTGTTTCTAAGGCGTATCCAGCAACTGACACGTATCCGTCCATTTTGAACATGACATCTGTTACTGGTCCGGCTACATACACATATTGAGCTTCACCTTGTCTCCCAGCCACAGACACAGAGACCCGAGAATCGCCTCCAATGATACCGCTGAAAGAAGCAACTCCGTTGGATCCAGTGGTTTGGGTTTGCGTAGTTACGTAGTCTGAATTACTCTTCCGCTGAAGCTCAACAGAAACGTTGGGAATTGGTTGCCCAAAATAATCTACTACAAGAACTCTTAGGTCAACCTTGTAAACGTCAATGAAGATGACTTTAAACAATGGGTTTTGCACTAGGTCGACAGTGAATTCATTTGCAAATGTTGTGTCATTATACACTCTTAACCTGTATCTCCCAACAGTGAGAGAAAAAGTGACGTTTCCATTGGAGTTAGTCTGTTCTAGTTGAAGAGGTTCACCGTTGATTCCACTACTCCATTCATACGCCTTGACATTGAGACCCACAGCAGAAGCACCATTTGAATCTAACACTTGAACGAAAAGACTGTATGTAGGCGCGATTATGGTTATGTTGTTCCAAGCTTGTGCTGGCAGATTTTCGATAAAAGTTGTGTTGAAGAGGAAGCCGTAGCGCAGTGTCTCTATAATATAACTGATATTCGTAAACACGTTCAGTAGCCGCACAGTTCCATTAATATTTGTAGTGAACGAACCTGTTTCAGGAATTGTCTCGTTATCTCGTGTGGTGTAGTTATACATTAGATTCAAGTTTATGAAAGGAATCGGAGTGTCCATGGCATCTGTAACTGAAAGTTTGAGGTTAGAAAGCTTATCACACTTCATTTGCAATGCAACATTTTCTGTAACGTTCTGATTCACTGCGCCTACTTCTACATCTTTCAAAAAAGCCTTAAAGGTATAGTTGCCAGCCTCAAGCGAGAACTTGACCAGCCCGGTATCGTCTGTCTCATTACTCAGATTAAGGTATAAACCAGATGTGGCATTCCAAACTTCAACCGATACCCCGGCTAGAGTCTGGTTAGCAAGGTTTCTGACTTGAATTTCACAAATATTTTCAGATGCTGACGAAGGCAGCATGCCTTGTGGAAGAATCAAAAGCGTTGTTAATACCATTGCTAGGAGTAACAGTGCAAAGGGCTTTGTTTGAAACTTTCTCTTCTTGGGCAAGTTTTAGATCGACCTCATTTAGCACCTGAAACCTTAAAGTGCATGCACGAGTTGTGAACAAAAATTAGCGATGCATATTTTAAGCTTTGTCATTTTAGGATGTCTTCAATGCCTTCAAACAGGTTCCATTTGGGATCAAATTTCAGAAGTGTTTGTGCCTTAGAAATGTCATACACGAACACGGGAAAGTCGAATTCTCGTGATGGCTTGATTTCCATTGTTAGATTGGATTTCATGGCTTTGATGCATAATTCGCACACGTCTTTGATGCTTGTGGCTCTGCCTGTTCCTATGTTGTATGCTTGACGTGTGTGTTCGGTTTCAAGAGCTAAAAGGTTCGCTTGCACAACATCTTTGATGTAAATGAAGTCATTTGTTTGTTTACCTCCAAAAACCACGGGTCTTTTTCCTTCAGTGAGAAGTTTAAGAAATGCTCCGACGGCACCCCAGTCTTTACTCTTGCCAAAAATGTAGCCGTATCGCAGAATAACGTATGGTAACCTGTCATGGAAATAAAAAATCCAGTCTTCAGCTTGCTTTTTTGTTAAACCGTAAACACTCTCAGGCTCTCTAGACGCGTCTTCCCTAATTGGGACTGGAACGTTACGACTGTAAACAGAGCCTGTTGAACTATAAACCAGTCTTTCAGCTTTTTTCTCAATGCATATTTGAATAATGTTCAGTGTTCCTTCAACGTTTACCCTGACGGTCTTTGAAGGATCTTTACTTGCCACTTCAAATCGTGGAATCGCTGCCAGATGCAACACCTTGTCTCCTTGCTTAACGAAACGTGCGAGGTCCTTGTCTAAAATGTCCACGGTGGCAATTGTGCAACGTTTGTTTCCGCTAAATTCAGTTTGCAATTTGGAATCAGAGATGTCTAGAGCCACTACGTTGTAGCCAGCATCCAGAAGTTCCCTCACAGTATGGAACCCTACGAAGCCGTTTGCACCCGTCACTACAACTTTCATGTCGCTACACCATGTAATTCGTTTCATCTACTTTATGCGGACGGGAATATAAAATGCCCGATTTTAGTCAGCTTATTTTTTTCAAAATCTCTACAATGTATTTAATATCTTTTTCAGTCACTGCGGGATGCACTGGCAAGCTTAGAACTCGTTTACATGCATCTTCAGCTCTTGGGCAAGTTGTCTTTCCGTAACCAAGTTCGCGATAAAGAGGTTGTTTGTAGATTGGAATTGGGTAGTGCACAGCAACGCCAACTCCCATTTTTATCAGATGTTCAGCAAGATTGTCTCTCCTCATTGGAAAATCATCCTCCACTCTAACCACGTATTGATAAAAGACATGCTTGACCCCCGCATTGACGCTTGGAGGAATTAGCCCACGAATTTTTTGAACCCCTTTCGTTAGAACCCCTGCGTTTTCCATCCTTTTTTCATTGAAGCCGTCAAGCTTACTGAGTTGCACAAGCCCAATTGCAGCGCAGACTTCAGGCATACGATAGTTGTATCCGAGAATTACATGGTGGTACTTTTCCGTTTGGCCGTGATCCCTAAGCAGGCGGGCTCTTTTCGCCAGCTCGTTGTCGTTTGTTGTAATCATTCCGCCTTCACCTGTGGTCATGTTTTTTGTGGCGTAGAAACTGAAGCAACCAATTGTGCCTATGCCTCCAGCCCTTTGCCCTCTATACTCTGCGCCATGAGCTTGGGCGGCATCTTCGACTAAAGCAATCTTATGCTTTTCAGCGGTCTCCTTCAACTCCTTCATATCAGCAGACTGCCCAAATAAATGCGCACAGATTATTGCTTTTGTTTTAGAAGTAATTTTGTTTAAGACCTCTGCAGGATCTATGTTGAAAGTTCTTGCATTGATGTCTGCAAACACTGGTTTTGCTCCTTGATAGAGTATGCAGTTGCTGGATGCCACAAAAGAGAAGGCTGGGGTAATGACTTCGTCTCCCGGTCCTACTTTGAGAGCTTTGAGTGCGGTGTCTAAGGCTGCAGTTCCGTTGGATAAGGCGACTGCGTGTTTCACTCTGATGTAATTCGCGAATTCTTTTTCAAACAGCCTAATTTTTTCTCCTTGAACTAGCACGCCTGATTCAATAACTTCTTTTATGGCTTCTAGTTCTTCTATCCCTAAGAGTGGCTTTGCAATTGGTATTGTTCGCTTCAATGACTTTCACTCTCTTTTTTTTCATATTTTTTCAAAATTTTCTGCAGGAATCTTGTATTTTTCACCACAGTTGGGGCACTTCATCAAAACAAACTCGCGTTGCCGCTTCTCTTTTACAAGTTTTCTACCGCATCTACACACGAATCCTCTGATTTTAGCTGGGTTTCCGTACGCTAAGGCGTGCGGTGGGACATCTTTTGTTACAACGCTGCCTGCTCCTATCATTGCATATTCGTTAATTGTCACACCAGACAAGACAACGGATCCTGCTCCTATTGAAGCGCCTTTTTTCACATGGGTTGGCACGATTTTCCAATCGGTGCTAAAGCTTCGTGGATAAGGATCGTTTGTAAATGTGACGTGGGGGCCAATAAAGGCGTCGTCATCGATTTTTACGCCTTGGTAGACGTTTGCTCTGTTCTCAAGTTTTACGTGGTTTCCGATTTTCACTTGGCGGTCGATGTAAACAGAGTGCCCAAGTACACAGTTCATGCCTATTTCAGCGTTTTCTCTTATATGGACGAAGTGCCAGATTTTTGTGCCTTCTCCTATCTTGGCTGTTTTTTCCACAACTGCTGTTGGGTGAATGTAGATGTTGCCCAAATGGGGTCTCCTCTTTATTTAAATGTAATTGCAACATGTAAATAACAATTTAGTGGTTAAATAATCCGTTCGGTGAAGATTAAGCCTCTTAAAATATTGTGGCTGGAATGTTGAAGATGAGGTGAGGGTCTCTATTTCTCTGTGTTGAAATTTTTTTGTGTGAGTGAAGGTTCTAACTGTTTGTTTTTTGGGTTTTGTTTTTGATTTAGCGGTTGTTTTGGGTTGCTTTTATGCTTGGTTTAAGGTGATTTATTGGCACTTTTCATGTATCTTATGGGTGATTTATTGGGTTGTTAGCATTGGCTGTGTATGTCGCAAAGGAGGAGGAATCAGAACTGCATTTATACGCAATTCATGCACGCTCTTAAAAAAAGCTGCCGTAAAAAAAGAGAATTTACTTCTAGAACTTTTGACCAGTAACATAAATATTCTTAGATTCCTAAATATGCATCGCAGAGTAAGAAATATCAGAGAGAGAAATGAAGGATATAGGGAGAGGTGAGTGAAAATGCGTAAGCATACAGTTTTAATGGCGTTGGTTCTTGCGTTTTCTGTGATGATTTTGCCGCAACTTGTGACTACTCAGGTCAGAGCAAATGGCATAAAAGCCGATGTAGATATTGATCCTGACTCGTTGCTTCTTAAAGAAGAAGGCTACGGCAATTGGATAACCGTGCACATTGGACTTCCTGAAGGCTACGACGTGAACAACATTAACATGTCGACTGTTACCTTATGGGTATTGGGAAGCCCTGTTGGGGTGGCCATGAAAGGAGATAAACTAATGTATGACCTTCAAGGAAATAAACTAATGGTCAAGTTCGACAGGGCAATGGTAATAAACCTGCTATGGTCCATGATTGGGCATATGTTACCGCATGTCAAGGAAGAAGCAACATTAGAAGTAACGGGCAAATTGTATGACGGCACCGCTTTCCGAGGAAGCGACACAATAAGAGTGTTCTTCACACAACCCTTAACACAACCCTAATCTTCCATTTTTTGGAAATAAGGAATAGCTTCAAACCGTATTTGCGCATGCCATAGTCTCTGTTTTGTGAATGTTGACTGAAAATTCTTATAATTAGGACTATTGTGTTACTTATAAAAGCAAGGGGAAAATCTTGCTGAAAAAGAAAAACTAGATAGATTGATGATTTTTTCAGAAAAAGGGTGTGAGGACCATGAACAAATGCATGATTGTTGTGGGTACGCGACCAGAGATTGTTAAGATGGCGCCTATTATTCGGGCTTTTAAGGAGATGGATTTACCTTTTCTTTTTGTTCATTGTGGGCAACATTATGATTACAACATGTCGAAGCAGTTTATTGAGGAACTTGAACTGCCTTCGCCTGATTATGGTTTTAAAGTGAAGACTTACTCGCCTGGATTGCAAACGGCTAGAATCCTTGCCATTGTTGAACGTGTTGTAAAGAAGGTGAAGCCTGAAATCGTGCTGGTTGAGGGTGACACCAACGGTGTGTTGGCTTCTTCTCTCGCCGCTGTAAAACTCAACCTTTCAGTTGGTCATGTGGAAGCTGGACTTCGAAGCTTCGACTTGCGCATGCCAGAAGAACATAACCGCCGCTTAGTAGACCACTTATCCAAATATTTGTTTGCGCCAACAGAAATTGCGAGAAAAAATTTAGAGAAAGAAAGCGTATGGGGCAACATTTACGTGACTGGAAACACAGTCATCGACGCGGTGATACAGCATTTACCATTAGCTGAAAAAAAATCAAGCATCATGAACAAGATTCGGTTTGAGCAGTTTGCACTTGTTACTGCACATCGAGCTGAAAATGTAGATGACCCAACTGTACTCCAAAACTTTGTTGCAACTTTTGCTGAAGCACCCATCCCGGTAGTGTACCCGATTCATCCGAGAAGCAAAAAACGGTTACGTCAACAGAGAATGTGGAGTAAAATTTCGCAGTTAAAAAACGTTCAACTCTTGCCGCCGCTGGGGTATTTTGACTTTCTCGTGCTCATGAAAAACTGTGAAATGATAATCACAGACTCTGGTGGAATACAAGAAGAAGCCACTGCTCCAGCCATAAGGAAAACTGTATTAGTAATAAGATTATCCACTGAACGACCTGAAGCTGTGGAGGCTGGTTTCGCAAAAGTGGTAGGTGTAGAAAAACAGAATATTCTAGCTATGATGGAAAAAACTTTAAATGAAAAACGTGAATTGCCAAAAACATCGCCTTACGGAGACGGAACAGCCGCCAAAAAAATAGCTGAAATTTTAAAGGATGAGGCACTTCAATAAGCCCTAATAGCGCCATTTCCATCCGTGTTTTTCATAACCCCAAGTTTGCACGTTATCCTTATACCATTCAATGGTTTTTCGAATTCCCTCTTCAAAAGTTTTTGTCGGTGACCAACCTAAAATCTTTCTAGCCTTAGAATTATCTGTAACTAGTATTTCAACGTCTCTGGGGCGAAGTCGGCTTTTATCAAGCATCACCCGTTTCTTTTCAACACCCGTTTCCTTCTTAATCAGCGTCAGAATGTCTTTCATTTTGTGCGTTTGACCCGTTCCAATGTTTATGATTTCACCTTCGATGTTTTCGGTTTCAAGAGCCTTGATTATCGCGTCTACAGTGTCTTCCGCGTAAGTGAAGTCTCGGCTTGTTTCCAAGCGACCCACATGGATTATTGGTTCTTTTAGGCATTGCCTAATCATTTCGGGTATAAAGTATGGCAAGGTCTCTCGCGGACCGAACGTGTTGAAAGGTCGCAATATTACCACGGGAAGGTTGTGTTCCCAAAAGAAGGTTTGAGCCCATAAGTCTGCGGCTACTTTAGCCACTGAGTAGGTGCTGTATGGTTGTAGGGGATGTTTCTCATCCATGGGCGCATATTGGGCTGGTCCATAAACTTCGCTGCTACTTATGTGAACAAGTCGTTTGACCTCGCTGTCTCTGCATGTTTTTAGTATGTTGATGCTTCCTATGGCGTTTACTTCTGCCACTTGAAGAGGCATCTGATAGCTATATGGTATGAAGGCTTGCGCAGCTAAGTGTATAACGTAAGGATGATTTCGAACCACTCTTGAAACAACGTCAAAGTCTCTGACATCTCCCTTAACCAGCTTTACTTTATCTTTTTTAGGCAAATTTTCTCCAAGCCCTGTACTCAAATCGTCGAGAACAGTTACGTGATAATTTAAGTTTAGAAGCTTACGCACAAGCATGCTTCCAATGAAGCCTGCTCCTCCCGTGACTAACACTCTGTTAACCATTGAAACTCAGCTCATAAGGCGCTTATGTATGCGTGGTATTCTTTACTTAAAATAATTTTTGTGTTGGTTTCTCTCACAGCAACGATGTATAAATAGCCTCCATGTCAGATACACATTTTTCCCATGTTGCCTTTTGTTTTATGATTTGAACGCATCTTTCACCAAAACTTTTTCTTAAATGCTGATTCTCTATGAGTTGTATCACTTTTTCGGCTAGCACTTCAGAGTTTCTGGGTGGAAACAGAAAGCCGTTCACTCCGTTTTCTATCCATTCCTGGTTTCCCAGTATATCTGTAACCACGGGTGCTAATCCGCATGCCATTGCCTCTAGGAGGGAAACTGAAGTAGAATCTACGAAGCACGTGGAAACGTATATGTCCGCAGCAGATAGGTATTGTGCAATCTCATTGTGCGGTACTAGCCCTACGAAACGGACATTCTTTGAAATATTTAATTTTTGAGTTAATCTTTTTAAGTAATTTTCTAGAGGACCAGCGCCTTTAATTAAAAATCTCACGTTTTTATGGTTCTTCTGGATTAGTGGAATTGCCTTGATTAAGCAGTCAATGTTGTAATGGTCATTGAAAAAGAATCTAGTGCTTATGATTACAATGTCGTCCTTGTTTATCTGAAGCTTTTTTCTAACGGCTTCTCCGTTGACATCAGGATTGAATATGGTTGTGTCAACACCAAATGGAATTACTCGAATTTTGTTTTCGGGTACCCCCATCTTGACCCATATATCTTTGAGACATTTTGCGTCCACAGTCACTCCGAGTGCTTTTTTAGCTGTAAATGTTGCCAAATTCTTACTTAGAAAATTTGTGTGGGGAAGGTCTAATACTTCTAGTCCCCAAGAGGTCAGTATGAAAGGAAAATGGGCTAGGACGATTGCTGGTGTATAATAGTGTTGGATGTGGAGGTGTACAAGATCTGGATTGGTTTTCTTGAGAATTCTAATTATTTCTAGAAAATTAGGAATTAAACGGTACAGAGAATTTTTACTGTCTAAGGTTGGAAGAACATAGGTTGGTACAGGATCGGGTTTTGGCGCAATAAAGGTGCGGCAATCAGTTATCAAAGACACATCGTAACCTTTCTTGAAAAATGATTCTATCCATCGGTAGCTGTGAATTGAAAGAGGGCTAATATAGCATATTTTTGTCTTTGCCAACGTTTTCTCTCTCGCTCAAAGGAGACAAGGTAATGTATGCAAATGTGGTATATAATTAAAAAGTTAATAAGAGATTCTGACCGCATAAAAACTAAATCGATTTGAGATGCTTATTGATGTCTTGCGCGCTACGCTGCGTCATTTTTTTCTAAAAATTTAATTGGGATTTTTGATATTATGGGTCTTCTTTTTCCTGAATTTGTGAGAGGTATTGAATCGACAAATTCTAAGCGAATTTGAACGTCTTTTCCAATGAATTTCTGCATTCCTCTTATGATATACTTGGTGTCTTTCTCAGAATATCCGCTTCCTCTTACAATTTTAACTGTGATTTCTTCGATTTTTTCCTGAATTATTTGGTATTGTTTAACAGGGAGATCTTTGAAAATCAGAGTTAGTACAGGGGTTGATATAAAATTACCATCCTGAGTGACTATAATATCAGTGGTTCTGCCTTCTATAGAACTAATCAGCGGCAAGCCTCGACCACAAGAGCAAACTTCATCAGAAAACCTGCCCAAATCGCCAATTTCATATCTTATAAACGGCATAGCATAGTTACGAAGGTTAGTAATCAAAATCACCCCAGTTTCTCCCGAAGCAGCGCTCTCACCTTCTTTCATGCATTCTAACACATAATTTTCCGCTGAAATGTGATGACCGGAATGTTCAGAACATTCAGATGCTATAGCTGATGCTTCACGGGAGCCATAGAAATCATAAACTTCACATCCAAATGCTTCCTCAATCGTTGTCCTCTCATGGTCAAACAACGTTTCGGCACTGGTGATGACCGCTTTTGGCTTTATGTTGTCTACTCCCTCATGTAACATGAATTTCGCAAAGAGATAGACTGCTGAGGCGTATCCTCTAACTATTCTTGGCTTAAACTTCTTCAACCTAAGCGCGTACATTCTCATTGATTCTTGGGACATTCTGAAGCAATTTAACATAATATGCCTATCGAGAAAGCGTATAATTTTATTATACAACTCCTCAGATCTTTTCAAGTCAAACAATGAGCCCCATAATATCGCATGTTTATCACCTAACCTGTATCCACACCAACCATATGCACGAAGTTCAGCGGCACGCGCGCAGTTTTGATCATCCTGCGTTGTATAAAATTGAAGGGGCGTCCCCGTTGACCCTCCAGTAGCGTCAGTGATGATTTGAGCGCGTGAGAAGTTCGTTGCCGCCATGTCTTTAAAGTTGCTTCTAATATCATCCTTTGTCAACCTTGGCAGTCTATTCAAATCGTCAACACTCTTAAAGTCGCTAGGGTGAAGACCTCTATCCTTAAAAACTCTATGATAATATGGCACATTTTCATAAGCATGGTTTATAAGTGCCCTCAATTTCATCTGCTGAATACCTAAAATCTTCTCACGCCTAAACCATTGACTCTCACACATACTCGAAAATTCTTCGCCAAATTTAGGATTTGTAAGAAACCTTAACTTTGCGTACAATAAGCGATACATATGTTTAACCATCAAAATCTGGGACTCAGCTTCCTTATATATTTATCACAATGTGAAATTCGTTTCTAACGAATCACCAATTAAACTTGCCTACTTAGTGCGTATATGCTTGCGTGTACCTTAATCGTGGTGCCTTGCGTTTGCTTATCTACCAGACGCAGACTACAGCTACGATTAGTCATACTTCCACAGCAGTTCAATAAAAACTCTGAAATTCTTTTTATATCGTTCATCTACGTATGTGAATGTACGAAAGAAAGTTTATTTTGTTGTGTGCATACATGCCGTCTCATATACGCGTATTCGACACGGTATGCTAGCTGACCTACGTGCGTAAACGCTTGCCTCACTGTTTGAGAAATGGAGTGTTTGAAAACTGCCCATTCAAGAGCCAATGCCCTTGCTGAAAACTCAAAGTTGTAATTCTGTTTACTGGGGAGGTTTAAAGGAGTGAAAGCAGATGCGATTCACGTGGCTAAGGGATCAGCATACCTTGCCATCCTAAGTCTAGTTTCTATGCTTATAAGCACTGTTGGTTTCATTTTTATTGCACGAACCCTCACCCAAACCGAGATGGGAGTAGCTGTCGCCTTCACCTTGATTCTGGGCTTAGCGCTGCTAATTTCCGACTTGGGATTTAGTCGCGGATTGACAAAATACGTAGCTGAATACAGAGGAAAAGACATGGATCACACGCGTATATCGTTCATGGGAGTTTTTTTGAAAGCGTTAATAGCCGGATCTATAGCTATCTTTTGCGCTGTTTTGGCGCCTGTCATATCAGAACAAATATTGAAGAGCACAGAGTTCATTTTACCATTTCAATTATTCAGTGTAGACATCCTGTTTGCTTGTATGAACCCCACTATGAACAGTCTTCTTCTAGGGATGAACAGAATTAAGGAAATGGCCATAATGGATGTTATGTCTGTCTCTGCGCGACAAATATTTGCCGTGGGACTCTTACTACGTGGCTTTGGGTTAACAGGATATATTACAGGCTGGATTCTTGGTGACATTGTTTATTTAATTTTAAGCACTTCATTAATAGTTAAGGCTAAGTCTATCAAAATATATCCAGTCAAGGAAACCATTCCGTATTTAAAGACGCTGGCAAGGTTTTCATGGCCTCTTTTCATAACCAATACAGTGACGTTTCTATACACATGGTTTGACAGAGCCTTATTGCTCGCTTATACACCACTAACCGACGTTGCCGTATACGATGTTGCTTTTAAAGCCTTCACGGTACTATACACCATTCCAACAGCATTAGGGAATACATTGTTTCCTTATTACGCCGAGCAATACGGAAGAAACCAACATGAAAACATAGTAGCTGGTGTGCGCGCGTCTACGCGGTACATAGCACTACTCTACGTGCCACTTGCACTAGGGTTAACTATCACGGCTAACTCAACAATCACGTTATTCGCTGGTGCGACATATGCAAGTGGCGATAAAACCCTCGCGGTCTTGAGCCTTTTTGGAGGCATTAGTAGCATAGGAGTAGCATTGGGAACCTTGCTCCTGATTTTCGAAATGACCCCAACTGTTCTCTTAATAAATATTTGCTCAGTCGGAACTAGCTTAGCCCTTTCATTCGTAACGGTGCCTTTCTTAGGCATCGCTGGAATGGCAATTGTTAAAGGGTTTTCCATGATCATTTCTCTTGTTCTAACCATCATTTTCTTACGAAAGCGTTTCTCAATACAATTTGATAAGGAAGCAATTTGGAAAAGCTGGAGCGCAGCCATCATCATGTTTGTGGCTGTTGGATTGGTCGAGCAAATTTATTCTGGTGGGTATCAACTGCCCTTTTATATATTGGTCGGAGGAGTCGTCTATGTGATAGCCCTCAGAATTCTGAAGGTAATAAATGAGAACGACATGCAACTCATCCAAAGCCTATGGGGAACTCGAGCAACTTGGATAACTAACGTTATTAAAAAGATCCTCATGTAGCAATTCTTGTATTAGAACTTAAGAATCAATAAATAGCTGTGCAATAAAATACATCGATGTGATAAAAAGATGTCTACGCGAAAGATTCCCCCGATGAAACTATTTTTCCCACAGAAGGATATTGCACACATTAAGGGTGACTTACAGAAAATACTTGAGTCCGGGATGTTGACGCTTGGAGAATATACGAGACAATTTGAAAATGCATACGCGAAAGTTTGCGGAGTAAAGCATGGAGTGGCGTTAAACTCTGGAACAAGCGCTTTAGAGATTGCCCTGCGCTCTCTCGGATTGAAAAAAGGAGATGAAGTATTGGTTCCCACAAATACATTCACCTCAACAGCAAGCACAGTATTTTTCTCTGGGGGAAAGCCTGTATTAACTGACATAGACTCGAGCACTTTGTGCATAGACTCCCAAAATGTCCAAAAATACTTGACGCCGAAAACAAAGGGCGTAATAGCGGTTCATATAGGTGGATTAATTTGCCCAGATATCAAAGCAATTAAAGAACTATGCGAAGACCATCATATTTTCTTGATGGAAGATGCGGCGCACGCTCAGGGCTCAGCTATAAGTGGTCAACAAGCTGGATCTTTAGGTGATGTTGGATGCTTCAGCTTCTATCCTACAAAGGTGATGACCACAGGTGAGGGAGGAATGATAACCACAAACAATGAGGAAGTAGCACAGAAAGCTAGAGTCTTGCGTGACCAAGGTAAAGAAAGTTTTTACAGTAGCATTATAATTGAGTTGGGCTACAATTGGAGACTTCCTGAAATAAGTGCTGCAATAGGTTTAACTCAGCTGAAAAGGTTGCCTGAAATAATCAGAGTGAGAAACAAAATAGCACAACGTTATGACAAGAAATTAAACACGTTACCTGGAATAAAACCATTAATGAAACCACCTAACGTGATACACAACTATTACAAGTACGTAGCTTTCCTAGATTCGGATATAGATCGAGATGGGTTCAAGCGAAAATTAGGTGAGAAGGGAGTGAAATGTGGAGGAGAAGTGTATTGGCCACCATTACATCTGCAACCAATTTATAAAAAGCTGCTTGGAACAAAGGAAGGAGACTTTCCAGAAGCCGAAGACATTTGTAAAAGAATGATATGCTTACCAATGCATACTCAGGTAAGCATAGGCGACGCAGAATATGTAACTGATAAAATTAAGGAAACACTGTCTGAAATATAGGATCACCTACTTCACTTCATGTAAACCGCCTTTTCCAGCAAAAATGTTAGAGCCCTATACATCCATGCTTGAGACCATCTTGCAGAAGATATCCTCACTACCTTGCCGTCTCTATACATTTTAAAGTAAAATTCGTTTTCTTTATTAGACATATTCTCAATTACCCATTTTGCTGTGGCCAAGGCAATTTGTGGCTCACCCATTTCTAACGACGTTAATATAACTTGAGCTGCATCATGTATGTCTATTGGAAATATCTTGTCAATTCTATGTTTGGGAATTGTACCATTTAACAAGAAGTTGTTTTTATAGAATCGCCATCCCGAATTTATTGATGACTGTATTTTCTCGCTTTTGAGATAAGCGTTAGCCCATTTAAGGGAGACCAATGTGTAACCAGTGTGTCTATTGTCGATAGTACTTACATATCTACAAAATGGGTAAGCATAATAATACCAAGAACCATCTGCGTTTTGCTGGCTTAAAGTGTAATCAATGGCTTTTGTAGCAATTTCAAAATATCTGCTAAGTCTTTTTAGGTAACCCAACTTGATCAAGAAAGAAGCTACGTACGTATTGACATTGTTAACTAAGTATTTGTCAAGGCTGCTGTAATAGAAACAGATTTTATTCCCTATCCTTAGAAAACCATTTTCCGCTAGCAAAAATTCAGCTATTCTTTCAGAAGTTGCCAGAAGCCGTTTTTGTTTTGTAAGTATATATTGGTCAAGTAAAGAATGACCTATTTCAGCAGATACTATCGCGAAGGGATAATCTTTCGGATACGTTAGTCCAAAACCCGATTTCCATTTGAAAGGGACGCCCCAACCATTATACCCGGACTCCTTCAAGTAGTCTAATAGGGTTTCTATTAGGATTGAATTTTTTCTGATCAAAAAGGAGTTGCCGAACACCTTGTATAATGACGCATTTGCTCTTATTATTAGCCCCAAGGCTTCGGGTATTAAGAGTCTTGGTAGGAAAGCAAAGACTAAAGAGGGAGACGGAAAATACTTGAAAAAAGTGTCTGAAAGAATTTCATATCTTGGAATTTGGTATGGGTCATGCCCCATATAATTATTTTTTTCGAACCATTTCAGCAAATTATGACACATTTCTCTAATAACTTCTAAAGCCCTACCGTCTTCCAGCTTTTTCACTCTCACATCATCTTCAAATCATTCATCCGTTTCCTTCAAGGCCCTAAGGTACGAGGTCATCTTCTGATATTTGCATGTTTGCCCTTAAAATTCAAAATCTGCCAAAAACTAATTTAGCTTTCCACAATTTCGTCATACATCTTCATAAGCTTTGTTTTTTCTCGATCCCAGTTATACTCTGTTACTACAGCTTTGTAGCCATTTTCCCCCAACCTCGCAAGGTTTCTACGGTTCTTTGCCACTTCGAGAATTCTTTGGGCTAATTGATTATGGTCACCGGCAGGGAAAACCAGCCCACACTTTGTTGTCTCAACCATTTTTTTCAATAACTTTACATTGCTAACCAAAACGGGCTTTTTAAAAAACATGTACTGAAAAATCTTGTGTGGCAGAGCGCTGTGAGTTTGAGCAGTGCTGTGATAGGGGATAATCCCTAAATCACTAAGTTGGACGTATTCCATAGCTTCGTCGAAGGGAACCCAACCTGTGAAAGTAACATAACCATTTAACTTTAACCTATCCACCATTCTTTGCAGTATCGGTTTCATTTTGCCATCACCAACCAAAAAGAGATGCGTCGATGGATTTTTTTTCATAACTAATGGCATAGCATTTACGAGGGTATCTAAACCTCTATGAGAAGAGAAGCCACCCACATACGAGATGACAAAAGTTCCTTCAAGTTGTCTTTTCTTATTAGAATCTTTGGTCAGTTCATTCAACAAACTGATGTCAGGGACATTGGAAAGCACTACAATCTTTGTGGCGGATATTCCCAAACTGATAATTCTTTCGGCGATTTCGGGTGTTGCCGTTATGATTTTTGCTGAGAATTTACATGAAATTATTTCTGTAAAACGCGTATAGAACATTAGCAACAAACCAGATGGGTTTCTTCCCAGAGGTTCAATCATTCCTGTATAATTCTCATGCATGTCAAAGATGACTTTTCGATGCCAAATCTTACCAAGTATAGCAGTTAACAAGGCATATGAAAGATCGTGAACATGTAGTATTCTGATATTGTGTTTCGAGATAAGAGACACTATCCTTAAGGACAGGATAGGTAAGCTCATAATGGTAACAAGCCTTCGTTGTATATTGAGAGGCCAATTTAGCCTAACGATACGAATACCGTTAAGCGTCTCAAACTTTGCTTGCTTTTTTTCTCTGCGAGTTAAAAGAAACACATTGTAGTTTCCCTCCAACAACGACGATGCTTCTTTCTCAACTCGTATATCTGGCGGGAAGGACTTGTCGAGAAGCACCATCAATACATTAGTCATCAGGAACCATCATTTCTTTCTTTTAAGCCGATGTAATAACCAATCTACTAGATTTTTGCTACTTGCAACGTACACTAAAGAAAGTACCGTAATGATGAGAAGTGCATACTGAACGACTTGATAGAATAAGGAATTTTCCACATTAACTAAAAACTGAATGGAGATAGAATTTTCACTGATCGGGTCCTCGAAATTGACGGAAATCACAGCATGCCCTATGCGCATTGGATTCAACATAAAATACTTGTAGCCTGCTGGTCTATTAACCATTATTTCGTCATTATCAATTTTAAACATAGAAGAATCGTATTCGACTCTTAAAATGTACGTCTTTGAAGTGAATAGCCTGATCGTGATAGGTATTGGTGTTTCTAAATCGGCTTCAATATTGAAAGGAGTATAAATGTCAAAAAGGGCACCATCCATGAATAGTTTGAAGGGCTGCACTGTAGAAGAGGCATAGAGAGGATTAGACGAAAAACTAATTTTAATGGTGTAGAGTGAAACATTTTCCTCGACCTGAACAGATGTAGCTAAAAACAGGTCCTTATCTAGCATTAGCAGGGAATCGAGTGGTTTCTTCATCTCGTTTATTAAAATTTCACCACAGCTAAAGTTCCCTGCTCTTACAGCGACTTTAGTTTCTTGAAGATTAGCTTGGTTAAGATCCACTATCACCTCGCTCTCATTTTTATCTGGAATAAAGTTTTCTTGAACAATTCCTTTTTTCGTCATTTGAACCAGATTCGCATAAGAAGATACATTAAAAAGCCACGCATTAAATTTGTAGAAGGACAAAAACACTTTTAACGTGAGCGTATTTGAAGGAAACCTATACACTTTTCTATTACTATATAAAAGAGAATCAGTCAAGTCCACAATTGTATCGTTGTTTAAAGTTATTGTGCATTCCCTCACGGTTTTGGACGATACAGTTATTTTCACGTCCCCTTCAAACCGGATGTCGCCTATACGGGCTTCAGAAAAATTATAGAATACTTCGATGTTTTTCACAGTTTGATTTTCTTGTTGTTCCTCTTTTTGGTAACTTGGCTCCAGAGAACCAGTTAATGTGGCATTCAATGCTTTGCATGATATTCCAGAGATTATTATAAAGCGAGTTGTGGGAAAAGTGAGCTCTGTGGAATTCACCACTCTATCGTTTATCGAAAAAATTTCTGGATGAACCAAGACATAGTGGAAGCTAACATCTGCTTGTGTCATTGAATATGGAAAAGGTTCTTTATACAGTTCCACTCCTATGAGCAAACTGTCTAGCAAAGCAGAGGACAGATTAAGAGATTCGAAGGTCTTCAGAAGTGAAAGTTGCATGAACCAAGGACCGAATGAAGACCCATACCTGAAGGAATAGACGGGAAAGTCTTTACCATAACTGTAGCCTAAGAACCATTTTCCCACACTGTAGGAATCAGCCGAGAAGCGGTTAGATATGTGAATAGACAAGTAATGGCGGTTTCCCTGCGGGTCTCTCAGTAAGAGGGCGATACCGACGTATCCCTCCGAGCTGTTATAGCTGCTTCCAGTCGATATGGCCAAAGAAAGAAAGTCGTTTCTTGAAATATTTGGACTATTAGTAAAGGACAAGTTATACACCGATATTGAAGCATATGATGTGGATTTAGGGTTGAATGATAGATTTAGTCCATCATCTGTTTGTGTTAAGGACTGGTTTACCGAGTTACTAACTCGCTCAAGTTTATAGCTTAATTCTGAGCTGAACCTTTGAACTGGTTCAAAACCCTCTACGTTATATATGGTCAAATTTGTCGGAATTATCTCCGCCGACAACCCTAGGTCTACGGTATTATTCACTGGAACAAGCGTAATATTCTGATAAGCTGAGACTCCAATATTCGCTCTACCAAAATCATCTTCACCGCTTTCACTCTTCGGATTCAAGATAGTCGTTACGTTACTTAAAGAACTCGTATCCGCAACTTTCGAAAATGAAGCAATCAAGATCAGAGCAAGGAGAAACAGGCAGAAACGCTTTCTAAGTCTTATTTTCATCTATGACCACGCACCCTGCTTTGAATCCGACATTTTGCTCCATCTAATCTACCCCAACACCTTGTAAACAGCGTAAAACCCCGTATATGCAGCTTGAGAACCCCTCTCAACAGCGAATTCATAAAGCCGTACAAGATTCGCATTTTGGTCAAAATATTGTTTTCCAACAAAAGTGCTCGTCGTGTAGCACCAAGGGGAAATCACTATATAATCAACATGTATTGTTGAAAGATCGGCTCGTCCAACATAAACGTTAACCGGATAAAAGGTCCATTGCTGATAAAAATCTATAGCTGGTAGGCTATACAATGGATTTCTTCCGGTAATTCCTGTGAAAAAGAACTGAAGATATTGATCCATGAGAACTTTACTGTCCTTCGGCACAATTTTGTCTATCTCTTTTATTGCGACCAAATCGTTTTCTCTAACGTTTCTCTCCGCAGCAAGCACCGCATTTCTGGTAGGTGAAAAGAAGACAATGTACGGATAGAACGCAATGTAGATTGAAATTATAAGCATTAAGGTGAAACCTTTTGGAAGACTTATTGCGGGCATTTTGAGCTTAATCTTAATTTTGTCTCCTCTCTTTCTAAGAAAGCCTCTTAGCATCTCAAGGTAAAACTTGAATGACAGTAAGGATACACCGACCATAACTGCCCCAAATAGCAAAAGTCCACTTGAGAAACGTTGTGGCATAAATGCAAGACCTAAAAACGGTTGAAGCACACCCAACAATCCGGTCAAAAGGCAGGAAAAAATAAGTATTAACGAAGATGGTTTCTTAACGGCTAAGTACAAAAGTCCAGGAACCCCAATAAGAATAAGAGGCAGTATTCTTTCCCCAAAGTCGGACATGACTTTAGCTAAAAACTCGGGACCTTTAGCTGGTGAAAGTAGAACAAACTTACTAACCCCAAAAAACATCATGTACAAAGTTTGTAGACCACCTTGAAGATATATGTACTTAAAGGGATTTGTAAGATTCAGGAGAAATGGAATGGTCATGATTGATGACAGAGCGAAGGTTACGATACAAATCTTTGAGAAATTGAGTATCAAGACTTTTCTTCTTGCCTTTATCAATAAGAATACGAAGTCAAAGAGCATTATGAATAAGAGCATTAAGCCAACAACTAGGTGAAACAGAACCGTTGCGCAGATAAGCAGAGAACTTAAACCGAGAACTCTCTTTCTCTCTCCTGACAAAGCCTCGTGGAAACAAGTCAATGCAAATGGAAAAATCGCTAATGCCACATACATTGGATGAAAATAATAGAAGTAAGTCTTTACATTTGAATACAATGGTGGACCTGCCATGAACAACACCGAACTTATCAATGACGCCGTTGGGCTTCCAGTAATGTAATGCGCAAAATAGAATATGCTCATCGCGAATACAGCACCTAACATGCTCTGTCCTAAAACGCCTGTTGACGCCACATCTAGCCCAGTCAATAAAGATAAACCAGCATATGAAAAGTAATAGAAATTATTCACCATGTTTAAGCTTGGAAAAACCACCGCCTTACCCGTTGAGATTACGCGGTCAACAGTATACATCTCCTCAAAAATGTCCCAACCTCGGGGAGCTGTGGTGCCTAACGAAACTTGAATATAAAGACCTAAAGCTATAGCTACTGCTCCAAAAAAAGCTATAGCCTTAAAAAACGTGCTATTTCCCTTTTTCACCTCTGTTTTCATTTCCCCACTCCTTTTTGATTTCACATCTGCAAAAACAAGAAGAGGAATTGAAAAAATTAGTGAGGCTAACAAGAGGCTGTAGGATGAAAGCAGAAATAATACTTGCACTAAATTGCCTAAAAGCGGTATTGCACAAAAACTTATGATAGTCGTGAAGATTATAAAATCTATTGCATCTCTTTTTTCGTAAAGAAACAAAAATCTTGTTAGACCATACCCTGGAAGAAAGAAAAATAGCAGACCTAAAATAGTTTTCAATGTTGACTGTGGAAAAGCCCATATCAATGCAAGCGCAAGTATGATAGCTATGTCCAAGAATTGCCTAAATCCGGAGTAAAGTGATTTTGTTGTTATCTTTCCAGACATTTTCAAACACCTTGAAGAGTTTCTACTAATTTCTTAGTTATTTTACGCCTGTCAAAGAAGTTCACTACGAGGTTTCTGGCGCTATCACTCATTTCTTTCTTTTCTTTTTCGCTAAGATTGCAAAACTCTTTCACAGCCGACGCGAATTGTTCAATGTTAAGCGGGTCCACGATGTATCCCACTTTGTGTTTTCTTACTAGTGTGGCTAGATCCGAGTCTTTTGTAACTGTTACAATGACGGGTAAGCCAGTTGAACAGTATTCAAAAAACTTAGTTGAGTATGCGGAAGCCCATAACACGCTATCGTCATACGGGACAACTCCGAGATCGCAACATGACAAGATTCGCGCCACGCCTTCCCTTTTCTGTTCTCCAAGGAACATTACGTTGTGTTCTAACCCTAGATCTTCAATCAATTTCAATGTTTCCCTGATTTTTAAAGGTTCGCCTTTTCCCATTATTAGAAACTTTATGTGGGGTATATAGTTTATTTCCATTAGGTAATGTATGGCTCGAATTACAATGTCTGGTCTGTAGTACGCTCCTATACTTCCGGCGTAAACTAGGGCAACGTCTCCATCGTGCAAACCTAATTCAGACCTAATAGCCGATTTTTCATCTGAGACTCTTGGATGAAAAAGTCTAACATCAGCTCCGTTAGGAATAAAAGCCACTTTTGAGCAGCCTCTCATTTTCATATACGTTACGAGAGATGGAGTAACTGAGATGACCAGATTCGCTTTCCTGTATAGAAGATTGAACAATTTCTTCAAAATCATATGAGTAAACCTGCCTAGCATATACTTTGAAAAATAAATGCTGTGGTCTTCCCACCTATCTCTAACATCAAACACTAATTTCCTACGTGAAATCTTACCTGCCAAAAATCCGCCAATTCCAACAACGCCAGGTGGCACCGAGATGATAACAAAGTCTACTTTTTCACGCAAGATCACAAAAAGGGAGAGAAGAAAAATAGAAAGTATTTGAAATACGTCTATGATTACCTCTGACAATCGGAGGTCTAGGCTAAGAGCTCTATACACTGTGATGTTGCCAATCTTTTCTCCCGCTTTGACCCGGAAAATATCCCGTAAATTCATACAAGAAACTACTGATACACTGTTATCTAAGGTGACCAAAAAACGGGCCAAGTCGTACACTCTCAAGATGCCTGAACCACGAAGTGGAAAGTAGTGCCCCACAAAAAGTAACTTCATATTTTCTTCCCCCTTGAACTCTTTCTTGTAAATCCTAAAATTTTCAAAATCAAACTGGTCATTTTTCGCTTTTCACTTATAATTGTTATGCTTTAACTATAGCTTAACGGCAACTATATCATATATTGCTCCAAATACGTGAAGAGGGTTTTTTCTACTTTCCCATGTCCTTAAAAAATCAATGTTGCAGCGAACTGGAATATTTGGTAAAAACCCATGATAGTTTATCAACTCAGTTTTAAAACCAAATCTTTCAAGCAATTTTTTTAAATGATAGGGTGTTACAAGTCGTTCTCTAGCGACCAAGACTTTGTCACTTGGACCTAGTTCATACACCTTGAAATGAGCTTTCTGATACGTCAACCAAGCTTTAAGATTTTGATAGAGATTTATGGGATTAGCATCTGATACTATTAAAACACCACCTTTTTTTATGGATTTTCTGACAGTCTGCAAGAAAGTAGTAAGAGGGTGCACATGCGATATAAACTCCTGGGCATAAGCAACATCAAACTGTTGGTCAAATTGACACTCTAGGATATTTTTGATGTCAAAGGTTACGGGAAGTTCCTTACAGAATTTATCTTCGTAGTATCTGAGTCTTTTCTTTGCAATGTTTATTCGCTCCTTGTTTAAATCGATTGCACTTACTTGCGCTCCTAAAAGGGCACAAAGGATGCTTTCTGAACCAGGTCCACACCCGCAATCTAGGACACGTGTTTGCTTTGAGGTTACGATACATTTGATTAACTCCTTAAGTCGTTGAGCAAAATAGTGTTTGTAGTAAAACTGGCTCTGGTCTTTTAACCAACTAGAATAATAGCGACATAAGACCTTAAACTCCTTCTCACTAAGATATCTATGAGATACGCGATGAAACCGGAGCTCTTCTAATAAAATCTCGAAAAGTCTACTTCCTATAGCATAAGGTTCTCCTTGCCTTAACATGTTATCTACTCGATTTCAAAACTGCACGCATGACAATTCGCTCTATAGCCTCTTTCGGACTCGTGATTTTTTTCAGTCCTAAGAAAGACTTCACTTTCTCCATGTCTACGGTTGTATCTTCTTTACTCCCGACTTTGTGAAGGCTCGGCAACCCTTCATCAATAATCTTAATTTCGGGTTTAATTTCGTTTTTAGTTTGTTTTACTATAGCGTCCCTCACGATTGTTGCTAGCTCAAGAATAGTAACAGGATGTGGATAGGCAAGGTTGAAAACATGAGCTGAACTATCTCCCTTCTTTTCCACTTCATTATTGAGTATTTTAAAAGCGAAAGATTGGAATGTTTCGCATACATCGTTAATGTCTACATAAAACATTGGTCTATGCATGCTATGTTTGTATGGCGTGATTGCTTCTCCTCTGAGCCCTTTTGTTATGAATATGTTAGCTGCTGTTTTTTCAGGCATCTTCTCTCCAAGGACTGTGCCCATCCTTATAGCTCCGTAGATTTTTTCTGACATTTCATTGAAAATTCTTACGATAGTTTCTTGGGCTATTTTGGTTAGTGTGTAGTACTTGGCTCGATCCTCTTTTATGTCAAATCTGAAGCCGAATTCCTCATCGGCAACTCCTTGAAATCCCATATCACCGAAAACATGCGCTGTGCTAGTCAAGAGGAGACCTTTGATCGACTCATTTTCCATGGCAACTTCACATACGTTTTGGATACCAAGCACATTCACTTCATAGCCTAGTCTTTTCTCTTCGTTTATAAGAGGAATTTCCACGATGGCGGTATATATTATGAGATCTACATCTTTGATTTTGTCCTTAACTTCATTGTAGTCTCTAACGTCGCAATATTGAAAATCAACCTTATTTTTTATATCGTTTGGAACGGGTCTTTTGTCAAAGACTTTTATCTTGAAACTATCACTAAGACGCATCGCTAAAGAAGAACCGATAAATCCTGAACCTCCTACAATCCCGATCTTGTAGCTATCCATTTTAACCATCACTTACCTTAGGTAACTATTGATATTTAAGCGATATTTCAGTCATACCGTCTACCGTTTTCCCGAACACTCACCGAAAACGCGGACTCTTCCGATGAACTCTGGAAAAGTCGACAGAATGCAGAACAATTTTTTAAGATCAACACTCTAAGCACAGTCTGTTTACAACGTTAGTAAAGAGCGCCTGTGCATTATTTGCATCATGATAATTCTTAATGAAAACGAGAGCATTCTTTCTAATTTTATCCCTTAAATGAGGATCTGAAGAAAGTTTAATGATGGCTTCGGATATTCCCTGAGGGGTTGGCTCTGTAATGATTATGTTTTCTGCATTTTTCATATCCTTTATTTCCTTAATTATTGGTGTTGCAATAACTGGCAATCCGCATGCCATTGCTTCTAGCATTGCAGAAGGTAAACCCTCATAAATACTCGCAAGAACAAACATGTCACAGCCATTTAATAAGGCGGGTATGCGGTGATGAGGAACACCCCCCTCTAAGAAGACGTTCTTATCTAAGCCTAACAGCTTAATCTCCATTGAAAGGCTATTAAATTCAGGTCCATCACCGACTATTGTAACTACACAATTAGGATATCTTGTTTTGACAATTTCTGTCGCGCGTATTACACTAATTAAGTTTTTTTCTTTTGAGAGTCTTGATACAGAAATGATTCTCGGAAAGCCATTATGTAAAAACTCTGGAGGGACATTGGGGTGGAATAAGGACAACGGAACTCCTTGACTTATTACGTGGATTTTTTCTTCCTTAAGGCCTTCCTTGACCAGTTTTTTTGTACCCCGGTTTGTTACGATAGCGTCACAATACGTATAAACAAAATTTTCAATTGGCTGTAAAACCGCCGAAATTAAATGTCCTCCTCTGTGTGTCATTGTTATCTCGTGTCTTGTCATTTCGGCTACTCGCACTATCGATTTTACACGCATAAGTTTAGAAATTAAGCTCACAATAAAGCCTGCATCAACATGTCCTCCCAAACTTATTAGCACTTGGATTTTATGTCGAGGAACTAGCCACAAAAGAAGAATGAAAGATGTGCAAAAATAAAAAACATAGCTGAGTATGAATTTCATGCCTTCCGTGCTTGAAAAAGGAAGGTGAATAGTATAAATCTGACCCTTAATTTCCGATCTAGATAAATCTTTAGCAGTTCTCATACCCGTGACAAAGTAACAGTTAAAGGTCTCCATATCTACGTGTTTTTTCACTATGGGAATCCATTTGTTATCGTAATCTAATTGTGAAAAAGCAGGTTCTAAAAGAATACATAATCTTATCCTTGTATCATTTTTCATTAATGTATCCCTTGCGCTTTCCTAGTTTACTTCCATCATTGAATTACTATATTCTCAGAAGAGCTTTTTCATAGATTGCTTCAACTTGGGCAATGACTCGATCCCAAGTGAATAACTGTTGTATTTTCTTACGATTTGTAGACCCCATAACCGCTCTAAGATCATTTTTTTCGCATAGTGTTAATATGCGCCGAGCTAACAAATCTACATTTCTTGAAGGTACGAGATAACCGTTCAAGCCATTTTCAATTAGGTCCCCCGTACCACCAACGTTGGTAGCAATAATCGATCTTTCCATCGCCATAGCCTCAAGTATTACATTAGGTAGTCCTTCATAGAGTGATGGAAGGACAAAAATGTCCATGATCGCATAGAAGGGAGAGACATCAGCTTGCCAACCAGCAAAAATCGTCTCAATCTTTAGATCTTTACTCATCATTTCTAATTTCGCTTTTTGAGGGCCCTCTCCAACGAGCAGTAGGACAATATTAGGATGTTTCTTTTGAACGTGCTTTATCGCTGAGATCAGATAAGTTAAACCCTTTTGGGGAGCTAATCTACCTACATAACCGATCACAATCTTGTTATTAAGATTCAGATTGTTGCGAAGCATAGCGGCTTTCTTTATGATTTCGGATCGTTTAGGGTCAAAATAGGTATAATCGACGCCGGATGGGATAATAACAATCTTACTCTCTTCAACACCTAGTTTTCTAGCCACTGAAACTAACCTTTTCGAAAGCAAAATAACTTTTTTTGCCCTCTTTAAGACAAAACGCTCAATTGTTCGGTCATAAAATCTAGCCACGGTATCTACAAGCGGATGATCGGTTCTTGTGCCCATAGCTTGCATCGTATAAACAAATGGCACGCCTGTCATCTTTGAAACAAATGCTGCTGTAGCAGTGTGCAGTGAAGAATCCATCACAGCGTGAATGATTTCAACATCTCTCTCTTTAACAAGCTTATAGATTTTTGAAAATGGGAACAATAATAAGTAAGGTATCGCATGAATCGTAATCAAGGGCTTGATTTCGAACAAATCAACACCTTTCCCGTACGTATGCTTATCAAATGTCCTAAAAGACGTTACAACACTAACTCGATGTTTCCGTTTGGCTAACTCGGTGGAAAGCCTAACCAAATCTGGGTTAGCAAAGTAATACCAAGCCGCAAAAAGGATGTGCAACGTTTCACCATCCCAAAATGAACTTCATGCAGGCGCCTCTAAGTTAGATTAAATGGTAAAACGTCACGTTAGATGGTTCTAACGCAGAGATTATATCGCATATTGGCATCTTTCTGACTTTAATGTTTCGCAGAATATTTTCTATTGCTTTCAATGCGTATTTTCCACAGTTCCTGAACTCATGAAAAGGCACCCCGTCTATTCTTGGTTTAACGGAACTTAAGTCTTGCAGATGAATGTAAAGAATGACTGGATATCCTTTGCTCAGAAGAAGTTTGACCGCCGTTCTGATATAAGCTGTGCCAAGGTTTCGCAAAAACCATCCTCCTCCTGCTGGTAGACGCAGTAGCGGGAAAACAGCAATAGGCACTTCATAAAAGTCTCTTTCTTCACATGTTTTGATGCCGTTCTCTATGCTTGGATGATAAGGATGCATAGGAGCATTAGGGAATCCAAACCATCCCGGTATCTTTATTGACGGCACAACAGATGAATCATAACTATATCCTATCTTTTCCAAAGAGTTTAGAATCGCTGTATTTACGTTGAACATAGGGGACCTGAAGCCTTTTGGGTTATGACCCGTTATTTTCGCTAAGAGTTCTCTGTTCATTTTTTCCATTTTTTCAAAATCATTTTTATTTACACGCGTAAGGTCCTTGTGGCAATAGCCATGAGAGGCTATCTCGTGACCAAAATCATAGATTTTTTCAACCACCTCTGGATATGATTTAGCAACTTCACCCAGTACAAAAAAGGTAGATTTCACTCCATGATTCTCAAATATCTCCAAGATTCTTCGAAGAGGTTCCAAAAAAGTTAGCTCGTAAAATGCGCTATTGGAGGATTCGAAGGTCGCCTTATTTCTGTAAGGCCACAAATAATGATGCCATTCCTCTATGTCAACAGACAAGCACAACAAAATATATCCCACAAAAGCATCCGTAAAATATTTAGATTCTTCTTTGCTACATCGAATTGAAGTCTAATTGAGTTTTTTGCTTGAATTACCCTTTTGAATCTGTCTTGTAATCAAGAAGCTTTTAATTATAGTCGACAACAAACTTCAATCTTTAACATATTTCTCAAACTGCGCTTTACTTCTTGATTGTTTTCTGTGTCAGTCTCAGTATGGCGTATAGGGTTATGGAAGTGAAGAAGGCGAATAACCCAACTAGCCCAAACGCAAGGGACGCCAATGCTATATTCGTCTCCACAAAACCTTTTGTGGCGTATATTTGCAGCGTCCATAATCCAAAGAGAACGCCGATGGAAAGAAGCCCTATACCAGGTAAGCCTAAATAGATTAGGGGTCTGTCTTCCACAATCAATCTAATTATAGTGGATGCCACGCCCAATCCGTGTTTTAATGGGTTATGAGTTGATGTTTCCAAGCCTTTGTAACGCACTTCAACTGGAATCTCAGTCACTACCAAGCCCAAAGTTCGAGCCTTCAACAAGACCTCTGCGCTTACACCCATACCCTTTTCGTCAAGCTGTAAGCTTTCTATGGCTTTTCGACCGTAGGCTCTGAAGCCACATTGAGCATCTGTGAGACTGCCTTTTTCTCTTGAACCGTTTGTCATCTTTGTGAGAACTTTAACTCCGAAACGTCGGTAACGAGGCATGCCGCTGTTTTGATGTAGTAATCTCGAACCGATAACGACATCTGCCTTGTTTTCTAGGATTGGTTGTATAAGTTTAGGTATCTCTCTTGCATCATGTTGCCCATCAGCATCCAGAGTCAACAACAAATCTGCATTTAATGTCTTAGCTTTTTCAAACAGCCCTTGAATGGCTGCTCCATACCCCATATTCTTTTCGTGTCTTATTACAATGGCGCCGAGTCTCTGCGCAATGTCTGCGGTCAAGTCCCGCGACCCATCGTCGCAAACTACAACCACATCAACATACCTCTGAGCAAGCAAGATGACTTTGGCTATGGTTTTTTCCTCGTTGTAGGCTGGGATGCCCGCTACTATCATGTTATATTCCTTTTCTTCGGTTTTTATGTATTAAGGGCGTTGACTCCGAGAAACCTGATGAAACACTTATCACATTTCCAAGTTGAGCATGCTTTGTTTCCCCATCTCTCACCTATGGAGAAGAATCCTTCAGCAATTTCGTGACCAACTCTTTCAGCTCTTGTCATAAAGTCCTCCTCTAAGGACTGCAAGATCTTGTCGACAATCGTGGAAATAGTTACGGCTAGCATTGTGCTTCGAACTTTCTCTACACATTTTATTGTTAAATCTATGATGGCTCTCTCTACTTTAGATAAAGCTCTGAACCAGACTCTCATCCGCAAAGCTCTTGACTTGATCCTTAGAAGATCTTGCCTAGTTGTCAAAGCGAACTACCCTACCCTGCCTTCCTCTCCTGCATTCTATGATCGCAAAGGGGGGAATCACATAGATAAGGAGAAAAATACCGTATAAAGGTTACTTCTGAGTGTTATATATGATACTTCATATATGATACTTCTATTGAGAATTCTGCCCAATATTGTTAGACGCCCTCATTTCTCTTTTGATAAGCTTTAGATACCGCCAAGATTCACACATTTTTAGCCTTTCCTGTAACTGAAAACGTAAAGTTTTCCATCGCCAGTAACATGAAAGACTGTCAGTGTGTCTCGGGCTTTGGAAACTACGTTATTAAACGCATCTGTGCCTAGTCTGGGTTCACTGACAATGAAGTAGGCAACTGTGGTGTTGGTGTAATTCATAGCCGAAAGCATCCATTGTGGAGAAGGTTCCCGTGTCATGTTAACAAGTAAGTCGTGTCCAGTTTTGCTAGATTCAAAGTAGTAGGCGCTTGGGTTGCCGAATCCTACAATCATTTCTCCTGCATACATTATCCAAACATCACAGATTACAACGTATTTTTCGTTAGTTTTCTCTTCGATGTATTTTACTGCTTCCAGTTCGTACCAAGTTGTTTGCAGAGGGGCTACTTGAGGGTAAGCGGCACTTAGAGAAGTTGTCATCCAGCCTGCGAGAAGTAGAGGAAAGAAGACGGTTGATGTAAATAGCAGACCTGTGAATAACAGACCAAAAACACGCGGAACAACACGTTTCGACGGCACTTTTGAACACGCTCTAATTGTCTTTGAACTATCAATTGACAGGTTCGGAGGAGACCTTGCTTTTAGAAAAGCTTTGAGTGATGAAATTCCTGCGAAGATTGCGAGCGCCACAAACGGAGCGGCTATGAAGTCTCGGAAAACCCAAAGTCTTTCCTCGTTGAAGAGTTCTTCTACTCCCTTCATGAAGACTTTTAGGATTCTGTAGTCGATTAAAATTATTAGAAATGCTGTGAAAAGGAAATACATGTGCACCCGAAACTTGGCAGTGGAATTTCTTTTGAAACGATACAAGAGGTACATCATCCAAAGAAGCGCAATGGCAGGACCAATAACAATGAGAAGGATGGTTTTAAAGTCAAATCCATGTATGAGCTCTCCCAATAAGAATAATCCTATGATGTCTCCACGAGGTAACTCGTAAAATTTATCCAAAGTAAAAAATATTTGGAAGGCGCCAAAAAACCTTAAGTAAATCAGAGATAAGGGCAAAAGAATGGCGGAAATAATGATTGAAATCGCCAGTGTCAATCTTGCAATTTTTGATGATGTTTTTTTCTCGCTTGCGTATGCTTTGAATGCTATAGTTAAAAAGAGAAGAGAGAATGCCATTACTCCAGTTAAGTAATGTGCCAGTAGGGCAAAGAAAGAGAAAGCCAACATCAAGGCTGTGGTCTTAGAATCATTGGAAGTTAAGTATTTCAGCATGAAGTATAATGAGTAAAAGAAGAAAATGTATCCTAAACTTTGAGGCACTGAAATGGCTCCAAAATAAGTTGCGTATGGGAAGACAGAGATAAGCAGACCTGAGAGAACTGAAACTTTGTCGTCTTCGCTGAGAGCCTTCGTGGTCAAGAAAGCAGCGATAGGTACAAAAACTCCCCACAAAACCGGAACCAAAAACAAATGAACCCAAATAACGTCTATACTAAGCATTCGAGCAAAAATTACACTCAACGAAGCCTGAAAATTTGCCCCACCAAACCGTTTAAAAATCTCGGACTGAAGAGCCCTGAAGGGTAGAGGATCTGCCCCGTGAAGAACAACGTTGTCATAGATGAGTCTGGTTTTGCCTAAAGCCCCCTGTTGTCCACTTAGGTCTCCTGCAGGAAAGATTACAGAAAAGAAGGAATGAATGAGAATAGAATGAACAATTATGAACAATAGTTTATACGCTGTCTTTTCTGAGGTCAACAGGATTGGGATAAGGATGGAAGAGGCAACAAACAAGACTGGAATGAAGGCAGGGTGCAGGACTTCCCAAACGGTGCGAGCTTCTCCTGTACGAGATAGTATGAGCAAGTAGAATGAGAATGCAATTAGAAACAAGTAGAGAATCTCGCTACAGCGCAGAAGTCTCCTGCGCCCTTGTTCGCTAAGTGGCATTTCTGTATTTCACCTTTCTGTTTGACAGAGAACAAATTGTGGTAACGACAAAAAGAACCACAGTGAACCTTGTGGCATCGAGGTTGTAGATTATCACGGCAAGCCAACCAACGAATCCTAAGAGCATAATAAGTAGCAGACCCCCAAACATTAGCCTGAAAAAAGTGTCTTCTTTATCAAAAAAGGCATGCCCTAGAAATATCCCGTTTATTAAGAAATACAAGATGGAAGCCACGATTCCCAAAACTGCATATTGGAAAGCATTCAAATTTATGTAAATTACTAGAATTGTAACATAAGAAGCCAGCGTGAAAAGAAATTTTTGATCTTGAGCTATTAATGTCTCCACTTTGCTAAGTTGAAACACGCTAGGCACTCTTAATCACCAAAGGTCTCTCCATAGAGTAATTTGCAAAAGTGCTTTTAGGCATTGTCTTTTGCATCCCAAATAAATTCGTCCATGCAAGTCAAACACTAGCCTATTGACCACTTTCATCAATTTTGGGGAACTTCGTCAATCATTTAGCATCAATGTTTAGCGCATTTTTTTAAAAATCGACATGATTTTTCCATGAAGAGTCTGTCGCTTTGAATAAATGAAGAAGAAGCAAACAAGCCACAGAGAGAAGAGAGCATATCCTATTATAAAGTGAACGTTTCCTCCTGCTTCTGCTCCGTAAAAGTAATCTGTCAGAAAAATTATTACGACTCTTACGATGTTTAATACAAACGTGCCAATAAGACCAACAATCGAATAAGCTATTTTCACTTTCAGACCGCTCGGATCCTCAAACAAAATAACGACAAGTATGATGGAAAAAATGAGTAACATATAAACACCAAAGCACCCGTAAACGAATGCGGCACCAACAACTTTGCCTGAAAGAGACGGAAAGCTAATGATAGGCGCATTGCCCAAGTTTTGAATGTGCGCGTTAATGCCAAGCGTTCTCAAGATGAGAACGATGATGTGTGCAAGGTCGTCGGCAAACGGCGAAAGGTAGGGTTCCAACCACTCTGATATGTCTGAGCTTGAGATGGCAGCCACTATAAGAAACAGAGGCGAAAACGCTTCCTTTAAGGCAGAAAACTCGAAGAAAAGCAAGAAAAGCCCGAGAAGATACACAGCATAGTTTCTTCCTGCATAAAAGGCTGCATCAGGAGATATTAAAACAACCACATAATAAACAAAAAAACTAGCTACTACAACAATCAAACCCAAAATCTTTTGGAGGATATTTGCTTCCTTACGGTCAAGTAATTTTTGATGCTTTAAGGAGAGAAGCAAAAAAGAATAGAATGGAATTATCCCGCTAAAGAGCTCGTAATAGAAGATTACAGGAAGAGGAGCAAAAGCTAGAATATAAAAGAAGTTAATCCTATTGCTGACGAAAGAAATAACAGAATGCAAGCGAATCTTTTTTTGTTTCACTTTAAATCTTACTCGCAGATTCTATTAACGTTGAAGCTAGATGATTCAGCTCGTTTTTAGTCAAGGAGGGAGAATTTGAAACATAAAATCCGTTCTGGTGAGCGTTTCTAGCCACTCGGAACTCATTCAATTGGTATTTATACTTTTGATATGGTGGTTGTTCGGGAATAAATGACAACAATGGTCTAGTCTCGATCCCTTCTCGTTTCAGATGCTCCACAATTTTCTTCTTTCCTTTCGCGGCTAGAATGTGACAGACATAATAAACGTTGAAGGCATATTTTTGTTCCGTTGGCAGCTTCAAAATTGAACAGTTAACTCGGCTTTTAAGATAGTTAATGTTACTCCTTCGCTTCTCTATATATTTGTCCAATTTTCGTAACTGCACCAACCCAATTGCAGCGTGAATGTCCGACATTTTATAGTTGTAGCCCAAAATTGGATGATAGAATTTTTTCTGCTTGTTCATTCCAAAGCTTCGAAGCAAACGCATTTTCTCAGCCATTTCAGAATCATTAGTTAATGCCATGCCGCCTTCTCCGGTTGTGATGGGCTTGTCAGCATAAAAACTGAAGCATGAAATGTGCCCGAAAGAGCCCACGCTTCTGCCCTTATATTTTGCCCCGTGAGCTTCAGCAGCATCTTCAACCACCTGCAAGTCGTGTTTTTCAGCTACCTCCATTAAAGGGTCTAAATCCACTGGATGCCCAAACAGATGAACTGGGAGAATTGCTTTTGTTTTGGGCGTGATTCTTTTCTCAATCAACGCTGGGTCAATGTTCAAAGTTTCAGGTTCTACATCGGCAAAGGCAGGTTTGGCGTTAAGATAAACGATAGGGTTAGTGGTAGCCACACATGACAGCGGCGTTGTGATAACTTCGTCGCCTTTTTTGATGCCTAAAGCGGCTAATGCTATGTGTAGAGCGGCTGTTCCACTGTTAACTGCAACACCATATTTCATCCCGCAGTATTTGGCGAAAGATTCCTCGAACTCTTCAACTTTCTCGCCTTGGGTGACCCAGCCGCTTCTCATTGTTTCTATTACGGCTTCAATTTCATCTTTGCCAATATCAGGCTTTGCTATTGGAATTTTCATGTTTCATCCTCAATTATGTTATTTTCATCCCGATATATAAGAAAAGTCGAAGTAACTTCTAGGGAAGTATTTGCCCCCTTTTAGAGATTTAAAATTGATTGGTAAAGGTGTTCCATTTTGGCTCATTATGTTTTCAAACGTGTTTGCCATAGTTTCTGCCGAGTGTTGCGAGGTCTAATATGTTTATTACGTTGTCTTTGTTAACGTCGCATTCTGGGTTCCAATTATTTGATGCCAACGTGTTTCCATAGGCTACGCTGAGGTCAGTCAAGTCTACGATGCCTACTGTGCCGTCACTGTTTATGTCGCCTGGAATCTTAACAGAGACGAATCCATCATAAATGCACATGTTATCAGTGAAGTTGTATTCGTTTCGAACGAAGCTGGCTGAAGCCTTAACAGTGTAGTTGCTAGGCGTTGTTCCAAAGGTGTTCCAAGTGAAATTTAACGTGGTTGTGCCTCCTGCCAAAAGATTTGAGACAGTTTGCATTCCTATGGAGGTGTTGTTGTAAAAGGCTGTGACATTAAATGATTCTTTGTTTAGTCCTTTGTTTTTCACTGTGACGTTTATGTTTAGTTTATTGTCCTCGTAGATTGTTGTTGAGGATGGCTTAACTTGTAGCACGGTTACATCGTGGTTTGGTGTGAACGTGCTTTCTAAGGTGAAGGTGCCGCCTCCTGTGGTGGCTGTTGCTCTCTTCACAACTAGATAGTAGGTTCCATTGTATGGTGCGGTTAGAATTATTTGTTCTCGCCCGCCCGTTGCGGCGTTTGTGCTCTTTGCTACTATGGCGGGTTCTCCATACCCTGTACCTGTGCTGTTGTAGAGATACAGGTCAAAATCAGCGCCTGCTGGAACAGTGAGCGTGAAGTTGTATTTTCCTTCGGTGTTGAGTTGCACTTTTCTAGCCCATGCCGGTCTCTGTCCTAGCACAGAAATATCTGTGAGGGTTGGAGATTTGCCTAATGTTTCGGCGACAGTGGCT
>Ga0315280_10000746_pt1 | contig 59380 bp, 73 predicted proteins | sample YL17G06_40_MG_FD_203697 | JGI IMG/M metagenome (GOLD analysis project Ga0315280, IMG submission 203697) | Sediment microbial communities from Yellowstone Lake, YNP, Wyoming, USA - YL17G06_40 | ecosystem: Environmental > Aquatic > Freshwater > Lake > Sediment | place: USA: Wyoming | collected... | reverse complement strand
CTCGGAAACTCGGAGAAAAAACCAACATTAACGAAAATCTTCCGCTCTGCTTTGTGCATTCTGTTCTTCAAAGCGTCGGGACTCATCGTGACGGGTTCATTGTTCGGCATATCCAAAACGGTTGTGAATCCGCCGGCTGCGGCAGCTGTTGTTCCAGTCAGGAAGTCTTCCTTGTAGGCTTTCCCCTCGTCACGCAGATGTACGTGCGCATCTATCAAGCCTGGCAGAACGAGAAGGCCTTTTAGGTCGATTTTTGCGTCGGCTTTAGGCATGTTTGTCTCTCGACCTATTTTCTGGATTTTTTCTTCTTCAATTGCCAAGCTGCATTCTAGAATCTCGTTCTGCATGTAGACCCTCGCATTGGTCAGCAATAGATCAGCGATCAAACTGTTCGCTCTCAATCAACACAATAAGATGAGGATGAGATGTTAAAAGTCTATTCGATGATCTTGAAGAAGTCTCTTTCGGTTATCATGCCTACGAGTCTGCCGTTTTTGACGACTGGCAGGGCTCCAATATCTTTCTCGCGCATGATTTTGGCAGCTTGGCCTGCGTCTACTTCAGGCGTGATAGTTGATACGTTTTTGGTGGCGATGTTGAATGCTGGAGTGCCGAGGACTTGGATGATGGTGCCTGAGCGGAGGTATTTGAAGACTTCGCCTGAGCCGAAGAACCGTATGATGTCCATGGTGGTTATGATTCCCAAGACTTTGCCGTCGGAGATGATTGGTAGTCTTCTGAATCCTTGCGTGGTCATGGTTTTCTCGACTTCGAAGATGGTTGTGTGGGGTAAGGCTGTGACTGTTTTCTCGGACATGAGCTGGGCCACTGTGGCGCCGCTTATCCTGTCCGCAAACATGCGGGCGATGTCTCGTTCAGTGATTATTGCCTTTATACAGTTTTCGTCATCAACCACAGGCAGGCCGCCCAGGTTCTTCTCCTTCATCAGCTCCAGCGCGTCACTCATCTTTGCTGAAGTCTTGATAGTGACGACCTTCTTGGTCATTATGAGCTTCATAGGCTCGTTTATTGCTTTGAAGAAGTTGCCGTCGTACTTGTGTTGAATGATTCCGAATTTTTCGCCGCCGCCTAGGTAGTTGATGATGTCTGTGGCTGTGGCGATTCCTTCCAGACGTTTGGTGGCTGGATTGGCCAGCGGCACTCGGCGGAACCCTTCTTTGGCCATCTTCTTTATAACCTCGTAGATAGCCGTAGTTGGAGGCATAGTCACGACAGGGCCTTTCGCGATGTGCATTATCTCGCCCTCGCGCTTCTTCGTGGGATGCGCTTTCAACGAAAGCTGGCCTTTTTCCCGCAGCGTTCTTCTAAAGCCTTCTCTGCTCAATGAATGTTCACCTATTACTTGGCAAGAATTGTGGCAATGTCTTTTCTGTCCACCATGCCTACGAGCTTCCCATCATCGTCTATTACGGGAACTCTTCCAATGTCTTTCGAGACCATGACTTTGGCGACTCTTATCGCTTTGACGTCGGGTTTGACGGCGACTACGTTTGTTTTCATGATTGCAGACACTTTGGGTGAGGCCGTGTGGCGTCCTTTCTTCGCCTCAAACGTGGGCAACACTCCACCGCTTTCAAGCAAGTCTTTCTGAGTAACGATTCCGACGAGCTTGCCGTTTCTGACTACTGGTAAGCCAGCCAAGGTCTTGTCTTGCATGAGACGCCAGATGTCGTCGATTTCGTCTTCAGGCGAACACGTTACGGCGTTCTTGGTCATGATCTCAGAAACGGGTCTCGACAGCTTTTCTGGGCTTGTTCTGATGAGGGCTTCCATGAAGTTCTCTAGACCCAATACTCCTTTGTAGTTCTTTGTTTGTTCGGAATCTATAACTGGCGCGTACCACTTGCCGACTCTGAGGAGGTCTTTGATGGCTGTGTAGACGTCTTCTTCTAGTGTGGCGATCTTTTTTGGGATCGTCATGATGCCTTTAGCTCTGAGTGCAGATACAGAGGAGGAGATAATCAGGATGTTGCGGCGCGTGACGACGCCCAGCAGCCTCCTATCTTTGTCCACTACTGGCAAAATTCTGAGCGCTTGGTCGCGTATGATGGCGCGTGCCTTTGTAGCGAGGTCGTCTTCATAGATGTAAGGATGCTTCTCGTCCATTATTTCTCTTACACGCAAGGAATCGGCCTCTATTCCTCGCTTTCCAGTTCAGCCCTGCAATCTTCGCAGAGATATTCTCCGTTGACATCCTGAAGCTCGTCTGACCAGACACCGCACTTGTCGCAGTTGCCAGCGAGAGGCGCGACTTCCTCTTCGGCCGCCTTCTCTTTTACCTCAGTCTCCTCTGGTGCCTCTTCAACCATGTTTTCACCTTCAATGCGTGCGCGTTCTTGGATCGTTTCAAGGAGTTCCGGCATGACGCCGAGGATGTCTTTGCTTGAAAGCAGGCCCACGAGCTGGCCCTTGTACACTACGCCTAGTCTTCGGACGTTGAGTTTTCTCATTCGTTTGGCGGCTTCGTTTATGGTTGCGTCTGGTTCTATGGTTATTAGTGGCGAGGTCATGGCATCTTTAGCTTCGACTGAGGCGGGCTGGACGTTTTTTGCCAAGACTCGTGCGACGAGGTCTCTTTCAGTCAGTATTCCAAGAGGTTTTCCTTTTTTGTCTGTGACGATTATGGAGCCGAGGTCGTTCTTGTCCATTGACACCGCTGCCTTGCTTACTGGGGCGTTTTCGTCTATAGTTATCACTGGGCTGCTCATAACGTCCTTAACGAGCATCTTTGATCTCAGTCCAATGTCTGCCATTGTCATCATCCACTTAGACGATACATTATCAAATCGTGAGATTCTTCATTCAACTCAATCATCATGCTGCATTTAAAACTTGTTATGTTCTGATCAGACGCACGATTCGCCAATAACAGATGAGCTTTATTAATACTCAGATCTGAGACAATAGTTCAACATGAGGAGCATTTGTATGACAAAAACTAACGTTGACAAGCTTGTCAAGATATCAGTTGTGGGCGAGGTCGTCAGCCCATTGATTGGCAGAAGCGTCTACAACGTATCGGCGGAAGGAAACCCTGTGGTCTTGCCAGGGGTTGGGGGCATAACCTACAACGTGAGAGTCGGCGACCCAGCATGCGGATGGCAGGCAGACCACGTGGAGCCCGGTGTGAGTGTAGAGAACAAGGAAGATGACCCGCGTTTCGGTCAGGGCGCCAACGCGGCTTTCAATGTTCTTTCCTGCGTGGGCAACGAGGCAAAGGTAGTTACGGGCGACGCAAAGGGCGCAATAGGCGTGGTTACAGGCAAGCATGGTGGAATAGAGCACGTGCTTGTTGACTTTAAGCCTGAGACGCTGGAGAAGCTCTTGCTGGGAGACAAGATTCTTGTGAAGGCCTTTGGCGTAGGCCTGAAGCTTCCAGATTTCCCAGACGTAACAATCATGAACATGGACCCACGTTTTCTGAAGGCTTTGAACCCGAAGCCACATGGCGACAAACTAGAGGTTTCTGTGACCCACATTGTGCCCGCGGCAATTATGGGCTCAGGCTTAGGCATGAATCACGCATATTCTGGTGACTATGACATTCAGCTTTTTGACGAGAAGGTCAACAAGCAGTATGGGTTTGACAGACTGAGGCTCGGCGATGTGGTGGCAATCATCGATGCGGACCACACCTTCGGTAGAATCTATCGTCAGGGCGCGGTGTCGGCGGGCATCGTGGTGCACACCAACTGTGTCTCATCAGGGCACGGTCCCGGCGTCACAACGCTGTTCACGTCCTCCAAAGGCAAGATAATCCCGAAAATCGATGGAAAAGCCAACATAGCCTCCCTCCTGAAATTGAGGACAGATATATAAATAGGGCAGGGCAATTGTTTTCTGTCTCAAACTTGAGGAGTTTATGAGATTTGCCGTTTAAACGTAAAAGTCGTGGAAGGTCCAAGGGTAGCAAGGGTAGCGGCGGTACGGTCCAGTGTGCTGGTTGTGGTTCGATCGTGCCCCGTGACAAGGCCAAGAAGTCCACGCGAAGGCTTTCGATCGTAGATTCCCAGCTGGCCAAGGAGCTTCGCCAGAAAGGCACATACATCGCTGCGCCTTTCGACACCAAATACTACTGCGTTTCATGCGCTGTCCACCGAGGCATCGTGAAAGTCAGAGCCGAAAGCGAACGACACATGCGCATGAGAAGAAGACGCTTCTAACTTCTCTTTTATTTCTTCAGTTTTTTGTATACGTGATACGCTCTTTGGACGATTGTAAGGTTAGCCAATACTGCCAGCAGGATCATGCACCAGTTTATGATAGTGGCTGGTTGCCAGAAAAACGCCACAAGCGAGGCGGCCATCAGAATGATCATGCGCTCTGCTCTCTCAGCCACTCCTATTGACTCCATTTTCAAGCCTGCAGCCTCCGCACGTGCTCGACTGTAGCTCACAAGCAACGACCCAGTCAACGCCACCAAACCCCACAGAGGCTCACACAGTCCACCAATGATTATGCCTGCGTAGACCGCGGCGTCAGCGTATCTGTCAAGTAGTGAGTCGAGGAACCCTCCGAAGGGCGTGGCTTGCTGGTAGATTCGGGCGACCACGCCGTCCAGTGCGTCGCAGAAACCGGAAAGCAGAATCAAAGCCACGGCGGCTAGAAGCAGGAGTCTGCTGGTTTGCCATTCGGCGTAGGCCACTGCGGCGAGAAAGGCCAGCACTATGCCTATTGCGCTGATCCTGTTGGGCGTCAGTCCCAGTCTGTGTGCCACGTTTGCTTCTGAGGCCAGCATGGCCTGAACAGTCTGTTTCAGCTTCGTCAACATAGTCTTCTACGGTTCTATTTCAGACAATTCTTATTTAAGCTGGACGCGTAGACTCTCCAAGCGAGGCGAAAATGCGTGATCAGCATAACATCAATCAAGGTTGATGACAAAACGTGTTTGGGTGTGAGGATTGAGCTTCCTGATTCGCCGCCGTTGCTGCTGGTTATGGCTGAGAAGGGTTTTGTCATGTGTGGCTTCCTGAACATGGAGGCCGCGGAAAGGATGAACGTGGCTGCCGTCATGGTCAGCGGCGTCAAAACGTTCGAAGATGTGCTTAACGCGCAAATCAAAGCCACAACCAACAAGGCCAAAAACCTAGGCATTCAAGCAGGAATGAAAGCAACCGAAGCACTCAAACACCTATCCTAGAAACGCAAAGCATGAGTGCGAATCTTGACCCTTCCGCTATATGCAGGTTCAATTAGGACCGAAGCTCAATCAGCGTTTTTGAACATCTATTGCACTGAAAAACGGCAAATAGACGATACCCCCTCTCCCCATTTTTATTCGCATGAACCTTATGTTGTGGTTTGATTGGGTTTCGGTTGTGGAGGCTTATAAGCGCAGAACAGGTAATCAGCAGGCGTTTGGAAGGGTCAAACCTTGTCTGAGAAAGTCCTCGACTGTGTGGTTGCCGAAGTGAAGGACTGCAGGAAATGCCTTCTGTGGAAGACCAGAAAGAATGCGGTCTCTGGGGAAGGCAACTCCAAGAGCAAGATCATGCTTGTAGGCGAGGCGCCTGGTCGCCAAGAGGATCTGACAGGAAGGCCGTTTGTCGGTGCAGCTGGCAAGTTTCTCGAAACCTTGCTAGATGAAATCGGGCTGTCGCGGAACGATGTTTTCATCTGTAACGTGCTCAAATGCAGGCCTCCACAGAACCGTCAGCCCAGACCTGACGAAATCCAAACATGCACACCTTATCTCAACATGCAAATCAAGGCCTTAAAGCCAAGAGTCGTTGTCACACTTGGAAACCATTCAACAGCCCACGTGTTTGCGGAGGTCAGTCTGCCGTTTAAGGGCATCACTCAAGCGCATGGAAAGCCACAGAAGGCAACAATCGCAGGCAGAAAAGTGACCATTTTTCCGACATACCATCCAGCTGCAGCCCTCTATAATGGAGCTTACAGAAAACAGCTGACCGAAGACTTCCAAGTCCTTAGGAAGATGCTTGCTGGAGAATGACCTTTTTTTCTATTCCTTGGTGGCCACAAGCAGATAGTCAGTGGGCAAAAGCGGCGCTTTCGTGCCCTCTTTCTCCCAGTAGAATTCCTCAACTCGGTCAATCTTGAATCCGGCCTGAATAGCGGCGTTGATGATGTCGCTTAGCTTCCATACGAACTCGATTGAGGGTGGTACATGATTTTCGTGGGTGCGTGTTTGGGGGCCTTGGTCGAAGTAGCTCTTTCTGAACGTGACTCTGCCTTCGTTTTCCTCGGCTACTTGTGATACTCCGTGAAAATCCGATAATGCCAGTATTCCGCCATACTTCAGCACTCTATAGGCGCTCCTCATCCACGTCTTGGGGTTTTGAATCCAACAAAAGATGCCGCATTCTGCTACTGCGAAATCGAAGTGGTCGCTTTGCACGGTCGCTGGCAAGTTTTGGCAGTCCGCTTCAATCAAATCCACAGCCACATCGCAGTATGCTGCAGCTTCTTTTGCCATCTTGATTTGCTCAGCCGATAAGTCAACGCCTGTGACGGTGGCGCCTCTCTTGGCGCATGTCAGCATCACCAGTCCATCGCCGAACTGTAGTACGATCACATTCTTGCCCTTGATATCTTGAAGATAGGGGGCAAGCTTCGGTTCGAATTCCTCCAGGTATTGGCCGCTTTCTTTTATCAGTTTGAGTCTTTCGGTTTTGTATGGCCAGTCGCGTCTGGCCCACACATCCCAGTGCCGTTTGTTCACCTGCACGGAATCTTCATGATCAGGCTGCAAGCTGTTTCGTCTCCTTTTTTTGGCTATGCGCTGATTTTTGGGGGCGGCTTCAACGGCTTGCCCAGCTTTCGCCGCAGGGCGATGCGATACAGTTTCCGCAGTGTCTTGACGAGTGTTTCCACTGTGGGCAGGTGTGAATAGATGAGTGGGATTCGGTCATATTCAGCGAGTTTTGCTGAGTACTCGTCGGGTGGTGCACCGTGGAACACGACGAGGCGTGGTTTGAGGCTGCTCATGTGCACGATGAGCATTGGTGAGATGCCGTTTTCCACGTGTGTGAACACGAGCACGCGGTCGGTGGTGGTTCCGAAAACTTGCGAGAATTCGGCGCCTGAAAGTGTTTCAACCACCAGTTTGCTGTCCACAACCGTGTAGCCGTTGACCTCTTTCACAGGCCAGTTTTGGCCTACTGCAAGCTCGCCCTGTATGGCCTTGCACAGATATTCAACACGTACGGGGATAGGAAACTCGCGCAAGTCGATTATTGCGTGGCTCGGCGAAACCGTCAGCTTTGCGAATTCGTGGATGAAGCGGCTGCCGTGTTCCTCGTCAATTTTCAGTAGTGCCCACACGAATCTGCGCACAAACCTTGTGCCCGGGTTTTTGCGTCTTCCGCTCTCGTAGTCGCTGATGACTGAGGAGGAGACCACCATCTTATCTGAAAGCGTTGTCTGTGAGACAGCGAAGAGTTCGCGCCACTTCCGCATGGTGCCTCCTGGCTTGCTTGAGAGGATGATCTCACCTGCAATTCTTCTTGCCAAAACCTCGCGGATGCTTGGGGAAACGGCCATGATGACGCCAAGTTCTCCTTAGGACATGGCGCCATATAAAAACCTATTCAGACCTGCTTCAGTCAATTAGTCAGTGGTCATCCAGAGATTTCAACGCTGTCTTTGGCTTCATCGAACAAGGAATATGATGAAAATTCCGAGGACTATTATTGCTGAACCAAGGACGCCTTTCGTCGTCATCTTTTCGTGGAACAAGAGGATGCCTGCGAGAGTCGAGAACAGTGGTGTTGTCGATGAGATTGGGACGGCGCGTGATTCCGTGGTTTCTATGAAGCTGTAGGCCAAAAAGAACCATCCTAGGCCAAGTGCTACGAGGCCACCTATGACAAGCGAGATCATGGTCTTCTTGTTCAACCGTGCGAAATTCAGACCTCTGTCCAATAGCGGCGCGGTGGCCAGTAGTGCGGCTGCGGCGCTTGCGGTTCTGAGCGTGTTGATGGCCAACGCGTGGTCTAATTCTGGTGCTTGGGTCACGGCCATGTTAATCATGGCTATGCTTATGGACCATAGTATGGCTGTGGCTAGCGCGAATGCGATGCCGACATACAGTGGCCTTTGCTGGCTTCTATCTGTGGTGGATGCGTGTTCGCTTCGGCTCAGCAACAGAATGCCGAAGACTATGGCCACCGCTCCTATAACCACGGAGGCCGTTATCTCCTCGCCCTCCAGCACCGCCGTCCACAAGAGACTGAACAGTGGATAAGTGCACGTTACAGGGACGGCCCGCGCCACACCTGCAGTTTTGAGGCTCATCATGTATAACGTGTCGCCCACGCCGAGACCGACTAGCCCACTGACAACTGAAAGCACCGCAAGACTGGACGGCAGGCTCGTCAAAGAATCCAGCTTGCCAAACGCTACAACAAGAAGCAGCAGTAGTCCGCCAGTGCAGGCAAGGCGAACAATGTTAGCTGAAACGGGCTTGGCCTGTTGCAGTGCCTTCCTGTAAAAAAGGGCAGACACTGTCCAGCTCAATGCCGCGCCCAACGCTGCAAGTTCGCCCAACATGTTCTGAATCCCTTCACGAAAGATACAGTGAGAGTGGCTAAATAAATAACGGCACACGAGCAACTATTGAACAGGGTGGCGTGGCTCAATGACAATGGAAGTTCAATGGAGTCAGGAAGTATCCGCAAAGCTTGCTGGTCTAGCCGTCTGCGTGGGCGTCTTGAACGGCATCCGCAACGAAAAGGACAACGATCAACTGCGGACCCTCAAAAGAACCGTTTACGCTGAAGTCAAAGCAGACTATGTGGTTGAGGCTTTGAAGAATGATCCGACTGTGCGTGCGTACAGGGATTTCTATTGGCGACTGGGCATCGATCCTACGAAAACGCGGCCTTCGGGGGAGGCGTTGATGAGGAGAGTCTTGAACGGAAACGAATTGCCGAACATATCAGCGGCTGTGGACGCTTACAATTTGGCCTCGATGAAGACCATCGTTCCCATCAGTGGATTCGACAAAGACTACGTCAGCTCGCCATTGCAAGTGCGCTTCGCCAGAAACAGCGAAACATTTACAGGTATAGGCATGACTGTACCCATGACGCTAGACGACAAACTGCTCGTCCTAGCCGATCCAAACCAAATTCTCTGCATATACCCATACCGAGACTCAGACCAGACCAAGATCGGCATGCACACACGAAACGCTATGCTGATTGGCTATGGCACATCTGGCGTGGCCGAGACAAGACTGAGGGAAGCGGTTGAAACCGCGCTTTCGTTCATCAGGCAGGTTGCAGGTGGAGAAGCAGAGGCTGTACAGATTTTCAGGCAATAGCTCGTGCGTCAGGTTAGGTTGCTGCTTGCGTAGTAAAGAAATGGCAAAGCCAGCAGTATCGTGTTTCGGCCTCGCGCTGTAAGTGCATAATGCACACGCAAAGGCGGGCCTTGCTCCACGGATCTTGTGAGGAAACCATACTGCGTCAAAGCCTTCATCTTGTCTGACAATGTGCGAGAGTTCACGCCTAGTATCTTTTTCATCTGGCCAAAGCCTGTGGTTTCTCTGAGAAAGAGAATGTACAGTATCTGCAAATTCCATTTCTGTGACAATAGTTCGAAGCTTTCTTCGAGGCTTTGGATGGTTTCCCTCAAGTCTTCGAGATCCAGCTTTTGTGCGCCGAAAATCTGTTGAAGCGTTGCCTCTATTCCGCCGAGGTTGTCCTGCATGCGTGACTCAACGAGTCTTCGAAGCTCGTCGCCCAGCACGGTTTTGGGGTTCATTGTGGCGCACTCGGTGTGGTGGAGCTTACTTCATGGTTTATACGGTTTACCTATTAAATCTAGTGTACAAAACACACCAGAGTGAGGGCTAAGATCGTGGGCTCGTTGATGGCAAAGCTGGAGAAAATCGTAAGAGAGAGAATGAGAAGCCTAGAGGGCACAGCCCACTCCTTTAATCACGTCAAAAGAGTCACTCAAATCGCCGCGTTCATAGCCGAAAGAGAAGGCGCAGACATCGACCTGGTGCAGGTGGGCGCTCTGGTGCACGATGTCGGCTGGAGCGTAGGGCAACCACACAACGAAACAGGCGCAACTCTCGCGAACCAAATACTCAAAGAACTAGGCTATCCCAACGACGAGAGCGCAAAGGTGGTGCGCATAGTTCTGCTTCATCCTCTCGACTTCAGGGACAGGCTGAAAACGCTGGAGGAGAAAGTCGTGTGGGATGCTGACAAGATTGACCTGCTGGGCGCGGTGGGCGTGGCCAGAGGCTTCCACTGGCAAGGCAAGAAACCATTCGAAGAAACCGTGAAACTAGCCCACGAAATATATACGCCGATTTACGATCTACTGAACACTTCGACCGCCAAGAAAATCGCAAAGAAAAGACACGAAGAAACGATGGCCTTCCTCTCGGCACTGGACCATGAGCTCTCACTGGCAGACCTAGGCATATCACAGCAAACAACCTAAAGAGACTTGGACAAGAGTTTTAAGCCTCACGCAACAATGAGAAACGGTGCACAGAAGTGTCTTTCCGCACGAAAATCGAGCAGGTTGCTAAGAGCAGAAACTCTAACATTATAGTGGCTCTTGATTTTTCCCTTGAGAAACCAGAAAATCGTCAGAGCCTGTATTCCAAGGCAGAACGCGTTCTGGAGGCTGTTCATCCTTACTTGTGTGCGGTGAAGTTCAATCATCATCTTGTGCTTCCTTTGGGCTTGTTTGATGGTGTTCAGAAGCTTGTGAAGAAGGTTCACGACTGTGGTCTTGTGGCGATTATGGACTGTAAGGCGAACGACATAGGGGCCACCAACGAGGTCATCGCCGAGTATTATTATGCTGCAGGCTTCGACGCCATAATCGCCAACCCGTTCGTGGGTTGGGAAGAAGGCCTCAAACCCATCTTCGACGTGGCCAACCGCCTCCAGCGTGGCGTAATCGTTCTCGTCTACATGAGCCACAAGGCTTCGCCCGAAGGCTACGGCCAAACCATAATCGACCCCGAAACAGGTCAGAAAACGTCGCAATACATGGCTTTCGCACAGAAAGCCCTAAAATACGGTGCTAGTGGTGCCATCGTGGGCGCCACTTACCCAGAGAAAATCAAGGAAATCCACGAGATACTCGGCGACACGGTGCCCATATTCTCACCCGGCATAGGCGCACAAGGTGGCGACATTGCCGCAGCGTTGAGGGCTGGCTCACGCTACCTCATAGTGGGAAGGTCAATAACGGTCGCAGACGATCCAGCGAAGGCCGCCAAGGAAGCCAGAGACTTGGCTAGAGCAGCCCACTAGCCGCGAACCATGTGTCTATCGGCTTTTTCTCTCCCACAATTCCTTCTTGAGCAAGTCTCTAACTGATGATCTGATGGCTGAGCTTCTGCTCGGATACATGTTCGCCCTCACAAGTTCGTCCAGCCCCTCCAAGTAAGCCTCGGGCAGCAGCACAGTAACAAGTTTCATGCAATCACCTTGAACATAATATGCTTGTATATATGCACTGAATATAAGACTTCAGCCAAACAGTTAGGCCTGAAAGCTTTCCTTCGCGGTTCTCAGTTCTTGGAACGTGTTTTGGAATGTTTTGTGCACATCTTCAACGTGTAGGGTATGGCGTTTGATTCCTTCTTGAATTAGGCCTGCGGCGACCATGGCTGAGCCTACGACGTCGCTTATGGTGGGGTCTGGGAACGCGATCAATGCGAGGCCCACTTTGATGAGCCACGAACGTTTGCCGGTTCGCCACAACTGCTTCACACGCTGGGCTTCCCGCGTCGTTCCCTTTAAAGCCTGAGCCAGTTCTGCATAGCTCTCGCTCAACTCATTGACAGAACCAACCAGTGGCTTCAGTTCCTCAGGCTTCATCGAGCGCAGTTGCCTCGCATCCTATAGAGAGACCTGAGCACAAAAGCTTTAGCCAGCCCAAAGACCACTAGCAGGCGTCTCGCTGTGCAAAGCAGACGTAATTGTATTAAGAAAAGCCGAAATCCGATGCGATTGTGCCCGCGTTCCTGTGACCAAGGACAAAAGTGCAACAAAGGCCTTCCCACAGATTTGCAGTCTTGAGTAAAGCATAAAACCGCAACTCCTCCTAACACTCTAGAAGAAGCAGGTGGCGCTTTTGGAGTCGTTTGATCCGAAGGTTTTCGTTGACGTTGCAGTTGAAGAGACGAAGAAGCAGATTGGTAAAGAAAGGGCTTTGGTAGCGGTTTCCGGCGGCGTGGACAGCATGACCTGTGCGGTGCTGACACATAAGGCCATCGGCGAAAAACTCGTCTGCGTCATGCTGGACGACGCATTCATGCGCGAAGGCGAACCCGAACACGTAGCCGAAATCTTGGCAAAACCACCGTTCAACGTGCCAATCAAAATCGCCAACGTCCGCGAACGATTCCTCACCGACATGAAAGGCCTCACGGACGCTGAAGAAAAGCGCAAAAAGTTCCGCGAAACCTTCTACAACGTACTTGGCGAAACCGCCAAGAAAGAAGAGTGCAAAGTCCTCATTCAAGGCACGATCAAGGCTGACATCATCGAAACCGTGGGCGGAGTAAAGACCCAGCACAACGTGCTGGAGCAGGTGGGCATTAACCCGACGGAACGTTTCGGCTTCAAAGTCGTCGAGCCGCTTGTCACGTTGCTGAAGTGGCAGGTTAGGATGGTGGCAAGACACCTCGGACTTCCAGCTGAATTCGCCGAACGCCAGCCATTCCCTGGTCCAGGGCTGTCTGTGCGCGTGGTCGGAGAAATCCGGCCTGACAAGCTGGAAACCGTCAAGAAAGCCACGTTCATGGCTGAACGCGAGCTGGCCAAACACAAGCCCAGCCAATACTTCACCGTCATCCTTGACAACCAAGAAGCCCCAGATCAAGCAGGGGCGACCCATATACAGGAGACCGTAGCGCGGCTGCTTAACGTACCCTCACGTAACGTCCACGTGAGAATATTCAAAGACAAAGCAACTGGCATGAAAGCGGGCGAGCGTCGGTACGGCAAAGTTGTGGGCATAGCTGTGGAGACACTCAACGCGAAGACCCACCAGCCCCCTATCCAAAGCCTCATCTCGCTGCAGGCAAAAATAGCCACCGAAAACCCAGAAGTCACACGCATCTTTTACGCCATCAAAGACACCACCGAAAAGAAACCATACACCATCGGCATAAGAGCCATACAAACCCAGGACTTCCTGACCGCCCAAGTCTCCGACATACCATGGGCAACACTCAACACCGCAGCTGAAGACATAATCGAACAGTGCCACGACGTTTCAGCCGTCTACTACGATGTCACGCCCAAGCCGCCGTCCACCGTGGAAATGGAGTAGCCACAATCTCTCAGAAAGGTATAAAACCCCTCCAAACTCCTAGCCTAGAGGTGAAACAATGCTCCGCGTCAGAGTAAGCAAAATCGAATCCATCCGCGACTTGGACGGCAATCTGGGCAAGCGCATCGAGTTGCTTGAAGATCGTGACGTTCCGAGTTTCGTGATGAGGCCACGGACCGAGGAGGCACAAATGGTGCAAGATGTTCTTCAGGCCTTGCAGCAGCAGATGCCAATGCTCGCGCCCAAAGGCCAGCTGGCCATGCCGAAATTAATCCTGTTCTTGACCGAACAAGAATACGAAAGCCTCGGCATCAGCTTCGACGTGAACCAAGTCTACGAAATATCCCTCGAAGACCAAGCTATCAAGTTCAAGAAAACTGCATGATCGCGCTTCTCATGCTTCTCAGTGACGTGTGTTTCGGGTGGAACGAGAGCACAAACATCATGTTTCTTAGTGCCTTGTAGATTGCCTCGGTATCTGATCTGTCAGCGTTGTCGCAGTAGAGAGGAATCGGTTCTTCTTCGCCTTTCTTGTAGTAGACGTAGATGGGCGTGAACTTTTTTCTGAAGGTGACGATTTCCACGTTCAGGTTCAGCAATCTGGCCATCTTCTCGGTCGCGCCGCTGACTGGCTTCAAACGCTTCTCGCGAGACGAAAAACTGGACGCGTAGACCAGCAGCTTGCCTTCAGCGTCTCGGAACAAAGCCTTCACCGAACGCAACTCACGAAGAATGAATTTAAGCCACGTCTTAGAACAACACGAATAAGCGGCGGAGAGAGACAGGTAAAAATGAAAACTCGCGCCCACGTCTTCGTCCGTGGCACAGTACACGGCGTATTCTTCAGATCAGAAACCAGAAACGAGGCCAGAAAACGCGGCGTCAAAGGCTGGGTGCGCAACCTGCCAGACGGAAGAGTCGAAGCCATCTTTGAGGGAGAAGAAACAAGTGTGAAGGCGCTTGTGGAATTCTGTGGACGTGGACCACTGGGCGCCATTGTCACAGGAGTAGAAGTCCGGTGGGAAGACTACGAGGGCGAGTTCGACACGTTCGAGATGAGGCACTAGGCGATCGCGCTGGTTTACTTGGGGAGGGCGGGTCCAGATTTTACGTTGCTTTCTTTGGCACCCTGAAGTGGGAGGCTTTTCCTGCGCTTATGTATTCGCCGCCTATTTCCCGTACGGTTGAGGCGATTTTTGAAAAGTTGTCTGAGCCTAGGAATTGGCGTGGTTTTATGATGACGTAGTCTTCTTTTTCTTCGAAGCTGAGCAGGTTTTCGAGGTCTTCGGGGAGCATCATTTTGATGTCTTCTATGACTTTCGACTTTTCTGCTACTTGTGGGGTGTGGAGCAACGCAGGCGGTGGGGGAGCAACCGTGGCGGGCTGCTGAGTGAATTTGGCCACGGCAAGCTGTTTCAGCGAAGCCGAAACCTGCCGCAAATCCTCCATCATACCATTCAAAATAACCACGAGTTCGTCAACCCTTCGAGTCAGGTTCTCAATCTTCTCCTTATCATCCGACATAAGCTTCAGCCTTCAAATCCTTAATACCCATAGGCAATTATTAATTGTTTTGACTCGACGGCAACGAGGCATGTGGCTTGATGGAGATTGATGGTGGCCAGAAGAGCGGAAGCGGAACAATCCTCAGGCTAGCCGTGGCGCTGGCCGCCATAAAAGGCGAACCACTCCACATCTGCAACATAAGACAGAACCGCCCACAACCCGGTCTCAAACCCCAACACCTAGAAGCCGTGCTCACAGCTGCTGGACTCTGCGATGCCGAACTGCGTGGAGCCACGCTGAATTCGCGTGAACTGTGGTTCACACCCAGAAAGATTCGAGGCGGCCGAATCGAGGCCGAAATAGGCACGGCTGGAAGCATCCCAATGCTCTTGACGGCGGTCTTGCCGATCTGCGCTTTCGCCGAGTCCGCAGTTGATTTGCACATCACGAAGGGCGGAACAGACGTGCAACATTCGCCCACCGTGAATTACTTGCGCTTCGTTTTGTTGCCCACGCTGAAACGCATGGGACTTAATGCAAACCTAATTGTGCACAAGTACGGCTATTATCCAAAAGGGAACGGTGAAGCCACGCTGACCGTGGAGCCATGCGAAGTTCTGAAACCGCTACGCTTGGAAAGCTTTGGCAACATAACCTCGATAACAGGCCTTTCTGTGTGCACGTTTCTTGCAGACAGGAAGGTTGCTGAACGACAGGCGAAAGCGGTCAGCGACTTCCTTAAGGCGAGGGGCTACAGGGCAGACATCGAAGTGCTGGACGACATGTCAAATCCGTTGCAGAAGGGCAGCTCAATCGTTCTGTGGGCAGAAACAAACGCAGGCGTTGTCTTAGGTGCTGATGCAATAGGTGAGCTTCGAAAGCCCAGCGAGGCAGTGGGCACCGAGGCCGCAGAAAAGCTGCTTGCGGAAATCCAAGCAAAACCCACGGTTGACACACACCTCGCAGACATGCTCATCCCGTACATCGCTCTCGCCAAGGGCAAGTCAGCTTATCTGACGCGAATGCTTAGCGAGCATCTGGAAACCAACATCTGGCTTGTGGAGAAAATGCTGAACCGAAGGCTCACCGTTCAGCAAGTCAACAGATTGTGCAAGATTGAAAGCGCAGACTAGACTGGAGAACGAGACGTCGACAAGATGCATTGCATTATGGCAAGACTTAAATTCGCACCCGTTGCAGTTCATGTTTGTTGATGTTCAAGTTGAACTGTGTATGTAAGAAGGAACTCACAGTGATGAATGAAAACTAGAGCGGACGCTCATTGGGAAGCCCTGACCGCAAGAAACTGATTCAAAAGTACTACTCAGCTAGGGCCAAGGACTATGATGGGCAGAAGAGCAGAACATGGAAAACAGCCAGTGGCTTTGGCGACGAAGCGCTTGACGAGTTGCTCGGCGCTCTGAAGGGCTTAGGCGGTAGGCTGCTGCTGGAGGCAGGCGTGGGTAGCGGCCGAAACGCTTTGCCGATTCTTGAGCGAATCGGGCCTCGCTTTGTAGGGCTTGACTTGTCAAGAGAGATGCTTGAACGGACTCGAGAGAAACTGTCTCCGTTCAGTAAGAGTTGTGACCTTGTCTTGGGCGACGCTGAGTATCTGCCCTTTGTGGCGGAATCCTTCGACGCGCTGGTCTGCATGAGCACCATGCACTACTTTGACCATCAAGACAAAATCATGAAAGGATTCTCTGTCGTCATAAAAGAGAAGGGAGTCTTCATATATGGCGACCTGACCGTGCACGAATCCGATGACGAGGGCTTCTTCGAGAGGCTTGAGAGAACGGTCTCCAAGGCGCATGCAGGATATTGTAAGCCTTCTGAGGCAAGGAAGCTTCTGGAGACTTGCGGTTTCCGCGTTTCGAGAGTGAATACGTTTGCGTATCGGAAGCTTCACAGATCATTGATGGAGGACAAAGGCGTGTATTTCGGTGTCCCACCTGAAGCGCTGGAAGAGTGTCTACACTCTGCCTCGGCCAAGTCAAGGAAGCTCTACGGGCTCACCGACACTGAATTAACCCTCTACTACACAGTAATAGCAGCAAATAAGCAGAGCCAGTGATCAGATGCCACGCGAAGCGGCCTGCCTCAAAGTTCCAAAGAAGCAAGGCCAAGCCGTCATCGTTCTAGCCAGCAAGCTTGGAATAGTAGACGAAAAACTGGAAATACAGAGAGACGAGAAAACCATCTACGTACCACTGCTCAACAAGCCACCGGAAGATGCGCTCGCAGTTTTGAAAAAGAAGGTGCCAGAATGCAAGATCACGACTCACGTCTTTCCAGAGATGAAGAAACAACAGGACTCGCTTGTTGGCTTGCTTGCGCCCACTTTGCCTCTACATCTTCTGGCCAGTCTGCCGCATTCCGCCGACATCGTGGGCGACATAGCCATTATTGAGCTTACGCCAGAACTCGAACAACACGGGGAGGCCATTGGGAAAGCCGTTATGAAGGCCAACAAGAACGTGCGAACTGTGCTCGCCAAGGCCAGCGCAGTCACTGGAACCTACCGTCTGAGAGACTACACAGTCATCGCAGGAGAACCCAAGACCGAAACCGTGCACAAGGAGTATGGCTGCCGATACTACGTGGATGTGGCCAAAGCCTACTATTCGCCCCGGCTTTCAAACGAGCACAACCGAATAGCCGATCTGGTCAAAGAAGGCGAAACCGTCATCGACCTGTTCGCGGGCGTGGGCCCATTCGCCGTGAGAATAGCCAAAGGCCATAGCAACGTCAAGGTCTACGCCATCGACATCAATCCTGACGCAGTCGAATACCTGAAAAGAAACATCAGACTCAACAGGGTGGATGAGAAAGCCCACGCCTTGCTCGGCGATGCGAGACAGATCATCAACGAAAAGCTTGGAAGCGTGGCAGATCGTGTAATTATGAACTTGCCGGAGAAGGCCATCGAGTTCGTGGACGTCGCCTGCGTTGCCATCAAGCCACAAGGCGGTACTGTCCACTTCTACGGATTCGTCAGCGATTCCGAACCGCTTGAGAACATGAAACGTCACTTTTCCGAATCCGTCGAAAGAAGTGGGAGAACAGTGGATAGTTTTCTTTTCTCAAGGCTTGTTCGAGCCACAGCTCCCCACGAGTGGCAAGCCGTGCTGGACGCGCGTATCAAATAGGAGCCCCAAGATTTCTAGCTTGAATTACTCCGATACTAGCCTCGTCGATAATGGAACCCAAATCAACTCGATATTCTCAAATACGCTCTGGAAGCAGTTCTCAGGAACCGAGGACTTCATCACATGGACAAACGGCCCCTAGCTCGACCAGCGACCGCATCCTGAAACGCTCGCCGCCTGAGAGATTCGTCAAACACTCGCAACCAGAATGATTTTCACTTCTTGTTTCGGGTTCTTCAATCTCGCAACAAGTGTTCTTGACAGATCACAAGCTGCTTTGTCGGCGTCTATTGCCAGCGTGCGACTGCAGGTGTGGCTGCTCTTTCTTACGACGATGTCGGATGGATGAGTAAGATGGAGTAGTGGGTTGCCTTGAGCCACAATCCTTTCCTTCACACCGTCTGCCTCAATAAGAATCGTGATTCTTGAGTTGTTCTGAAGCAGGCATTTCTTGAACTCTTCGTCAAGGTCGCTCAATGCCTTGTCCGCGGAGACAGCCACTATGCAGTCTCCTTCCGTCGTCAGATGCGATTCCTTTGTTATTTCCAACGTCGTGCGGTGTGTGGCTCGTACGTTTTCGTGTCCAAAAGCATGAATGACTTCTCTCGCCCGCACGTGGATGCACCCTTATTGGTCTAATTCGCGTTTCAGAATGATGGCGTCGTGGCCTATTCCGAAATGGTCTTGGCTGAAACCTGAGATACGAAAACCATGCTTATAGTAGAACGGTATCGCTGTAGCGCATTTGTAGTGGGCTTCGGCAAACATCATTCTCGCCCCCTTGGCTTCCACAGCCTCAATCGTTTTGTTCAGCAGGCGAGTTCCAACCTTCTTTCCCTGAAACTCCTTGGAGACGGCGATGTCCTGAAGAATGGCCTGTTTGCTTTTTCGGGCTTCGGCTTGGGCGTAGCCTATGATGCTGCCGTTGTAGGTGGCCACGAAGGATAGGTCCGGATTCGCCTCCAGTTCACGTTCGAGGAGCTTGGAGTATTCTTCTTTGGTGGCATGTGGGTTTGCTAACAATGACAGTTCGGAGACTGCAGGAAGGTCGTCCTTGCACATTTTCCGGATCGTAATCTCAACCATTGTGGCTCACTTCGTTCTCCACTATTCGAGGACTTCGATTGAATCTACTTTACCGTCTCCGTCTAGGTCGAAGCCTTGAATCACTGTGGCGAAGGCGTCTTCATTGTGGTAGTCTTTGAGCGTCTTGCTCCAGAAGCTCGTCAGAGCCAGCACGCAGGCCTTGGTGCCCACGGCCTTGTTTCCCGCCAGAACAATGACACGCTTTGTCGTGTCCCACGGATTCACAATCTTCGCCACGAGCCCGGCCACGTCAGCTGTATATACGCGGCCAGTCTTCTCAGAAAACAAGCCTCCGAACAGAAACCCCTGCTCCGAAGGCTGCATGTTAAACCTTATGGGCAGATGCTCATTAACTTCCTGTGTGAGCAGGTTCGTGCCCGGGCCACCCACGAGGAGGAGGTGGTTCTTCTCTTCTTTCTCTGCTTTCACGTCCACATCAAGCTTGATTGGAAACTCGGTTGGCGCGTTGACGAACTGGCCCAGAAAGAATGTAAGATACGCAGCGTAGTGACCATCTCTCGCGCTTGTCTTGAACGGACCGTGTGGCGTTGGGCTGCCCACCACGATTTTTCCGTCAAAAGCGCCATACTTTACGAATTCTCTGAAGAATCCTTGGACCTGTGAGTCTATGCGCATGAGCGATAGGCCCTGCAGTGGCCTGTATTCCAGTGGCAGTTCCACGCCGAAGGCTGGCGAGACGACCTTGTAGTATTTTGCCATGGCGCCTTTCTTCTCCTCTTCTCGGGCCACGGTTATGGCTCCTGCCTTCGCCAGCTTCCTGATGTGATAGTAGACTTTCTGCTCGTGGATACCCAGCTTCTTGGCCACCTCAAGCGGATACATCTCCTTCTCGGAGAGCATGACCAGAATCTTCCAGCTGAGCCTGTTCAGAATCATCTTCAGCCGTTCAGGGTCTTTGACTATGGCGATTTCCTTAACCATTCGAGTCTTGTCTTTTTCCTGAAGTAGCAGTTTCTTGTCCATGGCTGACCACTTGTTCTAAGTGTGGGTCCATTATAAAAATTTTTATTATGGTGTGTTCCCAGATTCGTTGAAAGCATCGCCGAAGGTTCACGGTCGAGTTGAAATGATAGGTTGCTACGCAACTGGCATATTCCCGCGTCCACCACGCCTGATCGAAGTGACCAGAGCCTACGACAGAAAAACCGTCACCGAAACAGCTCAATGAAGCGTTCGAAGAAGCCACGCGGGAAGTGGTTGATGCCCAAACGTCAGCGGGCTTCACCCACATTACTGACGGAATGCTCAAGTGGCAAGACCTCTTGCGGCCCTTCGCCGAAAACCTCGAAGGCGCAAAACCCGGCAGCCTAGTCCGATGGTTCAACAACAATACCTTCTACCGAAAACCACACATAACAGGCAATCTCTGCTACGTGACACCAGTCACCGAAAGTGTTGCCCATATCAAATGCCTTCCAAAGAACGGGCATTGGAAAACCATTCTCCCCGCACCCTACACGCTTGCCCAACTATCAGAAAACCAGTTCTACAAGAACAAAACAGAACTCATGTTCAAATATGCTGAGGCACTCAGAACAGAAATTGAGAATCTGGCCAGACAAGGCATTAGTTACGTTCAGCTTAGTGACCCCGCGCTTGTGTACCAACCAGACGGCGTGACGATTTCGAAGGATGATCTGCAACTCGCTGGAGAAGCCTTGCATAGCATGGTGGCAGGCGTCCAAGTGACGACGTGTCTCCAGACTTTCTTCGGCGACTTCGCTGGAATCCTGCCTGAAGCTCTCGACTTCCCAGTGGATCATCTGGGCATTGACATGTATGAGACGGATCTTGAGGGATTGAAGGATTATGTTTTTAGCAAGGGTGTGGCTTTGGGTGTGGTCGATTCACGCAGTTCTCTTATCGAGGACCCCGACCGGCTGGCTGCCGCTGCCACGAGCATTCTTGACTCCATCAGCTGCAAGAGCCTCGATGTCTTCATCTGTCCAAACTGCGACCTAGAGTTTCTGCCTTGGGAGAGAGCCAGACAAAAGATGAACGCGGTCACTGCCGTTGCCGAACGCCTCAGGAGGGCACTCAATTGAACAAGCTGTTCCCGACACAAGAGATTGGCAGCCTCGCCAAGCCCGCTTGGAGAGTCAAAGCTTTCAGAGGCGAGCGGCTCTCGAAACAGGAGATCGCGGAAGCGGCGATCTGGGCGCGAAGGCTGGGGATTGAGGACACAAGCGAACTGGTCAAGCAACTGAGCGCGGAAGATTCGCCAGCTAGGCGTAAAGCCGTCGTTGAGTGGTCGGGTATGATTGCAATTCGGCTTCTTGAGGCTGCAGGCTTGGATGTGGTCTTTGATGGGGAACAGTGGCGCTCAGAAATGTACGAGCAGATCATACGAAACGTCGAAGGCTTCGCCTTATTGGGACTGGTGAAATCCTTTGATTTTCGATACTTCAACAAGGCAGCCTGCTACGACAAGTCACGATATCTGCGCTCATTCTATTGCGATGAGTTTCTGTTCGTGAAAGAGCGTGCTGAGAGGTCTGTGAAGGTTCCTTTCACTGGCGCCTACACGCTTGCGGACTGGACTTTCAACGAGTTTTACGAGAAACGGCTCGGCGTGGGCGTCAGCGATCACAGACGTGGGAAATTTGAGGCGAGGCGTGACTTTGTTTTCGATTTGATTGAGAATGTGGTTAGGCCTGAGATTCGCAAGCTTGTCGAAGCTGGCGCGTCGTGGATTCAGATCGACGAGCCTGCAGCTACCACAAATCCGAGCCACGATGAAATGCGGCTGCTCGTAGAAGCTTTCAACGAGACCGTCAGAGGCTTCAACTGTACCTTCAGCATGCACAACTGCTACAGCAACTACGAAGCCCTAGCGAAGTACGCCAGTGAACTGCAGGACTGTAGCCAGCTGGCACTCGAATTCGCTAACCGAGACAGCCAGCAACCCGGGCCGGGAGACGAGAGGAAGGGCTTCGAAAAACTGGCTCTGTTCGAAGGTCACGGTTTCCGTGGCAACTACGGCGTGGGCGTCGTCGACGTGCACACGGATTTCATTGAGCCGCCTGAACTGGTCAGAGACAGGTTATTGCATGCCGCTCGAATCGTGGGGGATCCGAACAGGGTGTGGGCAAGCACGGACTGTGGCCTCCGAACAAGAAGCTGGGAAGCAAGCTTTCAGAAACTGAGAAACATGGTCTTAGGCGCTGAACTGGCTCGAAAAGCCCTCTGAAGATGCGACCACTACAAAGAAAGTAGTAACGCTCTTAGAAAGCAAGAATGGTAGTGGCACAGAAACACCGTCATTTTGCGAAAAACGTTCTCAAAAATCTTTTAGAACCAAAAGTTTTCTCCTAAAAATCCTTATAATCAGCAAAGATGCTCGTGTACGGCATACGGGAATTCAACGATTGAGTATGAGGTCTGAAGTATGTGCGGCATATTCGGTTGTGTTATGAAGGATGGTAATGTTGCGCCTGTGATTCATGCTGGTTTGAAGCGTCTTGAATATCGTGGCTACGACTCGGTTGGCGAGGCCACGCTGTTCAACGGCAGGCTTTACATTAAGAAGGATCAGGGTAAGATCGATGAGGTTCATGCTGTTCGTGACTTGGATGATTTGCCGGGTAGCATAGGGATTGGCCACACGCGCTGGGCCACGCATGGAGCGCCGACGCAAGTCAACGCCCATCCACACGTTGACTGCACTGGGCAGATAGCGGTTGCCCACAACGGGATCGTCGAGAATTTCTCCGAGCTTCGGCAGGAGTTGGAGGCCAAAGGTCACGTTTTCAAGTCAAGAACCGACACCGAAGTCATTCCACACCTGATTGAAGAGACTATGAAGAACAATAGCTCACTCAGTCTGGCTGACGCGGTGCTTGAGACAGTGAAGAGACTTGACGGTTCGTATTCCATCGTGGTCGTGGCCACGAAGGAGCCTGACAAGATGGTATGCGCAAGGCACGAAAGCCCACTAGTCGTTGGCATCAACGACCACGCCGTCTACTGCTCCTCAGATATACCCGCATTTCTGCCAGTTACCAACAAGGCCATCATGATTGAAGACGGCGAATTGGTCACGCTTTCACTTGGAGGCTGCGAAATCAAAAAAATAGTCGACTCAAAGGTGGTGACCCGCGAACCCAAGATCATCGACTGGACGCCCGAGATGGCCGTCAAGCAGGGTTATCCACACTACATGATTAAGGAGATTCACGAGCAGCCGGCCACGTTGAGGAACACGTTGAGGCTGCAGGAACACTACTTGGACTTGATGGCCACGTTTCTGGATCGTGCACGCGAAGTCTTCCTTGTGGCCTGTGGCACATCCTACCACGCCTGCCTAGCATCATCCTACATGTTCTCCAAACTGGCCTTCCTAGCAACATACCCAGTAATAGCATCGGAATTCGTGGAGCAGCACGGCAAATCAGTAAACATCGACAGCACCATCCTGACCGTAAGCCAGTCAGGCGAAACCGCCGACACGCTGGCCGCAGTCAACGCCGCACGACAACGAGCAGCCACCGTTCTCGGGCTGACAAACGTGATCGGCTCCACATTGACGAGAGTCTCAAGGGTCTATATTGGCCAGCAATCAGGGCCCGAAATCGGCGTGGCGGCCACGAAGACGTTCACATCCCAGCTATCTGTTCTGGCTGGTCTGGCTTTGAGGCTGGCTAAGCAACGTGGCAAGGTTTCGCAGGACGAAATGGACTTTCTGGCTGACAGGCTAAAGAAGCTACCGGAAACAGTGGACACCGTTATCAGGACCCAAGAGGACAAAGTGCACCAGATCGCCAAGAAATACAAAGATGCCAAAGCCTTCTTCTTCCTCGGTCGCGGCATCAGCACCGCCACAGCTTACGAAGGCAGACTAAAACTCATGGAGATCGCCTACGTGCCAGCAATGGCCTTTCCAGCAGGCGAAAGCAAACACGGGCCAATAAGCCTCATTGAACCCGGGTTCCCGGTGGTTTTCATCTGTCCGGAGGACGAGACGCACAAGACAGTGATTGGCAACATCATGGAGATGAAGGCCAGAGGAGCGTCGATAATCGCCATTGTTGAGGAGGGCGATGAGGAGATCAAGCGGCTGGCGGATGATTATGTGGAGCTTCCGAAGGAGATTCCTGAGGTGTTGTCGCCGATTCCGTATGTGGTGCCGCTGCAGCTGCTGGCCTATTACATGGCGGTGGAAAAGGGCCTCAACCCCGACATGCCACGCAACTTGGCAAAATCCGTCACCGTGAAATAGCTTTGTTTCTTATTCTGCATTCTTCTTTCAGATGCAGATATGTTAAAAGGCGCGGTCTGCCGATATCTTGTTTGGTGCCGGCAGTTTGGAGAATGGTGACTGGAACAAGCTTGTTGATAGGTTGGTGACTGAAGGGCTTTTGCGTTCGCCTAGGGCTATTGCCGCCATGCGCGCGGTTCCTCGTGTGAAGTTTTTGCCTGAAAATATGCAGGCGCATGGTGCGGTGGATACGCCTTTGCCGATTGGGTTTGGGCAGACGGTGTCGGCTCCGCATATGGTTTCGATTATGAATGAGGCGCTGGGGCTTGAGGTGGGCCACAAGGTGCTGGAAGTGGGCGCGGGTTGCGGATGGCACGCCGCCACAATAGCCGAGATGATCGCGCCAGCGGGCTCGCCCAGCAGCGAACGAGGCCACGTATACACCGTGGAAATCGTACAGGAACTCGCAGACTTTGCACGCAAAAACATCATGAAAGCAGGCTACGGCGACCGCGTCACCATAACCTACGGCGACGGCTCACAAGGCTACCCAGAAAAAGCGCCCTACGACAGAGTGTTCGTAACTGCGGCCGCGCCAGACGTGCCGAAGCCGCTGATTGAACAGCTCAAGCCAAACGGAGTAATGCTCATACCTGTGGGCGACGCGTCGCTGTTCCAGAACCTTCTGAAGATTACGAAGGTGAACGGGGACAAGTTGAAGCAGGAGAACCTCGGAGGCGTGGCCTTCGTACCGCTAACTGGAAAACATGGCCACAAGTATTAGCCTTTTTCGTTCGAGAACTTCTTGCATGTCAGAATTGATTTCCACTTCCGGCTTCAATTACGAAGAGATTCCTATCCAAACCATTTTTCCAGTGTGGTTTTTCCGCGCGCCTGAGCTATGCCTTTCTGCATGCGTTCCAGCGTGTTGCGGACGCGTTCTTCGGAGAAGTCGCGTTCCTTGCAGATGAAGTTGACCACGGCTTCTATGTCAGGTTCGCGCCACTCAAGTTTGTAGTTGTCGGTGACGACTGGTTTCAGGAAAATCTCTCTGATTCTGGCTGGTTCAGTCGGAAACGTCGCGTTTTGGATGTGTGGGAGCGCGTTTTCTAGTGTTCCGTGTTCCTTGACTAGTTTTAAGGCAGTTTTGGGGCCTAATCCTCTGATGCCGTCTGGATTGAAGTCTGTTCCGATCAGTATGCCCACGTCCACCAGCTGCTCGTGGGTGATTCCACACTCAGTTAGGGCTTGCTGCAGATCCACCACTTCGGGGATGACTTCGATGTAGATGTTTTTGCTGGGCAGTTTCCGTCGGCCTGAGATGGTGACGTTTCTGATCAGCTTTGGCGCTCCGAACAGTAAGCTGTCGTAGTCTTGGCTGGCGCAGTAGTCTGCGTCTCCGCGTCTGGTGATGTGGGCGGCTTGGGCTTCGCCTTCGCTGGGCGCCTGCACCCACGGAATACCCATAAGTTTCAACAGTGTTTTGCTGTCGTCAGCCATGTAATCCTTCAGACGCGACGTGGCCTGCGCGTACACGCGGGCCTCCGCGATCTTGCCCTCGCTGATTGCACGCTCGTAGCGTACTTGGGCTTCCTGTTTGACGGCGACGCGTCTCTGGATCTCAATCTCCTTCAGCGCGGGTGGGGTTCCGTCGAAGACGTAGATGGGTTTGATGCCCATTTCGGCGAGGTTGCTGGTGCGGTAGAGCAGTCCGCTCAGGTGGCTTGTGATTCTGCCGCTGCTGTCTTTTAGCGGCGTGCCGTCCGGCTGCCGGATTATGGCTAGAAACTGGTATAGCGCGTTGTAGGCGTCTATGGCCACGATTTTTCCGCCCAAATCCTCAAGCTTCACGATGTTTTTTGGCACAAGGTCTCGGAGGTCTACGCCCAAAACAGCACCACAAACTAGTGTCATGGAAGAGGCATAAGTAACTTGCGAGCCTGAAACATAGAAGATATAAAGGAGTCTAACAATTACAGAACCCGCGCTATAGGGATGATCCTTGTGACTGAAAAAGCAACATCAATAACCATGGCCACGTGCACGAGCTGCGGCAAACCGATTCCACCCTCCGCCGAAGCCACCAAGTTCATGTGTCCCCAATGCGGAGAAATCCAAATTCGACGCTGTACCAAATGCCGGAAGTTCGGCCGTTCCTACAAGTGCCCGAAGTGCGGTTTCATAGGACCATAGCGTGGAGTGCTTGACCAATGGGTAGCGTGGTTGTAACTTACAAGATATTTCCAACAGATATCACACCTAGCTTTGACGATCTCAAGAAGAGAATAGAGGCAAGCCTGCCCAAACATGCGGAGGTTTACGGTTACGGCGAGGAGCCAGTTGCCTTCGGCCTCAAAGTGTTACTGGCACAGTTCAAATTCCCCGAAGACCAAACCGGCGTGCTGGAAGAATTCGAAAAACGCATCGAGACCCTTGAAGGCGTAAGCCAACTGCAAACGATAAATGTGCGCCGAACAAGCAGATAGCCTTAAAGCGGCTGGTTCAAACGTTTATATATGAATCTTGGGTTGACGTTATTTCGAAGCGTGCTTCAAGATAACAAGGAAGTGTTCTGATTGAGTGAGATACAGTTACGTGTGGGTGACGCGAGACAGAGAGACGTGGGCAGAGGCATAGCCCGCATCGACCAGAAAACCATGCAGAAACTCGGCATATCGGCAGGCGACGTCGTGGAGATCGTGGGCAAACGCACCACCTCAGCCATAGCATGGCCCGCCTACAGCGAAGACCAAAACCGCGACATGCTCCGAATCGACGGCTTCTCACGCAAAAACGCAGGCGTAGCCATCAACGAATACGTCGTCGTCAGACCAGCCAAAGTCAAGACCGCACTGAGCCTCACGCTCGCGCCAGCCGACATGCGATTGAACGTGGATGAGGACTTCACGAATTTCGTGAGGAATCGGTTGATGGAGCGCACGCTGGTGGAGGGCGACACGACGCTGGTCATGATGCTTGGCCACGCGATACCGTTCCTGGTCACCAAGACGCGACCCCACGGCATCATTAAAGTCACATCTGAAACGCGGCTCTCAATCTTGAACGAACCCGCGCCAGAAGGCAAGGGTCTGCCACGCACCACCTACGAGGACATAGGCGGACTCCATGAAGAGATTCAGCGTGTACGTGAAATGGTTGAGCTTCCGCTCAGGCATCCGGAGCTGTTCCAGCGTTTGGGCATTGAGCCACCGAAGGGAGTGTTGCTTCACGGTCCACCGGGTTGCGGCAAGACATTGCTCGCGCGTGCAGTGGCCAACGAGTCTGAGGCCAACTTCTTCTCCATAAACGGCCCAGAAATCATGAGCAAATTCTACGGCGAGTCCGAGGCCCGGCTGCGAGAGATTTTCCAGCAAGCCCAGCAGAACTCCCCAAGTATCATATTTATCGACGAGCTTGACGCGATTGCGCCGAAGCGTGAGGAGGTCACTGGCGAAGTTGAGAGACGCGTCGTCGCTCAGCTTCTGGCTTTGATGGACGGACTGAGTGGAAGAGGCAACGTCATCGTCATCGGCGCCACCAACAGGCCAGGCGCCTTGGACCCAGCACTGCGGAGGCCAGGTAGGTTTGACCGCGAAATCGAAATCGCAGTACCAGACAAGACAGGTAGACATGAGATTTTGCAGATTCACACGCGTGGCATGCCGCTGGCTGAGGGCGTGGATTTGAAGAAGCTTTCTGACATGACCCACGGTTACACGGGCGCAGACGTATCCGCATTAGGCAGAGAGACAGCCATGAAGGCGCTGCGTAGGTATCTGCCGCAGATTAACCTTGAGGAGGAGCGTATTCCGCCCAGCGTGCTGGAGAAGATGGAGGTCACGATGGAGGACTTTGTGAGCGCTTACAAGGAGGTCACGCCCACGGCGATGCGTGAGGTCTACATTGAAGTGCCCACGGTCCACTGGAACGACATAGGTGGTCTCGACGGCGTTAAGCAGGAGCTGAAAGAAGCCGTGGAATGGCCCCTGAAGACTCCTGAAATCTTTGCGCGGCTGGGCATCAAGCCGCCGAAGGGCATATTGATTTACGGTCCTCCAGGTTGTGGCAAGACGCTTCTGGCACGCGCCGTGGCCACGGAAAGCGAGGCCAACTTCATAACCATCAAAGGCCCTGAAGTATTCTCAAAATGGGTCGGCGAATCAGAAAAAGCCATACGCGAAGTCTTTCGGAAAGCCAGAATGGCAGCGCCAGCCGTAATATTCTTCGACGAGATCGACTCACTCGTGCCACGCCGTGGCGCGGGCTTCTCGGACAGCGGCGTCTCTGAGCGCGTGATCAGCCAACTGTTGACGGAGATGGATGGCATCGTGAGCCTTGAGGACATTGTGATTATTGCGGCCACGAACAGGCCTGACATGGTTGATCCCGCTGTGCTAAGGCCAGGAAGGTTTGACCGTTTGATCTATACGCCAGAGCCGGACGAGGCCAGCAGGCTACAGATTTTCCAGATATACATGAAAGGCATGCCGCTTGCGAAGGACGTGGACGTGAAGAACCTTACTGTGCTTGCGAAAGGCTATTCAGGCGCGGACATTGAGGCTCTCTGCCGTGAGGCGGCCATGCATGCGTTAAGGTGTGACGTTAACGCCAAAGAGGTCACGATGAAGGACTTTGAAGAGGCTCTTAAGCATGCTGGGCCTTCGGTGACGCCTGACATGGAAAAATGGTACAAGAGCTTCATGCAGCAGGTACGCCAGGTGCAGAAGCCAGGAACGCCCGTCTCTTAGGTAGTGCATGCGTTGCCAGCGCCTACTAAGACTTGGAAGACGCATCCTGCCTACTTTTTTGTGCTGGAGCTATTGGCGAAGAAGAAGGGTTCCATGGCCGACACGGATCTGCTGGGTGACTTGTGTGAAGAATTTCCGGACTTGGGGTTCAGGGATCTGAACGAGTTGCTGATGCGGCTGGAGGTGGCGGGCAAGATCAGCCTTACCACCATGGCCCGCGGAAAACGACGAGTTGAACTGAAAGCCTGAACGTGCCGTGAATGGAAAACGCTTCAGACGTTGCAGTCGTCGGCGCGGGCCCATGCGGCTCATTTACAGCATTGCACCTAGCCAAACGCGGAGTAAACGTCACAGTTTTTGAAGAACACAACGAAATAGGCGTGCCCTGCCACTGCGCAGGCCACCTAAGCATTACTGGCCTTAAACGCCTCGGACTCTACCCACTGCCAGAAGGCATAGTCGAAAACACATTCAAAGCAGCCACATTCCACTCGCCACACGGAAAACAATTCACCGTACGCTCCAAATCACCCGTAACATGCGCCGTTAACCGCGCACTATTCGACCAGTACTTAGCCCAGAAAGCAGAGAAAGCCGGAGCACGACTCCTTCCGGGTTCGCGAGTTGATTCGCTGATTATTGAGAATGGCTTCGTGAAGGGGGTGATGGTCAGCCAGAAGGGTGGCGCAATCAGGTGGAACGCCAAAATCGTAGCAGACGCCGAAGGAATCTCCGCCAGACTTTCGAGACAAGCTGGACTGCCACCACCAAACCGAAACATGATGCTCGACGGCATAGAAGCAGAAGTCGAAGGCGTCAAAAACGTTGAGGAAGACGCGGTGGAAATCTTTCTCGGAAGAGAGTATGCACCAGGCTTTTTCGCGTGGCTCATCCCAAAGGGCGGAGGAAAGGCCAAGGTTGGACTGGCCGCGGAGAAGGCAAACCCGAAAGAGCTGCTGGGCAAGCTCATGCACAAGCATCCGGAGGCGTCGAAAAAGCTGGGACGAGCAAGAATCCTGCAGACAGCATATCATCCCGTCACTTTGGGAGGACTGATTCCGAAAGCTTACGGGAACGGTTTTCTGGCCGTGGGCGATGTAGCATCGCAGGTCAAGCCGACAACTGGCGGAGGGGTCGCCCTAGGGTTGACATGCGCAGAGATCGCAGCCAGAGTTGCATTCTGGGCCTTACATAGAAACGATGTTTCCTCGAATTCTCTGAGAGAATACCCGAGAAGGTGCAGGGCTGTCTTGGGCTTCGAATGGCGGATAATGTTGAAAGCCAGAAAGATGCTTGACGCACTATCTGACCAGCGGATTGATGATGTGATTGGCTTTTGTACAAGGTATGGTATCGATAGGGCGCTTGATGGCGTGGAGGACATAGACCTTCAGGGGCGCTCGCTTCTTGGCTTGTTGCCTCATCCAGTGGCACTTGCGTTCATCTTGTATCTGCTCTACGTACGGATTCCAACGAAAACCTAGAACCCTAGGAGCACAGTAAGCTCTACGCGCGATTGTGTGGAATTTCGCGCAGCGTTTGAGTCTATTCGTCAAGTATCATGTTGAAAAGCTGAGCTATTTGAAGGCCTGTTGGGAGTCCGAGTAGCAGGCTCTTGAGGCTGACGGCGTGGTAGTGGGCTGAATCTGGTTCGAGTCCCTTTGTCTCTTCCAGCCACGCTCTGAAGGCTTCGACCTCCTTCTCAACCGCAAGAACAAGCTTCCTTTTCTCGTCAGCATCTGCTTTTTCGAACCTTTCCATGCGTGTTGTGATTCTCTTGGCGATGGTTGTTTTGCTGTATTCCTCGTACAGTTCGAAGCTTCTTGTGTAGTGTTCTCTGACGTTGGATGCTTCGAGTTCGGCCCAGAAGTCTTGTGTTTTTGATTCCATGAAGGAAGCTTTCGGGTTTCGGGATATGTGGCTTATGAAGGCTCTATTCGTATTCAGCTTCCATGGTCTTCGGGCTGTCGTCATTCCATAATGTTGCCTCGGATCGGCAAGAAGCTGCTGGCAATGCTTTAAATTCGCTGGGGACAATGTGGATGGATTGGTTGTGTGGTTTCGGTGACCGAGTTTCGTTTCAAGTTGGTTATTGTTTTTCGTTCTGATTTGACGCTGAGTAAGGGAAAGGCTGCTGTTCAGGCTGGTCATGCGGCTGTTTCCAGCGCTGAGGAGGCTCGTAAGCGTCATAGGCAGTGGTGGGAAGAATGGCTCTATGAAGGCCAGCGCAAGATCGCAGTCAAGGTCAAAACCGAAAAGGAACTCGTTCAGCTTGAGCAGGAAGCTAAGGAGTTTGGTTTGCCGTGTGCGTTGATCGTGGACCGTGGCTTGACCGAGATTCCGCCCAACACCGTTACCTGCCTCGGCATCGGACCCGCACCGAGCGAGAAAATCGACAAGCTCACGGGCAATCTTCCTCTTTTATAGTCTGAAGGCGTGGGCCACTTGCAGGTTCCAAAGCTGGAGCGCGACATGGGCATCGAAGTCTACACGACCAGCACTGCTGGCATCGGTGGAGTCATCCGCGAAAGCGTTGAGGATTTCATGGTTGAAGAAGTGCTCGTGGACGATTCCAAGGCCACGATTAGGCCCTTAGAGAGCCACACTGAGCTACGGATTCTAGGCTCTTCACCCACCAGAAACACGCATCTATTATGCGTTCTTGTGAAGCGGAACTGGGACACCTTCATGGCCATGCGAACCGTGGCCAAACACCTAGACATACCTTCAAGCCGAATCCATTTTGCAGGCATCAAAGACGCCAAAGCCGTCACTGCCCAGCACATCACCATTGAAGAAGCCACAGTTGAAGATGCACAGAAGGTGAGCATGAGAGACATCGAGCTGAGGCCCCTGGGCTACCTGCGCCACCCAATCTCATCATACTACTTGCTCAGCAACAGCTTCCGCATCACCATCAGCCAGATAAGCCACGACGAAGCCACCATCCAACAGCAAATAACCGAAACCACAAATCAACTCGCCCAGATCGGCGGAGCGCCCAATTTCTATGGCCACCAGCGCTTCGGAACCACACGGCCAATAACGCATCAAGTGGGCAAAGCTCTCGTCCAAGGCAACATCCAGCAAACCGCCATGCTCTTCCTAGCCGAACCCTTCCCAGACGAGCACCCAGAATCCCAACAAGCACGGAAACAACTGCGCGAAACCCAAGACTTCAAAAAAGCTCTGGAGGACTTTCCGAATCAACTGCGGTACGAGCGGTTTATGCTGAGGCGTTTGGTTGAGAAGCCTGACGACTTTGTGGGCGCGTTCAGAACGTTGCCACCGAGACTGCGCGTGCTGTTCGTGCAAGCCTACCAGTCATACCTTTTCAACAAATCGTTAAGCATGAGAATCACGAACGGTCTTCCGTTGAACCGAGTTGTGGCTGGAGACTATGCTGTGCGGATGGAACGTTCTGGCCTGCCCGCCGTGGGCATGTTCAAAGCAGCCACCGCCGAAAACCTCGGCGACATCAACAAAGCCATCGAAACGGGGAAAATGCAACCAGCCCTACCGCTAATAGGCTTCAAACAACGCCTCTCACAAGGTCTTCAGGGCGAAATCGAAAAGCAAATCATCGAACAAGAAGGCATCAAGCCAGACGACTTCAAAATCCAGGCTCTGCCCGAGGCCTCCAGCAAAGGCGAACTCCGAACCGCCACGACACCGGTAAACAGCCTGGCACTCGAAACCGTGTCCACGCATCCGCTTGACGCGTCAAAACGCAAGGCTACGCTGAGTTTTGTGCTTCAACGAGGCTCCTACGCCACCGTGGTGCTCAGAGAAATAATGAAGTCTCAAGACCCTATACGTGCAGGTTTCTAGCCACGCCTGTTTCTGGCGTAGAATTTGCTTGGCGGCTTCTGCTTCCAGACTGTTTTGCCGTTTATGGTCAAGTCGTCCACGCCCAGTAGTTCCCGCATCATCCTCGCTTCGAGCACTTTTTCTCGAAGCCTCTGCCGAACGACCCGAATAAGCTGGACCTTGCCAGCCTGAGGGATGTCACTCCAAGAAAGCCTTCTCCCTTCTCCTCGCACTTCTCTCCCTCGCCCCAATAACATCTTAACCATCTACCAAATAAAAACGGTTCCTTCAAGTGCCGACACATATCAGAAAAAGATAGAGGGAAGTGTGCCTAGAAAGCAGGACAGCTATCAAGAGTCAGAAAACGCTGCATCAAAAACTTGGGGCAGGGTCCGTGGTCGCTCAGAATTGCGCCAATAGCATGACAAAAAGTAGGAGGAGGCGCCGTCTATTGACTGTCTTTCAGCGCATTAGCTTGCTGGAAATCCATGCTAGTCCTATATGGAGAGTTGGGTTCGCTTTGTGCTAGGGTGTGAGCCTGAACTTGTCTCTCGGATACAGCGTGACTTCGCGTATGTTCTTCTTGCCTGTCAGCATCATGGTAAACCTTTCCAAGCCTATCGCCCAACCTGCATGTGGCGGCATGCCATAGTCAAACGTCTGCAAATGATACTTAAACGACTCAGGCTTCAAGCCCTTCTCCTCAATCCGCTTCACCAACAACTCCTTGTCTGCTATCCTTGTGCCGCCTGAAACAAGCTCCATAGACTGCCACATAAGATCAAAACCCTCGCTAATCTCAGGTCTGTCGTCACGTGGTTTAATGTAGAAAGCCTTCGACTGCGTGGGCCAATCGGTGATGTAGTAGAAGTACGGGTGAATCTTGCCCAGCGTATGATAGGCAGGCGTCGGAATGTCTTCGCCCCATGGAATCTCTACGCCTTCCTTCTTTAGGTTACTAAGAATCTGGTCATATGATAGGCGCTTGAACGGAACCTCAGGCGCCTTCACGCTGTACTTCAATGTGGTCAACTCTCTCTGGCACTTCTCGCTCACAGTCCTGCACACGTGCTGCATAAGCTGCTCAAGCAACTGCATAACGTCTTCAGCATTCGCAAAAGCCTGTTCGACGTCAATCGACACAAACTCACTCACATGCTGTCGCGTGTGCGACTCCTCAGCCCTGAAAAAAGGTCCAATCTCAAACACCTTCTCAAGGCTCATCACAAGCTGCTCCTTGTACAACTGTGGACTCTGCGCAAGAAACGCTTTCCTGTCGAAGTAGTTGACCGCGAAAAGCTCAGCTCCGCCCTCGGTGGCCGAACCTATCATGCGTGGCGTGTGCGCTTCCAGAAATCCTTTTTCGAAGAGAAAGCTCCGAATCGCCTGCACAGCCGCATGCTGAATCTTGAAAACCGCAAGATTCTCCTCAGCGCAAAGATCCAAGGCGCGAGCATCAAGTCGAGCGTCCAGGTTTGCAGGTGTCTTGCCGGTAATGTCAATAGGCAACTCAGCCATAGCCATGCTGAAAATCCTGATTTCATTCGGGAGCACTTCGACGCCTCTAGGCGTCATATTCGTCTTCTTCACAGTGCCTTTCACGCCGATGCTGAAGCGCTTCTGCAATGCGTCAGCTTTCGAAAGCACTTCGGCACTCACTTTCTTGCGCAGAACCGTAACCTGAATCGTGCCTTCTCTGTCCTGCAGAATTACGAAACGCAAGGCGCCCAAGTCACGGACTTCTTGAACCCAGCCAAAAAGCGTGACCTCTTGTCCATCCATCCCGGGTTCCACATCAACAGAATAATGCGACCTACGCCAGTCTCCAATTTTATCCAAGACCATGCTTTCACCGGGCTTAATCTGCAAACTCTACGCGCAACGTCATGTTGCGAACCTTGTTCGCGATTTCCTTCAAAGCGTTCACGTCAAAAGGCAGACCTGCTCCGCGCCTTCTCCGGAGGATGGCACGAGTCTCCGTCGTTCCATCAGGCAGCCAAATCGTGTTAATCGTCAAAATGCTCAGAGGAGCGAACAGGTCCTCCAGAAACTTGCGATCATTAACCCCGTTCTCCAATATGCGCACATTTCTACCCGTTTCTTCGCCTATCGTTTTGACGATCTTTCCTCCATAACCCAGCAGCCGTGGCACGTCACCCGCACCGACAATCAGAGCCAAAGTCTTGCCTGCCTCAACCGCCCTGTTAAAAGACACGTTCTGAAGCGAAGGATACTTCTCCTCCAAAGAAAGCAGCAAACGCGCAATCTTTAGATCCTGCTCGCTGATTTCGCCAGACTTAACTCTGGCTGAACACTTCTGGCATAGTATGCCACTCTTCAGGCAGAAACTACACAGTACCGTTTTCACCTAGCGAATCGCCCCTTCCACAAACAAAGGAGCAGCAGAGCAACGAAAGCCTATTCGAACAGCATCTAACGCTCTAACACTATTTCAACCGTGCTCACGTTCGTCGGCTGGCCACCCTCTTCTCTAGGATCAAGCTGGTCCGTACCGATATCGATCCTCTTGACTTTCGCGTCCGGCAGAAACTTACGTCTGACAACCTCGGCCACATCCACTGCTCGGCCGATTGATCTTCCCCGCGCCTTGATGCTCACTTCTTTGGCTCCACCGTGAAAGAGGGTTATGCACGCCAGCACATAGTTCATCACTGGCTTCTTCCCGATCAACACTGCATTGCTATCCGACATGTCGTACCGCCTTACTCCTTTTCTTCCATTTTCTATGGCTTCATAACCTCTTTTTCCGAGAAATAAATACATTACGGTCTTGCCGCCATTCGGACAGAGGCAACAGAGCACAAAAGGCGCCCATCAATACTTCATCCAGTTTACTGAAATCTTTAATAAGCGTTACCAATGCAAACCCTAGTCTTAACAAAACATCATGGAAGGAGACAGCGTTGGAGGTTCTTACCAAGCGTTCACTTCAACTCTTGAGAATGCTTCACGAGAAAGGCAAATCATCAACCACGTTCACTCTGCGAGTGAAACAAGACGAGCTAGCCACGCAGCTGGGAATCAGCAGACAGGCCTTGAACGTTCACCTTCGAAAGCTCAGGGATCTGAACTGCATTCGCACAGGCAGAGGATTCATAGACGTAACCGAAACAGGCCTCAACATGCTCGGCATATCCTCAGCCCCCGCATTCATCCTCATAAGAGTGTCACCCATCAAAAGAATCCACGTTTACGAGGAAATAAAAGAACTCACAGTCCAGAGAGCCTTCAGAATAGCCGGCGACTTCGACGCCCTAATGCTGGTTGAAAGAGAGAAACTTGACGAAGTGCTGAAAAAGCTTTATTCGATTGATGGCATACAGGACACGAGATCATACGTCACCATAGAAACGATGAAATAGGGAGAAGACGTCCGTTGAAGCTCTTCGAGTACGAAGCAAAAACAATACTGGCCAAGCACGGAATTCCGACGCCTCAAGGTGGGCTAGCCACAAACGCGAGTCGAGCCCGCGAAGTTGCCGCCAAGCTGAAGCCACCCTTAGTAGTCAAGGCACAAGTTCTTGTGGCAGGAAGAGGCAAAGCAGGTGGAGTCCTCTTCGCCAACACAGTTGACGAAGCAGAGAAGGCGACTGAGAAACTGCTGGCCATGCAGATAAAAGGCATACCTGTCAGAAGCATATGGATCGAAGAGAAGATTCAGATAAAGCGTGAACTCTACTTCGGCATAACCACGGACAGGTTCAACCAAAGCTACGTGGCCGTAGGCTCGGCAATCGGTGGTATGGAAATAGAAGAGGTCGCCAAGAATACCCCAGAGAAAGTGATCAAGACCCTGATAAATCCTGATCTTGGCTTCTGTGCTTTTCATGCTCGTGACATGGCAAGGAAGATGGGTTATGTGGGTAATCAGATTTCTGAGCTTGGCCGAATCTTTGAGAGGCTCTACAGGGTGAGCATGGATTATGACGCTGAATTGATTGAGATGAACCCCATCGTGGAAACGGTGGAAGGCAAGTTCGCGGCAGCTGATGCTCGCATAATAATCGATGACAATGCGTTGTTCCGTCATCAAGAGTACAGGAAGAGGCTTCTGGAGGGCGAGAGCGACCTAACACCGCAGGAGTTGGAGGCCATGAAGAACGACTTGGCCTACGTGAAGCTGGACGGAAACATAGGCGTCATAGGAAATGGCGCAGGCCTCGTAATGGCCACCTTGGACACTATACAATACTATGGAGGAAAACCTGCCAACTTTCTAGACGTAGGTGGTGGAGCCGCAGCCGAAACTACAGCCGCAGCGCTCAGGATAGTGCTCTCAGACCCCAACGTGAAAGTCCTTTTCATCAATATTCTGGGAGGCATAACTCGTTGCGATGAAGTGGCCAAAGGCATACTGGAGGCGAAGGCAAAGGTCGGAGTGGCGAAGCCAACAGTTATCAGGCTTGTGGGCACGAACGAAGAGGAAGGCAAACGCATTTTGACGCAAGCAGGAATAGACGTGCTGGAAAGCATGGAAGAGGCAGCGCAACGAGTGGTGGAAATCGCCAAGCAAGGAGGCCACTGACTTGGGGATAATAATCGACAAGAACACACGTGCCATCGTACAAGGCGTAACCGGAACACAAGGAAGCTTCCACACGGAACGCATGCTGGAATACGGAACAAACATCGTAGCAGGAACCAGCCCTGGAAAAGGAGGAGCCCAAGTTCATGGCGTACCAGTCTACGACTCAGTCGAAGAAGCGCAACAGAAACACCATGCTAACACGTCAATAATATTTGTACCCGCACCCTTCGCTGCAGACTCGGCCTTCGAAGCAATGGAAAACGGAATAAGAACAGTCATCATAATCACCGAACACATCCCAATCAAAGACGCGATTGCCGTCATGGCAAGGGCAAGGCAGCTCAAGGTCACAGTGGTTGGACCGAACACCCCAGGAGTCATAACACCCGGCGAATGCAAGCTCGGGATAATGCCTGCGCACATTTTCAAGAAAGGCCAAGTGGGCATGGTGTCGAGAAGCGGTACTCTAACGTACGAGATTGCTGCTAGCCTTAGTAGAAATGGCTTGGGCCAGTCAACGTGTCTTGGTCTAGGTGGAGATCCGATAACAGGCCTGAACTTCATCAGTGCGTTGACCATGTTTGAGAAAGACCCGCAGACCAAGGCGTGTGTGCTCCTCGGCGAAATCGGAGGCAACATAGAAGAACTGACAGCCGAGTACATCTCAAAACAGAAGTATCCCAAACCAGTAGTGGCCTTCATAGCTGGCCGATCCGCGCCACCGGGAAAGCGCATGGGCCACGCGGGCGCAATAATAACAGGCAAGGCAGGCACTGCTGAAAGCAAGATTGATGCCTTCAGAAAAGCAGGCGTCAAAAACGCTGAGAAGCCGAATGAAGTGGCCGAGCTCTTGAAGCCACTGCTCAAGTGAGATAACCAAGTCCCGCTTGGAGCTGCCTCATGTTGGCAAAAAGTATATTTGACAGAGTATCATCAGAGTCTTAGCCACCAAAGAAGGAATCCAATGCCGATCGTAGACCCGATAAAAAAGGCCATTGCTCAAAAGCACAGGCTCTACATGAAAATCTGTCGCGACTGCGGTGCAAGAAACGCTGAGACTGCCGTGAAGTGTAGGAAGTGCCGAGGCAAACACTTGCGCTGGAAGAAGAGAGAAATCGTAAAGTAGCTTCACAAAAGTTTCTGACTTTTTCCGTTCAGTCGGCCGTCGTGGCCATTTTCTTTTCAGATAAGGTTGTGAACAGAGTTTCCAGATTGAAAACAGTGTTTGCGCAGCCGTTCTTGATCAGTGGGACTGATTGGCCTGCGATGCCCATGTCTTTGAGGAAGTCTCCGCTGATTTTCACTTCTTCGCCGCATGCGACGCCGACAGCGCCTTCGTAGTGTGTGTCTTTAAGGATTTTTGGAATGCAGGAACCACCAGGCAGGATGTAAACGTCGTAGCCTTTTTTTTGTGCGAAGGTTGTTGCTTGGTTGATGAGGCAGTCTGGGGAGCAGTGGGCGCAGATGTACGTGGGGATGGTTGGATTGAAGGTTGATTTGCAGTGGCTGTCCATGTGTTTTCTGGAGCAGTGGGGCAGGAAGAGGGCTCTTTTTCGAGATTGGATGAATCGTTCTCTTTCAATCAGGTTTTTGGACTGCATTTCAATCAGGTCTTGAAGCAAAACAACAGCGTCGGAGAGGTTGAGGCCTGTTGCTTCTTGGATTTTAAATTTCTTGATCATGTTGCGGGCTGCTTTTCCCATTCTTCTGGGCATGTCTTTTTGGTAGCTTGCTTTACTGATTTCGGTGAAGAAGAAGCGTGGGATTCTTGAGAGGTCGAATGTGAATTTATACGGCATGTCTTAGGTAATTGATGAACAAAGCTTTAAGACTGTCGCTTGCAATAAGGGCTAAGCATTCAGAGAATCATATTGGAGGTTTGATGTTTGAGTTGGCTTAGGAGGAAGAAAGAAGTGAAGGTGGAACTGGCACCAGTGACGACTACGACTGATCTTGAAAAGTTTCTTGCAGACGACAAGGAAACCTACGAAGCCTTGCGCCACGCAATGTTTCTTGACCCCAGAAAACCTGAAATCACGGCTAGGGATGCCGCAGAGAAAGCCAAGAAGGCTGAGAAGGACGGAAGAAAGCCAGCGATAGTGACACAGATGTATGAAGTTGCGGGAAGCTTGGCAATCTATGAGGGAGATGCGAAAAAGGTTGCGGAGTACTTTGGCAAGTGTGAGAAGCTTTCGCCGGAAAGGAAGTATCCGATATTGAGGAATCCGGAGAAGGCTGTGGCTAAGGCGAAAGAGTACTACGAGAAATTCCTGAAATAGTGTGGCCGTTGGGGTGCGGTTGCCGCTTTCGGCAATGGGAAGGGTATCATTAACCCTCTTGTTATTTTTCTGTTTCTTCGCTGTAGCCCAGAAGCTCTCTGAGGGATTGTACTTCGTCTCTTAGTGTGCTGACTTCGCTTTCGAGGGCGTTGACTTTGGATTCGGCGATGCTTCTGAGTTTGTCGATTTCGATCATGAGGGTTGATCTTTCTGTTTCCAATGTTTTTATTTTCTCGCGGAGGTTTCTTAGAGTCTGCATTAGTTCACCTTGAATTCCTTTTATTCTTTCAACCATGTTTTTGATGTTTGCTTTCTCTTCAGCTTTTGTTTCGATTTCCAAGGCTGATCGGAAGTGGGCTTTGCAGTTTGGGCATTCGAAAATTCCTACGACGAGTTTGACGTTTTCGGTGTGTTCGGAGGTTTTTCGAGAGGGAATGGGCCAGGTTTTTGCGGGTGTGGTGACTGTTTCTCCGCATTTTGGACACTTGGCCAATTCTGGATCCCGTTAGGGACTATTGTGGTTGGGGGCTAAATGTGTTTTGCACGTGTTCGGTGGGCAGCTGCTGGTGGTAAGGTTCTGGTGGTTATGGCATCGGATATGAGGGTGAAAACTGGGGTGGGAGGTAGAGGAAGGTGTGCGGATTGGGTTATATGGACATTTCGAACGTTAGGCGTTCGACGAGTTCTTTGTAGCGGTTTCGGATGGTGACTTCGGTGACTTGGGCGATTTCGGCGATTTCTCTTTGGGTTTTTCTTTCTCCGGTTAGGACTGAGGCGATGTAGCTTGCGGCTGCGGCTATGCCTGTGGGTCCTCGTCCTGAGGTGAGTTTGAGTATTTTTGCGGCGGCGAGGATTTTGTGGGCGATTTCTTCGACTTTTCCTTGCATGGTTAGTTGGTTTGAGAATTTGGTGATGTACTGGCTTGGTTTGAGCGGTGGGATTGAGTAGTTGAGTTCTTTGATTAGGAATCGGTAGCTTCTGCCGACTTCTTTCTTGTTGACGCTGGAGGCTTGGGCTATTTCTTCCAGAGTTCGTGCCAGTCCGCATTGTCTGCAGCCTAGGTATATTGCGGCTGCGGTTACGCCTTGGATTGATCTTCCGCGTATGAGGCGTTCTTTGACGGCTTTGCGGTAGATGACTGAGGCGGTTTCGAGGATGTTTTTTGGTAGGTTGAGGTTGTTGGCGATTTTGGTGATTTCTGATAGTGCGAATGCGAGGTTGCGTTCGGTGGCGTCTGAGACGCGTATGCGTCGTTGCCATTTTCGGAGTCGGTAGACTTGGGCTTTTTGGCCGGGTGAGAGGCTTTTGCCGTAGATGTCTCGGTCGTGCCAGTCGATCATGGTTGAGAGGCCTTTGTCGTGGATGGTGTAGGTTAGTGGTGCTCCGACGCGTGTGCGTTTGGCTCGTTGGTCGTCGTCGAAGGCTCTCCATTCTGGGCCTCTGTCTGCTATTTTTGAGGCCACGACTAGGCCGCAGTCCATGCAGACTATTTCTGCACACTCATAATCACGCATGAGTCTTGTGCTGTGGCAACCGGGACATTCTTGTACTTTTACGGGTTCTGCGCTCTGCGTTGGACTGGCAGAGCTGGGATCGGTGTGAAGTTCATGTTCGGTCAACTTGTCATCTTCTCCTTTCTTTCTTTTTTGAGGGGTTGATGTAGAGGGTTTTGTTTGTGAGTTTGTCGGGTTCGCTTGTGGAAGGCCTAATCGCGGCGTAAGGCGAAGATGTTGGACCGAATATGTCGAAAACTTTCCCGATGGTTTTTAGGTTTTCGTCGATGACGGTTTCGCCGATTTTGGGGGTATTTTCGAGCTTCGCGATGATATTTCGGCTTGGACTAATATGAAGGACTAGGCCTAGTCGCTGCAAACTCTATAAGTCCCCTCGCAAAAGCATGATGCTTCAACTGAACAGGTTATTTAAACTTTTCTGCATAGCGTTGTGGAGCGACAGAGAAACGCTAGAAATGCAGGACAGAAGTTCAGTTTTTGCGTTTGAGGTTTGTCGTGTTGTTTGGCGAGGCTGTTCCTTTTTTGCGAGGCTTCGGTCTCTGGGTGTGATCGCGTCTTTCTGCTTCGGGAAGGTTGAGACTGCTCTGGGATTGTGTTGTCACGCTTTTTCCAGCAGTTTGAGGAATTCCTGTTTGGTCAGTCCTGCTTGCTGTACTATGGCCAGAAGTGTGCCTTTCTTGAGAGCTTCGTGTCTTGGAACGGTGATCTTGTGTGTTCCGTCGGTGAGGAAGATGTGGCTGCCCTTTTGGTGGACGATCTGGAATCCTGCTCTGTTCAGAGCTTTGAGGGCTTTTCGCCATGATAGGTTTGGAAGTTTTTCAGACAGTTACTTCCACCAGCTCTTTCTTTCGCTTAAGCTGGTTGAGTTCTTCTGGGAAGGCTTCGAGGTAGCCTTCTATGGCTTCGCGGATGTTGTTGAGGGCTTCTTCGCGGTTTTCGCCTTGGCTGATTGCTCCGGGAAGCTCTAGGCACTGCGTGGAGTATCCACCTTCGGGTTCCTCGCGGAGAACTACGGTGAATTTGAGACCTTTGACTTTGACCATAAGCCGAACCAAGGATAGAGTGTGCATGTTGTCGTATAAACCTTCTCGAACTGGTTTGGGATTGGTTTTGTCAGCGTTGGTTTGTGGTGGTCGAAACGTTCTTAAATGTGGATGGTTGTTAAGTGTGTGCTTTGAAAGGGTGAGGCTTATGTCCAAACCGTTTTACGTAAAGTTTGAGGTCTCGAAAGAGCTCGCAGATGCGGCCTATGAAGCCCTGCAAATAGCCGCCAAAACTGGCACCGTACGGAAAGGCACAAACGAAGCCACCAAAGCCATCGAAAGGAGCCAGGCAAAACTCGTCATCATAGCTGAAGACGTTGACCCACCGGAAGTCGTGGCACACCTGCCGCTGCTCTGCGAGGAAAGGAAAATCCCCTATGTGTTCGTACCCACAAAAGAGCAGATAGGCAAAGCACTGGGAATCGACGTGCCCGCTGCTGCAACGTGCATCATCAAGGAAGGCGACGCCACAGGCCTGATCAAGGAGATAATCACCAGAATCGAGCAGGTCAAACGAGGACCCACGCAATGAGCAAAGAAGAAAGGAAAGAAGCTAAAGAAACAAGGGAAACAAGAGGAGCCCCAGTCGAGGAAGGTCTAACACCAGCTGAAGTCATCCAAGTCATAGGTCGCACAGGCGTAACTGGCGAAATCGCGCAAGTCCGAGTCCGCATACTCGAAGGAAAAGACAAAGGCAGAATCATTTCACGCAACGTCAAAGGCCCCATTAGAACCCAAGACATCCTTATGCTCAGAGAAACCGAAAGAGAAGCAAAGAAAATCAACAGATAAACCACTGTCTCCGAGGAATCATGATTGCCTAAACCCAGAAAATGCTCGTTCTGTGGAGGCGAATTCCAACCCGGCACAGGCATGATGTTCATCAAAAACGACGGCTCAATCCTCTGGTTCTGCTCCAGCAAATGCCGAAAAAGCTCACTCAACTTCGGACGAGACGCCCGCAAACTCAAATGGACCACCTACTTCGGCAAGGAAGAAAAAGGAAAAGCCTAACAAACAAACCTCCATTCTTGAACCAACAAAACAAGAGACCGAAATCGCTGTTCATTCAGGAATTTGAGAAGTGGACATATCGTCTTTTGATATATTCAGAACCACGAAAGAACTGATTTATTAAGACTTGCGATAAGCTATGTTGAGATGAAAGCCACATGAAGCTCATGAACAGGAAGCAAGCCAAGAAACGCAACCTGCTGGAACTATCTGAACCTGACAAAGTCAAGCTGATGAGAGCGGCTAGGGAGCAGCTCAAGCAGAGTGCCATGGAAGCCAAACTGTGGAACTCGCTACTCGAAATGGAAAGCCTAGCAGTCAATGGCAACCTCGTCTACAACGACAAGCAAGTGCTGAAAGGACTCTGCCTAGAAAACATGATCTAGAAATCATCATTCTATTTCTGAACGGCAGGCACCGACAAGACCGCGGCAAGCAATGACAAGTTGTGGAACGAGCTAATTGTCTAGAAAGCGAACAAAAAAGAAAAGTGGAGATCTTCTAGGCTTTATGCAAACCGTTTATCTGCATCCACCTTTCGGCTTGAACCAGCCGAACATGAATTGCGCAACGCACAAGGCGTCGTCAGCTTGCAAAAAGCCCGTACCATAGTCTTTCGAGGTCCACGTGTAGGTCAAAAGAGTGCCAGAGAACGTGTCGAATACTGTTGCTGATCTCTCTTTTTCGCACAGCTTTGTCATGCGGTTCATCAGAGCTGCTGCCTTGAGGCATAGTTCCATGGCGAACTGGTTGACATTCGGGAATTTCTGAGCAACCAAAGCTGCTATGGCTGCGACATGCGGTGCTGCTTGGCTTGTTCCCCAAACAGAGTAGTAGTTCCATTGACCCGATCCATAGTTCTTGAATGGACCCTTTATTCCTGCTCCTGGGGCCGCAACGTCAAGGTCCCATGTGTGTTGACCGAGCGTCGCGTTTGGTCTTGAGCTAAAGTCCGTCAAATAGACTTGGAACGGGTTGCCGAGCGGATCTGTTGTCCACAGATTCTCTGGAACGTCCTTGGTCCACCAGTAGTAGTCGTTGGGGTTCCCTGGGTAAAGGTAGTAATCGATGTATTCTTGTGTCCATCCTGCCGCAGCCACCGAGATCACCTGTGGGAATGCGCCTGGCCAGCCCATGCCTGCTGCTCCTTCATTGCCTGCAGATGCAACGATGATTACACCTTGGCGGATGGCGTAGTTTATGGCATCTTCTTCAAGCTGGTTTGGCGCTGATCCTCCAAGGCTCATGTTTATTATGATCTTCACATGGTTTGCCTTGGCCAAGTCGCCAATGTATCTGATGCCTGCTGCAACCATCTCGTCGGTGCCGCCCGTCCACATCCAACCGTTGCCATCGTCTGCGAACTCGATCCAATCATCCAGTACAAGCACTGGAATGATTGTGACTTTCGGTGCCACTCCGCTGACCCAGTAGCTTACGCCGTCGCCTCGTCTACTGTTGTATTGCCAGCCTGTTATTTCGCTCGTGACCTGTGTGCCGTGGCCAGAGCCCCATCCGAAGCCATACTTGTCAGGTGCACCGTTGTCGTGGGTTATGAAGCCACGGTCGTTTGTGAGCCCGGAGTACGAGAACTTGTATTCAACGCCGTCTATGTACTCTATTGACCAGTTGCCCGTTCCAGCAGGGTCATACCAAACATTGTGGGAATAGCCGATGCCCCACTCTGTTTTGATGCTGACCTGGCTTGGTGGGAAGAAGGTCAGATAGTTGGACAACAGTCCAGTGTCAAGTACCGCCACGTAGATTCCGTCGCCCTTTTGAGCCACGTTCTCAGCGTCAACCATGTCCACGTTGAATGGAACTGGATCTGCCGCTGGGTCTGCTTCAGCATCCAAGACTTCTGCCTTTACTGGCACAACATCCGAGTGTATCACTTTCGAACTTCCAGTCCTTATTTCTGGAGCCGCGTGCGCTGTTCGAATTGGAACCAATGTTACGCAAAGCATTGCTAGAAAGACTACGCTAACTAAGACTTTCATCTTCATTTTCCCTTCTCCTATTCAATTTGAGCGTAAGAGAATAGTGCGAATTGCCTCTTTAGCTTTGTGAAAGCTAGTTCTAGACGACGTGCTCAATAGCATAGTGTGCTCAATACGGCAGATGTGGAAAACCTTACGTCTGCAATAGGGGCATCAGCGACGTGCGTTCGCGTTTCGTGTTTGTCTTTTGTCAAGTGTTTTCTGAAGGATGCTTGGAGAAGAGTAGCGGATGAATTCAACTGCAGCTTCGGGAGGATTTCTCTCTGCCATAACATGAAGGAAAACATCAACGCGCGCTCCTATTGCCCGCAGATGCTACTAGGACTATGCAACCCAAAGCCCTGTTGATGAACAATTCATCTTCTTCTGCTTTCCAAAAAATGAAAAAGGGGAGTTGTGTGTAGATTTCTGTCAGTTTACTATCTGACTATCTTGCCAGGAGTGCTGACTCTGGTATAGACTTCGGCCGCTTGCATTGCGTTGTCGACGGTGAGCCATCCACTGCCGTAGTCATGGTCGTTCCACTTGAAAGCCCAGAGGCTAGTATCATATACCAAGGCGCCATCTGAGGCCATCGGAATGTGTGTTGCTCCTTTCTTCAGAACGTACTCCATCGTTGCCTGGTTGAAGTCTGGATAATCGTGTGCGATGATGGCTGCGACTCCTGCAACGTGTGGCGTAGCCATGCTTGTTCCCCATAGTGCATAGTAGGCTGTTGCAGCACCAATGTTGACCCAAGCTGTGCCACTCCAAGCCGCTGCGGGCTTGTATGGTCCGACAACTGCTGCGCCGGGCGCGCAAACGTCCAACTCTTTCCAGGTTTGTCCTAGGTCTTTGTTCGGTCTGCCGCTGAAATCCTCAAGGAATATCTGCCAGTTGTTTCCCAAAGCATCTTTGGTGTTAAGCTTCTCTGGGACATCGCTCAAGTACCATCTATACGGGGCTGGTGGGTTCGATGGCTGATAGCCGACATACTGCATTGTCCATCCGCCTGCTGCACACGAGATTACTTCTGGGTATGCGCCTGGCCAGTCCATTAGTGCGCCTCCATTGCCTGCGGCGAACGTGAAGATCACACCTTTGGTTATGGCATTGTCTATAGATGCGCGTATAGCGGGTGATGGTTCGTACGATCCCCAGCTGTTTGTGCATATTATCTTCCAGCCGTTTGTTTCGGCGAGGTAAGCTACGTAGTCTATAGCTGAGCACAGCATCCAGTCGTCTCCTCCTCCGAACATCACTTTGCCTGCGTGGCAACCTGGGTATGTTGGATCTGGGCAGTCTACTAGCCAATAGTCAAGTCCCAGTAGTGGAATTATGTGTACGTTAGGGGCGACTCCTTGCACTATGTGCGGCGCTACGCCGATAGTCGAGCGTTGATATCCTACTATTTCGCATGTCACATGTGTGCCGTGGCCTGAGCCAACGTTGTTTGTGATGAAGCCTCTGGCTGGGTCTGGTATCCAGTCGAAGTCATTTATCGCTGGGTTCCATACAACGTTGTAGCTCCAGCCCTTGCCCAATGATGTCTCGATTTGTGCTGTTGGAGCGACGAAATTGATCCAGTTACTGACCAACCCAGTGTCTATCACGGCAACGTAGATGCCATCGCCGCCGTTTGTAGACTCAGCGTTGATGATGTCCACGTCCCAAGGCATGTACGTACCAACTGCGCTGCCGAGTGTGAGATCCGCAGCCTCTTCAAATTGCTCTTTAAAGGGTTCTACATTGAATTTGAGGTTCGGTGTTGTGGTCCCTGATCTTGACAGTGGAATCATAGTCAAAGCAAGCATTGAAAGCAACAGAATAGATACAATTATCTTTTTCATATCCTTCCTTTCTCCTAATTAAGCAGGATACTATGGACTTCTGGCAAATAAGAAGCTTGTGGAACTTACTTCTAGCAACACTTGCACTACTTAACGCGCGCTTAGCCAAAAAGAGCTTTTTCCAGCCAAAAGACAACAGGACCAGCGCCGAGAGGACACGTACCCCCTCCCACCCCCTGTACGCTACATCCGAAAGTGCCATAGAGAAGTGTTGCAAAGAAAAATAGCATATATACTATTTCGTATGCGCCGTGAGTCGAGAGCTATGATCAAAGGTTGATCGATCGTGACAATCGCGCGCGCAACTAGGAAAGCTCCGTTCTGCAATGCTGACAAGGATGTAGGGCCCATTTTAGAAGGAATGGTTGCAGAAAAAAGCATAACTGAAAGAGAAGATGGCAAAAGATATCTGGTGCTAAGATTAGATACAGGCTGCAATATTAGTTTGCAGTTACCAAAGGAGAAGAAAGTATGATAAGAGATTATGTAAAAAAACGATTGGGAAAGAACTGTTCAAATGAAGCAGTAAAAAGAATAGCGAATTTGATACAAACTTTGAAGAATCTACCAGTTTGTGAAAGTGCTTCTGTTGGGGTAGGTTCATCTATAAATGAAGAATGTAATCGAATTGCTAAGGATTTTCATTTGGACTCGGATATTGTTGACAAAATAGTATTTGATTATCTCAAGACTGAAAGAAGTATCAAAGCAGCTGCCGATGTTGGTATTATTGGCGGGTCAGGATTTTATGATCCAAACTTTCTGGAAAACACTAAAGAAGTGAGTATTGTTTCACCTTATGGTCGCCCTTCTGATGTAATTACAATAGGAGAGTTAGAAGGCTGGAATGTAGCGTTTCTGCCTAGACATGGCAGACTTCATACAATTAGACCAACCGACATTAATTATAGAGCTAACATAGATGTTATGAAACAGCTAGGAGTTAAAAGAATAATTGCGCCTTGTACATGTGGATCTCTTAATGAAGATTATCATCCGGGTGACGTTGTTTTTGTTGACCAGTTTATAGACAGAACTACTAGGAGAGAGCAGTCTTTTTATGGTGAAAATAGAGTTTGCCATATTTCTGTTGCGGAACCAATCTGTTCAGAATTGAGGAGAATTCTGTACAAGTCTTCATCTTCAATAGAAGATAAGCATGGCAAAGGAACTTATGTTTGTGTTGAAGGACCAAGATTTTCAACAAGGGCAGAATCTAGGTTGTTTAGAAGTTGGAAAGCAGATGTTGTTGGTATGACTCTGGTTCCTGAATGTGTTTTAGCTAGAGAGGCTGAAATGTGTTATGCGTCTATTGCCATGGTTACTGATTATGATGTTTGGAAGAAGGATCTAGTTAGTGCCTCTAAAGTTAGTGAAGTTATGAAAAGCAATATCAGAAAAGTCAAATACATCATTACAGAAGCAATGAAGAATATGCCTAAAGAAAGAAAATGCGAATGCAAAAATGCTCTAGAAGGCGCATTGCTAAAATGAACTTGAAACAATATGTTAGAAGGATACCCGAATTCAAAGGAGTAGTCTTCTGGGACATAACACCATTGCTAAAAGATGCAAGTGCGTTCAATTGTTGTGTTGATGAACTCGTCGGACACTATGTGGCAAAAATGGGTAATGAAAACGACAAAATCCGGCTAGTAGTCTCAACGGAGTCAAGAGGTTTTATATTTGGTTCAGCCGTAGCTCATGCACTTGGTGTTGGTTTTGTCCCTATAAGAAAGGAAGGAAAGCTGCCGTACAAAACAATAAACTGCACTTACTCTAAAGAATATGAAACAGATACTCTTGAAATGCACGAAGATGCTATAGTAAAGGGACAAAATGTTTTGATAATAGATGATTTGCTAGCAACTGGCGGCACGACTAAAGCATGTATTGATTTGGTAGAAAGATTGGGCGGAAATGTAGTTGGATTAGGATTTGTTTTAGAGTTAGAATACTTGAATGGCAGAAAATTGTTTGAACCCAAACATGATGTGTTTTCGTTAGTCAAGTACGAGCATGATTCGGAATAGCCGAGAAAATAAATGTGGAGTCTAAAGAATATTGAAGATGAATTGGCTGTTCCAAGCGCGCGCTGATATGGAAAAAAAGGAATGACGTATCGTGAAGACAATGCGCTTGTCTACACGCATCATCCACGTGGTTTTAGCTGTAATTGCCCGTTCTTGATGGCTACGTTTCCGTCGATTTCCAGTGTTGCTTTGCTCAGTGTTGCGGCCATGCCGAAAGTGGAGGTGTTCTTTCCACCGATGAATTCGTTGTCTCCGATGCCTATTTGGACGGCTCCCTCAACATTGTAGTCTGTCAAGTATCCGTACACTGCCTCTGGATTCAATCCGATTTGGAGGAAGCTTATTCTGTCTCGGTCTCCGGATGCCTTGCTGAACTGCTCAGAGATGAGTTCGGGGTTCTTTTTGGCCTTCATCGATATGGCTTTGCCGTCTTTGAATAGCCATTCCACGTCCTGTATGTGTCGGCCCATCAGGTGGACTGGCTGGTCGAAGACCACTTTCCCGTTTGCGCTTGTTTCAACTAGGGTCGTTAGCACTGAGCCAGCGGGCAGGTTCGCGTCAAGTGACTTGTTTGTTATGTCTTTCTCGTCGATTATGCCGTCGTCGATGTGGATAGGTCTTCTGCCCAGTTCGAATTTCAGATCTGTTCCGTTCGGAGCTGTCAAGTGAGCTATGTGAGCTTTCTCAAGCGCTGCTGCAACGTGGCGTCCTGTTTCTGCGATTTTTCTCAAATCCGCTGCTAAGGCTTTGTCCATGGCCTTTTTCCAGTTTTCGAAGTTGAAGCCGTAAACTTTCGCTCTCTCTGGTGTTAGCAAGGCCAGTGGTAAGCCGACGTTTCTGATTTTTCTTTCGATGTTTCTCGGATAGTGTGCCTCTCTTTCTCCTTCTCCCCAAGCGTTGGCTTTCGATGGGGATATTTTCTTCAATCCTTCAGGATTCTTCGGACCGAACATCGTGATGGTTGCGGTTTCTGCTTCCGTGAACGCTTGGCATATCTTTGATGGCCCTCGCAGACTTTCCTCCGACAACTCTGCAAGAAGACCATAGTAGTATTCGTCTGTCCAGAGGCTTAGCATTGCGTCAGCACCCTGTCTGAAACATTCCACTGCTATGGCATTGGCAACGTTGATTGTGTGATCCCAAGTAGTGATAGTGACAACGTCGCTTGAGTCAACCTTTAATGCGTCTCTGACAACTGTTTTTGCCAGTTCCTCATATGCCACATTCATCACCTTTGGACGGTGTTGCACTTCTGAGATTAAAGGCTTAGCTTGTCTACTCTAGGCAGATAAGCGCGGGAGTATATTGCAGAACGTCTCAGGCGCACGCAAGCGATCGCTCTTGAAAAAAGAGAGGGGGTGTCAGCGAAACCTCGCGATTTTCTTGGACTTCAGCAGCACCACGAAGAAAACTGCTGTCATCAACGGTACGACTACGATTGGGTGGAACTCCGGTATGAATGTGGTTCCAGTGATTTCGACCAAGTGTTGAATTGTGTTGTTGTAAGTGAAATACAGTGAAGTGTGGGTGCCATTGTTTAGTGGCGAGGCTGAATATTGTGGTTGCCCTCCATCTACCGTAACGTTGAGTGCTCCATCGAGCATGTCATTTGGTATAGTGACGTTGGACATTCCAGTTGTTCCGATACCTTTGACCTTGAAACTAAGCTTGCCCTGAGTCTCCAAGGCTGATGCGTCGAAATTGCTCACAGTTGAATTTGTCTCTAATGCCACGTCAAAACTTGTTCCGCCAGCATCTATCGTATAATGGCTAGTTGAAGGTGGAAACGGAAGCCCCAAACAGTATAGACCGTATGACATTGAGTCACCATCCCAATACGCATTGACAAACATTCTGCCATCAGCGACAACAGGGTTCCCTAGATTTGGCCACCATCTCCATCCACGATCCCATAGGGTGTTGCCAACATCAGCGTCGAGAGCAAAAAGCATAGCAGGATCTCCGCCTGTGCTTGCCACGATTATCTTTCCACCGGCGTAGACGGGCTCCCTAAATCCACTGACCCCATAGGCTGAGATGTCTTTTATCCAGTAGCGGATATCAAAGTCCGTTTCCGTATAGTTGCCTGCAGCAACATCGGCATGCAGTGCATAGATCTTCGTCACATCTTCAGATGTCACATAGACGATGTTGTTAGCTACCGCAACGCCGTTTCGAATCTTGGCAGATGGTGTTGCTGTAGCCCAGCTCCAGGTCAATTCTCCTGTCGTCTTGTTTACAGCGTAAAGCCTGTTGTTGTCTGATCCGAAAAAGACTCTGCCGCCATATATTGCAGGTGTGGATCTAATTGCACCGTTTGCCGTGAAGTTCCATAACGAAACCGGAGTGGGCCCGGAAATATTCAGCGCGTAGAGCTTTGTGTCGTCACTTCCGAAGAACAGCAGATCTCCATCTGCTGCGGGTGAAGAATAGACTGGCCCATCTGTCTTGTAGCCCCACTTGTGGTGTCCAGTTGCCGCATCGAATGCGTGTGTACGGTTATCATCTACTCCAGCATACACGGTGCCTCTGTGAACAAGGGGGCTGCTTGTTCCAAAGTACGGAGACGTGGGTTGATTCCAGATTTCTGCGCCTGTGGAGGCGTTGATGCATATGACTCCGCCAACCCCCTGATATATGCTGAAGAAGACTCTGCCGTCAGCATACGCGGAGGCGGTAAGCGATCCGGAGGTTCCGTGTCTCCAGAGTTCCACACCCGTTGTCTCGTCAACCGAAACAGCTAATTCTCTTACCTGAAAGATGACTCTTCCGTCAACGACTAGTGGTGTGGATACTACTGAAAGTGCAGCGGCACTAATTCCCCATCCCCACAGAGTGCTGTTTGAGCTAGGAGCATCGGAGGGTGTCGCCCCAGAATGAGTAGTGTCGTATCGGTACGTTGACCAAGGAGTGGCTGAAGGATACAGCGCAAATCCGACAGGGGCAATCGAAAGCATTGTAACAAAAGCAAATATCGAAAAGATCAGTACTTTCTCCATTTCTCCTTTCCCTCATTTTTCTTGAACGCTATCCTATCGTGCAAGCTACACATATTGCTTTTGGTCAGGTGCATTGATCGATCAGAAATCGCGCGTCTCGAACTAGCATAGACGATGTTCTGAATGAGCGCGTCTGTGTTCAAGGCGAAAAAGCTGCGCACAGCATTCCATAGTAGGTGGGGACTTGGTAGGATAGCAGCTCGCCCTTCATTGGGGTGGCTTCGAGGATGCCTTGCAGTATTGCGAGTTGCCACAGGCTGTCGGGTTTCGCGTCGTCTATGAACTGAGGGTTCAGTTTGAAGAGAGGTTTCAAGTTGTTGCTCTTGATCGCCTGTCTGACGATTTCGTCGTATTCTCTTGAGGCCTGATGGAAACCGTAAGGGCCTTCCGCCTTGTGAGCGTGCCCTTGATCGGCACTCGCCACAAAAGCAACTCTCTTATGCGAAGCTTTTGCGGTCTCGGCGATGACGCGGCCGAATTGCACAAGGCTTTGGATAGGAATCTCTCTTGACGGCGTTACAATGACGACTTTGGTTGCGGAGTCTTGTCCAGCTAGGAACCATAGCGGAATCAGGGTTCCCCAGTCCATCGGCATGCAGGACGCTGGCCCTTCACTCGTGCCGAAGTTCGCGCCCACAACAGGAAGCTTCGATTTGTTGGCGTTCTCCAGAATCTCTCTAGCCAGTGGGCGGTCACACGCGCATCTGAGTTTCACGCTTCTGCCCTGGTTTTCCAGAGTTCCTTCTGTGAATTCTGCTGTGACTACGCCTATGGTGGCTTCCAGTCGAAGGCTGTGAGGCGTAGCAATGACGATCGTTTCAGGTTTCTGCCTCCTGATTCTTGCTGCAAGGTCTTCCATTGCCCTGCGGGTTTCGGCAAAAGCCTCAAGCGACTCGCCTGCCAGTTCTGGAATCACTTCTGCGCCGTGCGGCGCAATGCATGCGAAAGCTATGGTCAATTTGGATCGCCTTACCATCAAATACTGGCAATGCTCCGATAAGTCTTTGGTCTGCGATCGATCGAACTTCACTTGTCCTCACTGTTGAGAAGATTGGTAGCGGGGAGTAGATTTGAACTACTGATCTCTGGGTTATGAGCCCAGCGGGTTAATCCTGGCTACCCCACCCCGCTACGTTCAAACTGAAACACCGTATTGTTCAGTCTTTCTGGTAAATACCAGCCCAGCATATATTAGCGTTCTTGTCGTAAAAACGTTTTAGTACCCCACGCGCATTATCGAGGCTAGGTGCAGGCAACATGGACAAGCCCTTCTTCCGCAAGGTTTCTAACGTTTCGCTCAAGAAACCTATTTTCGTGCAGGGCTTGCCGGGCTTCGGAAACGTGGGCAGAATAGCTGCGCACTTGATGGTGAAGTTTTGCGGAGCGAAGCCCTATGCTGAGTTGTATTCGCCATCGTTTCCGGACTATGTTACTGCTAACTCTAAGGGGATTTGCCGTCTGCCTCGTTACGAGTTTTATGCAGCGCCCATGAAGCAGAATGACTTCATAATAATGAGTGGTGAAACGCAACCGTCTTTTGACGACGTGTTGTCGCATTATTCGCTCTGTGGCGAAGTGCTGGATTTTGTGGAAAGGCAGAATTGCAGTTTCATCATAACACTTGGTGGCGTGCCGATTACGGAGGAGAAGAAGCAGGTCTACGTGGCTGCCACGTCACCAAGATTGGCGTTGGAGTTCATGGAGAAGGGCGCAGTAATATACAGCAAAGGCAAAATCGTGGGCGCCACTGGCTTGCTGCTGGCGCTTGCGAAGGAACGCAACCTTGAAGGCGTGAGCCTGCTGGGTCCCACAAGTGGCTTTCAGGCAGATCGCGGTGCCGGATATTCGGTTTTCAAGTTCCTAATGAAGGCGCTTGGCAACGAGATAAAGGAAGGGTTATAAGAGGAAACGCCAAATCAATCACCATCGGAACGTGGACCCATGACTGAAGAACGGTCAATAGTCAACACATTCATGATCATACTGGCTGCCCTGTTGATTTTCGTCGGACCCACGTACATGGTGTACGCATTCAGCAACATGATGAACCTGAACTACTTCTTAGCAGCCGCTGGAGGCTTCACACTCTTCGTGGTGGGCCTAGTGCTCTTGCTGATACTGATCAGAAAGAAGGCTATCTCGTAACTTCCTTTGCCTCAGATACCCTAGGGTTCATCACTTCTCAGACCGGTAACTTCGTCATCGGCAAGGGTAAAATTCTCGTCGTCTCTAATAACGATTCGGTTGTTTGGGTACTGTTAAGTTATTTGTCATGAGCTTGAAAGCGAGTCTTTGAGCACTACATTCAGGGTTTCCAAACTCAACAGTACCGAGGAAGAGAAAGATTTTTCTAGTGACACTTGAGAATTAGATGATTGAGAGAGAAAGGTGATCGGATAATGGAGAACGCGGTCTCTGTCGAGAACGGGAGCGATTTGGTCTTGTCTCTCTTGTTTGCTGGTGGAGCAAGGAAAAACGAAAACGAGGAAATCGTAGGCAATACGAGACTGGACAAGTTGATGTTCCTCCTTGGAAAAGAAACTTCTCTCAAGAAGTACGTAGAAACTGATTTCAAATTCGATGCCTACAATTTTGGACCATATTCATCAGAACTGTTCGATTCTGTCCAAGCGCTCGTAAATGCAGGGCTCATCGAAATCAAGAGATCAGAATCCGAAGAATACTTGGATGAGGCCGACCGCTATCAGATGGAACAACAATTAGAAGAAAATGAGGAGAGCCCAAAGACGACCGTGATCTATAGTCTTACTCCCGAAGGGAGAACAGTTGCGTCAGTTCTGTTTCAATCATTGAACAAAACAGAACAAGCAGAATTGGTCTCAATAAAAAGGGCCTTCAATTCGATCGACCTGAAAAGACTCCTGCGATATGTCTACAGCAGATATCCAGAGTCTGCAAGCCAGTCTGTGATCAAAGAGGAAATCTGCTGAGAAAATATGGCTTTGTCATCTGAGCTAGTTGGTGTCGTTGGTGGAGCTCTAGGTATCTTAGTGGGAGCTATCTTTGTCTTTGGGCAAAGGTTTTCAGACAAAAGCGGAAAGTTTGGCGAAAAATCACAAAGCGATGAGCTAAACATAATATGTTTGGCAATGCGTGAGGACACCGTCATAAAAGCCATTGACAGAATGTGGCGATTTTTGATGGAAACAGATCTTGTGAAGAAAGGATCAAAAAAGACTGTTGGAGATTTGCTATACGATATTAACCGGAGAGACTTATTCAACAAGCTCATCAATGAGCTCGAACAATCCTTTCAAGATAGCGCGCGAGTCAAGGAAACATACCTTGCGCTGAGATCCGGATATGGACGACTGGGAAAGATACTGTACGCTTGTGCTACTGTGCTCGCAGCATTGGGTTTTCCACTGCTGTGCTTGAGTTCGCAGACGCTTTCACTTCTATCATCGGAACAACTCGTTCTTCTGTGGTTTGCAGTTGTAATCCTAGGAATACTTTTTTTAGGACTAGTCATCTATACACATAGGCAAATTGCCTCAAACATGACGGCTTACAATGCAAAATGGAAAAAGTATCGTATTGATGATGTGAAGGTTGGAAGATGACCTACGAGAAAGAAAAAGAAATGCAAAAGCCTATACGTGAATACTTCACGGAGAGACAATATTCAGTTTTTGATGAAGCCAGACTCTTCTCACGAAAGATTGATGTCGTTGCGAAACGACGCAACCAAGTCGTCACTGTGGAATTGAAACTGCATGATTGGAAAAGAGCGATTAGTCAAGCATACTTGAATCAACGCGTTTCAGACTACTCATTCGTCGCATTGCCTGAGCCCCTGTGGAACCGTATCGACAGAAAGATATACTCCGTGTCTGTTGCTTATGGGATCGGTTTGCTCAGCGTGGACGGCGTTGCCCGGCAGATAATGAGGGCCGAACACAGCAAAAGAATCCAACCGCACCTAAGAAAGAGCTTTCTTAAGGATCTTCAACGGAGATGAGCCTGTGAGTTTTGCGAGGTTCTATCGGTATGATTTTGCGGTTACGCAAATTTTCACCGACACGAGCATGGCACCCAAATATTATGGAATCTCTATAAGTGCTCATCTACTGTCGTATACCCCTATCAGCGTCATTCAGCTTCTGAATCAAACGAAGAAACCTTTCTTCATTGACCCGATGACCTTCGTTTTCGCGAGAGATATTGGAAATATCAGTGGGGACAATGGAATCCGTAGGTCCTACAAGAGACTTATGGAAGACTACGGACCTCCATTCACAATTTGCAGCTCTGGTACACAGTTGAGGCCGACTGCCTTTCAGAAACCTGATGGCACTATAGTTGATACGATAATAGCTGAAGTGTGCAAGAAAGTTTTGAACTATCAAAAGACGCAGTGCCAAATCAACACCGGTTTCGCAAAATACGCCAAATTGCTTAGGAAGAAAGGCTATTCGAACCTTCAACCCTTATCTCCTGATTTTCTGGTAGCACCCTATTTCTATGCCGAAAGACATGGAGACGAATGGTACAATATCAGTCTCAGATTCGCGGAACAAGCTAGAATCCTTAAAGAAAACGCAAATCTATATCCTGTCATTTGCATTTCACGAGAGAGCCTTTTCAATGAAACAGAAGTACTGAACATAGTGAAAGACTACAAGGGATTCGACGGCTATCTGATCTGGGTGAGTGATCTTGATGAGCAGGAACTCTTTTCAGATGAATTAGATGGTTTGAAAGCGTTGATTTCTGGGCTGTCTAACTATGGAAAGCCTGTCTATTCTCTATATGGCGGCTACTTATGTGATCTTCTTGCCAAATTTGGACTTCAGGGCTACTCTTCAGGAATATGCTATGGTGAGAAACGAAGCGTTGACATTCAAGGCGGCGGAGCTGGGAACAGATACTACATTCCAACTGTTCATCTTAAGATCTCAGCAGACCTAGCTAACGCTTTCTATGCGGTATCTGACAAGAACAAAAGACTTTTGTGTAAATGTCCCATCTGCTCCAAGATTCAAGCTGGTCTGCCTCCCACTATGGACTCCAATGAATATCTCGACCGTTTCTTTCATAAAATGGGCTTCCTCGATTTCAGGCGGCATTTCGTTTGTGCCAAATCTCAGGAAGCAAACACACTCGCTGCACAGAATCCAGGCCAAATTGTTTCATCCCTTGAAAAGGACATCGCAGCGATTCAGGATATCGACCGAATCCCAGATCATCCCCAGCAATTGGAACCCCGTCATTTGATGGTTTGGCGCACTCTGTTCAAATAGTGTCTCTGGGTGCACGACAAGCGTGTCCTATCTAAAGAAAGAAAATAGGACTGACGCTGAAGAGGTCCTGGACAGGCGCTACGCCAGGAAATCTATGTATCCCAGAGGAATTTCGTTAAATAGCTCTAGGTCTAGGCCATGACAGATAAGTTAGCAGTATCGGTTGTTTGTGTCCCAGCAAAGCATATAAGATATGTTTGCAGATATATTTGTTATGCAAGAGGAAAAGGAAAAGAAACTCGAAGAACTTATGAAAAAGAACGATGAATCAACAAAACGAACCACCATAATTTTGGAGAAGGAAGAAAGAGAATTCATCGATTCACTTATCAAAGAAGGAAAAGAGCCTGGCATCAAGCCGCTTATTTCCAAGATGCTGGACGTTTACAGGAGCATGATGGTGTATGATTGGCGTTTTCCAGGCGAGTACTATTGTGGCATTAGCAGAATTGCCTTCGTGAACGTTGAGCTGATCAATATTCTCATTCAGAACACGCCTGTGGAGAAGTGGCGGGGAATTGGCAGAAAGATGGGCGAGGCCGTAAGAGTCTCCATCGAAACCACCATCGACGTGCAAACAGCAAACCGAGAAAAGTGGCCAGACGTCTTCAAACGTCTAAGGGTTCAGGGGTTCGGCGACTGCTATCGGAAGGACAAGTACTTGTTGATCAAGACTCCTTTTATAGATCAGGCTGAGATTTGGGCAGGTTTTCTGGAAGGTCTGCTGGGTATCGAGTTGGACATAAAGACGCCTTCGCAACCGTTTGTCTTCGAAATAAAAGACGTGGGCGTGGCAGGGGACAAGTAAACGATTATAATGCTAGAAGCCTAGAAGGCTTGGTGGAGGGTCTTGAAGGTGTCTCTTCATGAAGCCATGCTTTACCAGAAGATGCCAGATAAGAAAGTCAAATGCGATCTCTGTGCAAGACGTTGTTTGATAAATGACGGAGGCACAGGCTTCTGTCTCGTCAGAAAGAACGAGGGTGGAACGCTCTATTCGCTGGTTTACGGCAAGGCCATCTCCGCATCTATAGATCCTGTCGAGAAGAAGCCTCTTTCGCACTTCAATCCGGGCGCGCTGGTCATGTCGATAGCCACGATGGGCTGTAACTTCCGCTGCCAGTTCTGTGATAATTGGATGATAAGCCAAGACAAGGAGATAGCAGGCAAGAGCTTCCCGCCTGGCGAGGTGGTTAAGGCCGCACGGGATAGTGCCTGTCAGGGAATTAGCTACACTTACACGGAGCCAACTATATTCTTCGAGTACGCCTACGACACTGCTCAGTTGGCAAAGCAAGTTGGATTCTTCAACACTTTCGTTACTAACGGCTACATGACGCCTGAGGCAGTGAAGATTATTGCGCCTGTGCTTGACGCGGCCACCGTGGACTTCAAAGGCGGTGCGGATCCAGAGTTCTACAAGACTTTTTCATCTGTGCCCACGGTTAAGCCGATCTTCGAGGCCTTGGTGGAGATGAGGAGAAACGGCATCCACATTGAGATCACGAATCTGGTGGTGCCCAAGGTTGGGGACTCGCTTGAGAGGATAAAGGAGCTTTCCGTGTGGATTAAGGATGCGCTTGGCAAGGACACGCCGTTCCATCTGCTGCGTTTTCATCCTGACTACAAGCTCACCACGATGGCTGCCACGCCTGTCGAAACACTGGAGAAAGCCTATATGACGGCTAAAGAAGCAGGCCTCAACTACGTTTACATAGGCAACGTGCCCGGCCACCCCAGCGAAAGCACGTATTGTCCTAGCTGCAATGAGCTGCTCATTAAGCGGTACGGTTTCGAAATCGCAAGATGGAATCTGGCCAAGGGAATGCGTTGTCCAGTGTGCGGAACGGACATACCTATTAAGGGTCAGTTGTATCCGGGTGGTCATAGCTTCCCGTATGCTTTGTTCTGATGTAGGGTATTGCGCGTGTGAAACGGTTCTAGGCCTCTATATTATGCAGTTAACATGTTTGAAGGTTGGTGGATTCTGTTAAGGCGTTTGTGATTGGTCATCTGGAAGGAGTGTCTGCGATCCAT
>Ga0315280_10000745_pt1 | contig 59421 bp, 47 predicted proteins | sample YL17G06_40_MG_FD_203697 | JGI IMG/M metagenome (GOLD analysis project Ga0315280, IMG submission 203697) | Sediment microbial communities from Yellowstone Lake, YNP, Wyoming, USA - YL17G06_40 | ecosystem: Environmental > Aquatic > Freshwater > Lake > Sediment | place: USA: Wyoming | collected... | reverse complement strand
GTTTCCGCCATACATATTCACCTTATTTTCGAATCATTATAACTCTCACCTGGTCGCATGTGTCTTCGCATGCGTCTGCAATCATTTCTATAGCTTCGAAGAGCTGGCTTACTAAAACTGCTACCCCGGCTTTAGGTAAGTCTTCTTTTCCAATCAGTGTTCTGGCTTTTTCGTGTATATCGTCAACTTTTTCTTCTTCTCGTTCCACATCATCCGCAGCTTTGAGAGCTTCTTCAGGTTTCGTCATCATTTTATTCACGCATTTTTGAAGGGAAGCTACACATTCTTTAACGCTTTTAACCATTTCTACAAATTCATCTTTAATTGAGCTGGGCACATGTTCCATTGGTATGGCTCCTAGTACACGTGTAGATTCTCTGCTCCAATCTGCAACCATATCTACTCTCTTTACAAGATCCATTAAGTCTGCTCTGTCAACCGGTGAAAGTTCTCCTTTCGAAACTTCGTCCATAACCTTTCTTCGCAATGCGTCTGCTTCTCTTTCGCTGCTTGCCACTCTTTCAATACATATGCGCATTTCCTTCTCTTCGCTTTTTATTGCTGCTATTATTGCTTTTTCTAAATCCTCAATGATTCCTGTTATCAAAGCTAGGTGTCGCTGTATGGTTGCTAACGCCTTTGTTTCCCTTCTCTTTTCAAACCATTTTATTAGTTCACTCAACAGCTATCTCCTCCCTCAATCCCGCCTCCGGATATACAAACACATGTGCTCTTTCAGGTGGAAAACTCGCAGTAACCTTTTCCCCTGTATTAAACCATTCCTCAATTAAAGAAGGCTTAACAATCACTATTAAATCCTGATTTTCAAGTCTGATCTCATACCGCATGTTTGTTCCCTCAAAGGTTACTCTTTCTATTGTGCCTAAAATAGAGTTTTTATTCCTTTTTACTCCCTTTTCGACAATGAAGGTTTCTGGTCTTACGGCTAAAATCACTCTTTCACCAATTTTTGCGCTTTTATCAACCGTTTGAACTTTTATTTCGCCACGGAGCTCTATTATTGCTCCCTTACCACTTATGCTTGAAACGTAACCTTCTAGGAAATTTGATTCTCCTATAAAATGTGCCACGAACACACTTTTCGGGTTCATGTAAAGCTCCTCTGGGGTTCCAACCTGCAAAACCTTTCCCTTCTTCATAACCGCGATTCTATCTGAAATCGCCATGGCTTCAGATTGGTCGTGGGTTACATGCATAGCCGTTAAACCTAAATCCCTAACCATTTTTTTTATCTCGTATCTGAGTTCGTTTCTTACTTTTGCGTCTAACTGCCCCAATGGTTCGTCCAAAAGTAGTAATTTGGCTCCTGCAGCTAGAGCTCTTGCCACGGCTACTCTTTGCATCATTCCTCCGCTTAACTCGCTTGGAAACGCATCTAGTCGCTCATGTAATTTAACCATCTCAAACACCTCATGCCCTATAGTCTTCGCCTTTTCCATGTCGAAGCCTTTCACCCGTGGACCATAAATCACGTTATTCCAAGCGTTCATATGTGGGAACAATGCAAAAGTCTGGAAGACGAATCCTATGTCTCTATCTTCAGGCGGAACATTATTAACGAGCTTGTCTCCAATGTAAATTTCACCTTTATCAGGCTGAATTAACCCCGCAATAAGCCTCAGCAAAGTTGTTTTTCCACATCCGCTTGGACCAAGCAAAGAAAAATATTCCTTATCATAAACATGGAGGTTTACATTGTCCACAGCAACTATTTTTCCAAATCTCTTTGTTACGTTAACCAAGCGGACATCGGGCATTTATTTTTGTCTCCTCTCCAAGTCTACGCGAGCACGAAAGAATGCGTAAGGTTTTAGCGATATATTAAACATGCTAATATCTCCCTTTCCCTCTAACGATGAGTCTTAAAGCAAGCAGAATTATGAAGGAGAACAATATTAGGAAACCGCATCCTAAACCAAGCCTAAACCAATACTCTGTACTTCCAGTTGGATGCTTTACCCAATCGACAATAACTACTGGCGCCGTTCGTAGCGTAGTAACAGCTAGAGTTGCGCCTGTTTCGCTTACGCTTCTTGTAAAAACCATTATTGCGCCTGAAAGTATGGAGTATTTTGTTAATGGCAGAATGATCGTTCTGAAAACGCCTAAAGGTTTTGCTCCGAGTGTTCTTGCGGCTTCTTCCAAATCCAGGCTTATTCTTTCGACGGCTGCTGACATTGACCTTACGAAATATGGGTATGTAATTGTTAGATGGGCAAAAATTAATAACCATATCTCTGGTATGAAGGCGAAGTTTTCTTTCCAGAAGATGGCGAGGGAGACGCCTAAGGCTATTGATGGAACAATTAGTGGAATGTTGACAAGCACATCTAAAATTGCTGAAGGCAAGGTTCCAAACTTTCTCCTCGCAACAATTATTGCCATTGGTAGACCTATAATAACGTTTAAGACTGTGACCACAGCTCCCAGAAGATATGAAAGGATGAGACTTTGCCAATATTCTCCCCAAACACCTACACCTGACAGCGATTTGGGCAACGTGTCAGTGAAAATGGCTTCAAATGCCGGAAGCGCAACGAAAAGGGATGGGATAAGTACTATTGCAAAAAAGATTAGGAGTGTGATGCTATTTCTTGAGGTTGATGCTTTTGAGTAACTTAGTTTTCTCTCGAATGTTGGCCAAACTTTTCTTATGGGTAATTTTAGTCTTGGTCCGAGGATGCGGATTATTGCAAAAATTACGCATGAGACAGCTATTAGTATGAAGCTTGCAAAGACCATTGCACCCTCATTTTCTGCATTTTTAAGGATAAAAATCGACGCGTTTTCGAACGCTCCGGCAACCATCATTGTCGCTCCGGTCTCTGAAATTGACCTTGAAAATGCAAGTATGAAAGCTGCTATTAATGAAGGTTTTAGAATTGATAATGTGACTGTTCTTGATGCTGTGAATGGCGGCGCACCGAGGGTCCTTGATGCTTGTTCATACTCCATCTTATAATCAAGCAAGGCTCCAACAACCACTCTCACCACAACCGGAAAAGAAAATGTGAAGTGGAGCAATATGACGAGGAGCCAACCAGGTGAAACAAGTGGATTTCCGAAAAGCGAAGATACTCCGCCTGGGTCACTCCAAAAAAGGAATAGTGAGTAGCCAAGGGCGGCTGTTGGCACAATGAATGGGATGTCGGAGAACGTGTCAAGGACATTTAGCCATTTTGATTTTCCACGCGTGATGAGCCATGCCATCGGGATTCCAGTTACGACATCTAAAGCGGAGACGAACAAGGCTACTGTGAAAGAGTTTTCAATTGCGCTCAGTGCGCGGGCCATGAGTTGTGGTTGGTTCAGAACTTGTTGCATTGTGTTCCATTTGATTATTATTCCGAGTATTGGCGGCAACAGTATTAATGCAAAGAATATTGTCACTGCGGTTAAGTATACTCCGTACTTGACAGACTTTTTTGATGAAAGCCTATCCAAAGCTTCTGTGATTTTATGTTTAAGCAACTGTTTTTCCGCCTAGGTTCCACTTCTACAACTTTAAATTTTGTTTCTTTTCTCATTCGTGTTTTTAGCTGATAAATTTTCCTTATCAGAAAGTGTCAGTTCGCCCGTCGAGTCATATCACTGCGATAAGCTCTATTGACTCTCTGCCTCATCATCCAACAGAAATGAGGCACGACAAAACTTAAGGCTTTTGCGCTGTAAAACTTGTAGGATGAGTGTTGAAGGTAGAATTATGAATGTTTTAGAAGCCATTAAGGGAAGGAGAAGCATAAGAGCCTTTAAAAGCCAAAATGTTTCAGCAAAAATTATCAAAAAACTTGTTGATGCAGCGCTGTGGGCGCCATCTGCCGGAAACATTCAGCCATGGGAATTCATAATCGTTCGAAAACCAGAAATCAAAAGAAGACTTGCTGAAGCCGCTCTGGGTAATACTTTAATTGAAGAAGCGTCCGTCGTAATAGTTGTTTGTGCAAACGAGAATCGCTCTTCTCAGGGATATGGCATACGTGGCAAAACCTTGTATTGTATACAAGACACGGCCGCTGCCATTCAAAACATTCACTTGGCTGCTTACTCACTTGGGTTAGGCACATGCTGGATTGGCGCATTTAGGGAGGAAGAGGCAAGAGAAATCCTAAAAATTCCCCAAGGAATAAGGCCGGTAGCAATAATTCCCGTTGGTTATCCGGCTGAGGCTCCTTCACCACCAAGTAGAAGACCTATAAGTCAAATAGTTCATTATGAAACCTTTTAGGTGGAGACGTTTCCATGAAGATGCGTAGTTATTACCTGGGCGAACTTACATGGCCAGACGTAAAAGATTTTCTAACAGAGCATGACGTTGCTATTGTGCCTGTTGGAAGCTGCGAGCAACATGGTCCCCACTTGCCCATTGACACAGATGCCTATGATGCTTTTTGGCTTTCCCTAAAGGCTTCTGAAAAAGCTCAATGCGCCATCGTGGCGCTGCCATTGAATTACGGTGTATCCTTACATCACATGGATTTCCCCGGAACAGTCACTCTCAGTCCGCACACCTTAGAGCAGGTAGCCTACGAAGTGGTTTATTCTCTGACAAAACATGGATTTAAGAAAATACTTTTTGAAAATGGACATGGCGGAAACACTCCAGCTCTGGAAGCCGCAGTTCAAAGAATTAAAGCAGACACTAATGCATTTGTGGTTATTGACACAGTCAGCCTCATACCAGACTTTATCGAAAAATTCATCGAAACTCCCTATGATGCACATGCTGGAGAATTTGAAACTTCTACGACGCTGGCAAATCGAGAAAACTTCGTGGTTAAAGAGAGAATTAAAAAACCAGAGATTAAACTTCCAGATTCAAAGTACACAAAAATAGGATTAAAAGAGACAGGCCCAAAAGTTTCTTGGGGTTTCCGAACAAAAGAAATAAGCGAAACAGGCGTCATTGGCGACCCCACAAAGCTTCGAAAGAGAAAGGCGAAGCTGCTTGGAAGTTAGCCATCGAAAGACTTGCAGATTTACTGACAGAGCTTGACAAAATGAAATTTTAATATCTCCACATTCCCATTCATGACGTTAAATTATTTAGATATGCGTAATTTTTTAATTCAATCGCTTTTACGATATGGGTCGATCGTTATTATGGTCTTTTCGTGCTTGCATGCCCTCCTTGTGGGAATGATGTGAATTGCTTATTTTTAATATTAGTAAGGAAAGAGATTAAATAATATGATTGTTATCTACCACTTTGAAGGATGAGGTTATGGACAATTTAGAAGAGGGGTTAAGGTGGTTTGACCAAGCCGAGGCCGATTTGAAAACCGCCAAGGACTGCCTAAAAGATGAAAATTATTATGCTAGCGCCTTCTTCTCCCAACAATCGGCTGAGAAGGCTCTTAAGGGCTTCCTCTATTCAAAGGGCTATAGAGCTTTAGTAACACACTCCGTAACCGAGCTTTTAGAAGAATCTTCCAAGCTTGAGAAAGTGTTTGAGAGGTTTATCGACCATGGGAAAGAGCTCGATAGACATTATATAGGGTCAAGGTATCCAAACTTTTATCCTAAAGGACCAGCCTACAAATACTACACAGAGGAGATTGCCAAAAAATGCTTAAACTACGCAGAATTAATATTGAAAGAAGCGGGGAAATTTTTAAGAAAATAAACGCCTATGTAGAAGAGGTGGTTGAAAATCTCAACCCCTACTTGGTAATCTTATTCGGGTCTTTCGCCACCAACAACATTAATGAGGGATCGGATGTTGACATTCTGGTTGTTGCGGATTTTCGTGAGGGCTTTCTGGATAGGATAAGAAGGCTCATGGATATGAACAAATTAGGGATACCTGTCGAGCCTGTGGGATATACTCTTGAAGAATTTAGGGAGATGAAGAGAAAAAAGAACCCTTTTGTTCTTGAGGTTTTGGAAAGGGGTAAAGTTATGTACAGCCGTTTGTCTTCCTAATACAGACTCTAGTAACTGTACCATAGCGAGGTTGAGAGTCCTTGCGTTATTTGACCATTGCAGATGCATACGAAAAGATTGAGGCTACAACAAAAAGGCTTGAAATGACGGACCTCTTAGTTGAGGTTCTTAAAAAAACGCCTAAAGAAATAATTGACAAGGTTGTATATCTAACTCAGGGAAGAATTTATCCAGACTTTGTTGACCTCGAGATAGGCGTCGCCGAGAAACTGGCGATAAAAGCCATAGCCCGCGCTTCTGGACGAAGGGAAAGCGAAATAGAAGAAGACTTGAAAATTACCGGAGACATTGGAGAAACAGCTCAGAAATTTATGGCTAAAAAAAGACAAGTAACCTTCTTCCAACAGCCCTTAACCGTTCAAAAAGTTTATGAAACATTGGATAAAATGGCTAAGACTTCAGGCTCTGGAGCGGTTGATCTCAAAATGGCACTTTTAGCCGGCCTCTTGGCTGCTGCCACTCCTAAAGAGGCCAAGTACATTGCGCGGGCTGTCACTGGAAATCTGCGTTTAGGAATAGCCGACATGACAGTTCTGGACGCTTTAGCCATAGCCTACGGCGGCGGAAAAGAAGCCCGCGAACTCGTAGAACGAGCTTACAACATTTCCTCAGACCTTGGAAGAGTTGCAAAAACCGTGGCTGAAAAAGGATTGAAAGGAATTAAAAAGTTTCAAGTTTTAGTAGGCGAACCAATAAGACCCATGCTAGCTGAGAGGCTATCCTCACCAGAGGAAATTTTAGAAAAACTTGGCGGAAGATGCATAGCCGAATACAAATACGATGGCGAAAGGATACAAATCCACAAGAAAAGCGACGAAATCGTTCTATTTTCCAGACGCTTGGAAAATATTTCCAGTCAATACCCAGACGCCATTGGACTTATCCAAAAACATGCGAAAGCAAAAAACGCCATCTTAGAAGCTGAATGCGTCGCCGTAGACACTGACACTGGCGAAATGAGGCCATTCCAAGAGTTGATGCACCGCAGACGAAAGTACGGAATCCGAAAAGCCATGGAAGAGTATCCCGTCTCTCTATTCATGTTTGACGCCCTTTACGTTGACGGTAAAGACCTAACTTTAGAACCCTACCCAATTAGACGAAAAGCACTTGAAGAAGCCATAAAAGAAAGCGAAAGAGTGAACATTGCCAAATACTTGATCACAAGCAGCGCGAAAGAGTTAGAAAAATTCTTTCTAGAAGCCATAGAAAATGGCTGTGAAGGCTTAGTATGTAAATCAATTGCAGAAGACTCAGTTTATCAAGCTGGAGCTAGAGGATGGCTATGGATAAAATACAAACGAGATTATAAAAGCGAGATGACCGACACTGTTGATCTAGTTGTCATCGGAGCCTTTCACGGTAGAGGTAAACGTGCAGGAACTTACGGCGCGGTACTCTTAGCTGCATATAATCCTAACGCAGACACTTTTGAAACAGTAACAAAATGCGGAACAGGCTTTACAGATGAGGACTTAGCGAAACTTCCGAAAATGATGCAGAAACATGTTATTCCGCATAGGCATCCAAGGGTTAATTCAATGCTTAAAGCCGATGTGTGGTTTGAGCCGGTTGTGGTGCTCGAAATTTTGGGAGCTGAAATAACATTAAGCCCAATCCATACATGCGCTATGGATGCTATTCGCAAGGGAAGCGGCCTTGCCATTCGTTTTCCACGTTTCACAGGCAATTATAGACTTGACAAAGCGGCAGAAGATGCGACAACAGTAAGCGAGATCGTTGAGATGTATCAAAAACAGTTAAAGAAGATTAGCGAAAGCTGAGCTTTAACTAAAGATAATGCTGCCTTTTCCGGCATGAAACTTAAGGTTATACACAGTAACCAAAGAAATAGCTTCGATAAGCTTTCTGTATTTACTTCCGTAGCTTTCTGTGCGGCATCTTCGTCTCCTTGATTAGGGGTCGGCTCTAATCAGGTTTGAGATTCTTCATACGAAAACTCGGCATCAGAAACGCACCTTTGTATCGCTAGAATAAAGTTTCACAAAATTTAAAAGCCGATGCCACTAATAATATAATTTTTACACAGATGCTAGGGTAAACTAGCTTCTGCGTTTAAAAAATTTAGAGGAGAAAGGAAAATGAAAAAGAAAATGATCAGCTTTCTACTGCTAACATTAATTCTTACAAGCACATTAAACGTGGCTTTTATAATAAGATCAACATTTGCACAAAGCGGCGAAAATAACGTCCTCGGCAATGATTTTATGGAAAAAATTAACGCATCAACTTCACCAAATAAAGACATTAAGCCAGATCAATCGAATGACTTGAGTGATAATTGGCGAAATATTTATGAAAGAAAACCAGATACCAAGCAGGACAAAACTTTAGAGAACTCTAGTCAGACTTCACGATACGGTGGAGATAGATGGAACTTCAACGACACAAGCGAATGGAGCAAATTCGCCTACATAGACGGCAACAAGACAAGACTAATAGTTGGAATCAACAGCGAGAATCCTACTAGCCTAATTGAACTGGAGAAAATGGCGGCTAAACACAGAGCCAAAATTGTCAACACAGTTTCAATTAGAGGCGAGGTTAGGGCAGTAGTTGTTGAGCTTCTGTTGGCGTCAGTGACAGGTTTCGTAGAAGAGGTAAATGTTGAGGGGTTGGCGAATTATATAGAACCCAATATGAAGGTTCAAGCCCAACTTGTTCCAAACGATCCATATTGGAGCTTGCAGTGGGGACCACAGAAAATAGAGGCAGATTATGCATGGAACACAACGGTAGGCGATCCCTCGGTTCTGGTGGCTGTTGTTGACACAGGCATTGACTATACTCATCCTGACCTTGCAGCAAACTATGTGCCTTTGGGTTACGATTGGGTTAACATGGACCCAGACCCACTTGATGACTTTGGGCATGGAACCCACTGCGCAGGCATAATTGCTGCTGTCTCGAACAATAACCTCGGCATAGCGGGGCTGGCTCAAGTTCGAGTTATGGCTGAAAAAGTTTTAGATAGCAGCGGCGGGGGATACTGGGACTGGATTGCTAATGGAATCATAAACGCAACGGACTGTGGAGCTGACATAATTAGTATGAGCTTAGGCGGATATGGCGAAAGCGAACTGTTGCATGAGGCCGTTAGATATGCTTATGACGCTGGAGTGTTGGTGATAGCCGCGGCCGGAAATGATAATACAAACATGAAGCTTTATCCAGCAGGCTATGATGAAGTCATCGCTGTAGCTGCAACGGACCAGAATGACAATAAAGCTTCGTTCTCAAACTGGGGGGACTGGGTTGAACTGGCAGCCCCTGGAGTTGACATATACTCAACGATGCCGACGTATCATGTAACTATGAATGATTACGGTTATTCTATGAATTACAGTTATATGAGTGGCACTTCTATGGCTTGTCCCCATGTTGCTGGTGTAGCCGCCCTTGTATGGAGCCGGTATCCAAACAAGACAAGAGACTGGGTGAGGATGTGGCTGCGATGCACTGCTGACGACTTGGGAGACCCAGGCTTCGATGTTTACTATGGATATGGAAGAATAAACGCTAGAAGGGCTGTTGAGCAGGCTCCGCCGGCTCACGAACTTATAGCTTATGATTGGAGAACCCCGCCCTACGTAGAACCTGGAGCTACAGGGATCATAAACGCTACCATACTCAATTTTGGAGAAAGCAATGAAACTGACATAGTTGTGCAGCTTTTGGCAAACGACACCATGGTAAACTCTGTGTCAATAGGCTTTCTAGTCAGCGGCGAAACAGCAACAATTAATCTAACATGGAATCCCGTGGTTGAAGGACTATACAATGTCACACTCTATGTTGTGCCAGTGGCTGGCGAAACAAGCATAGAGAACAATGTTCTTTGGAAGTACATTTACGTTGGGGTTCCGGTGAAAGCTGTTGTGCTGCATTCTGCTGGCAACGTGTATGGCGAAATCATCACCAATTGGCAGGCGCTGACTAATGAATGGTATCTGTTTGGCGACACAATGGTCTACATTGACTATACAACTTTAAACAAAGAGGACATCACTTACGAGGACATAGTCGCCACTGAAGCAGACGTTTTGATTATTTCATGTGCATATGATCCATATGCAGGTTGGCAGTTTACAGACTCTGAAATTGAAGCAATAACGCAATATGTTCATGAAGGTCACGGGCTAATAGCCACGGCCGGAACGCTTTACGACATGGTTCCAAACAACAACAAGCTAGCGCCACTGTTTGGACTAAACGAAGCAACCATGTGGACGGCAACGGGAACAGACCTCCTACATCTATTGAACACAACCCATCCTATCTTCGCAAATGTTCCCAACCCGCTGGTATTTCCACAAGTTGCAACCGTACTTCCTTACGACGGGCGATGGGACTCAAACGAGCTAGTGGGCGGCAAATATCTTGCACTTGGGCATTATCAAGAAAGCGCAATAGTCACTTTCAGAGGCTTAGTATACATTTCACCATGGTTAGAAGTCATACCACCATACTACCATCATCACCTGCAACTGCTCTACAACGCCATCACATGGTCCCGCTACCAAAAACCAGAACACGAGCTCGTTGTATCTCTCAAGGCTCCAACACGCGTCAAACCCGGGGAATCCACATTGTTAAATGCAACGGTTTCTAATCTTGGATGGAACAACGAAACAGATGTCGAACTACAACTGCTCATCAATGGCGCACTAGTCAACTCTGTGAATATACCCGAGTTATTGGTTGAGTCTTCCCGCACTCTCAGTTATCTGTGGACTCCAACAGCTCAAGGTATGTGCAACGTCACAGCGTATGCACCGCCTAAATCTGGAGAAGAGCTTACAAAAAACAACATCGCCACAAAAACGGTTATGGTACTCTTGATCGCTGTTAGAAACGTTCTCGTCTACTCAGACGATTGGTACGTCGCGCCACCTTCAAGGTACGTCATCGTTGCTTTAAACAACTTGGGAATTAACTACACTTATTACTCTGACGATCCTTGGGGATTCGGTGCGGCGCTGGTAAGCCAGCATTGGGATCTGGTGATTGTTGATCACTGCAACTACTACGCCATGGGGCAATACTGGACAGAGCTTGAGGAATACGTGCGCAAGGGGGGCCTGCTTGTTCTGAGCACGTTTGACATTGATGGATCCAATTCGGAGCCGACGACTCTGTGGGACACTCTCGGCGTTCGTTGGGTCTCAGACATGTCGACGCCGGAACCAGTATACCGATGGTTGCCCTCACACGCGATATTCACTTTCCCAAACACCGTAGGTGATCTAACATCTTATGTACAAGGATACTATGATAGCGGGGACCACGTGGCAGCCACCACCGGCACACCGATCGCAGGCTTTACGCCATCACCCACGGAGGATTATGCAGCCGTCGTCGTGGGCAACACTTATCCAACAGTGCTTTTCAGCTTCAGACCAGATGAGTTTCGTTACGATCAAGATCGCGACGGAAAGCTTTACGCCATCGAACTGTGGGAGAACGCCATCGTTTACTTAGCCAGAGGTTTCGAACATGACCTCGCAGTATCTTTAGACGCTCCGAAGTTTTTTGAACTGGGCAATTCCACGGTGCTACATGCAACTGTTATAAACAGCGGATTAAACAACGAAACTGACGTAGAACTGTATTTGCTGATCAATGACACTGTAGTTAGCTCTGCAACGATTCCTCAACTTCTGGTAAGCGAATCTTATACCATCAACTACACATGGACTCCAATAAGCACCGGAAGCTACAATATTACTGCTTATGCTGCACCTGTGCCAGAAGAAGAACACGTAACGAATAATGTTGTAACCAAGTGGGCCTGCGTGTTCTTCTATGCAAGGTGGCATCTTTCACACGAATGGATAGGCAGCGGAAATCCCATGGGCTGGCACGCTGACGACACAAGCTGGCCGTATACTTTACCCTTTGACTTTCCCTTCTATGGCGTATATTACAGAACAATATACATTTCAAGCAACGGCCTGATAACCTTCCTTGGTCCAGACTCTAGCTGGGGGAATAGCATGTCTTCATTGGCTCAAAAACTGGCGATAGCCCCAGCATGGGATGACTGGGTAACATACGAACCATACGACGTTTACATTTGGCAGAATTCTACTCACGTTGGCATTAGATGGTATGTTGCCGCCTACTACGACAGAAGCATCGTTGCGAACTTTGAAGCAATACTAAGCTCTGACGGCGTGATTCAGTTTAACTATGAATATAATAATGGACCAGTATCGACAACCATAGGCATTTCAAACGGCGCTAGGCACATTCTTGCAGAAGACCTAATAGACCTTAACTACATCAACACAATAGTTTTCTTGCCTTACCTCGTTGAAGAAGTTCATGATGTTGCTGTAACAGACATTGCAGTTTCATCGAATACAGTCTATCAAGGGTGGATCGTAGGCATAAATGTGACCGTTGCAAACCTTGGAAACGCAACAGAAACATTCACCGCAACATTGTATTATGACACTACTGTGATATCGACGCAAAACATTCAAAACCTAGAGCCGAACGCAACATTAACGTTGAGCTTTGCTTGGAACACGACGAATGTTCCGTACTGCCACAACTACACAATAAAAGCTGTGGCAAGCACAGTTCTAGGCGAAACTAATACGGCTAACAATGAATTTGTTTACAGTTTTGTGAAAGTTAAAATACGCGGCGACATAAATGGAGATGGCTACGTCAACATCAAAGATGCAGTCATATTAGGAGTTGCCTTTGGTGCAAAGCTAGGCGACCCCAACTGGAATCCGCAAGCCGACCTAAACCAAGATGGCTACGTCAACATCAAAGACGTAGTCATACTTGGCAGAAACTTCAATGCTGGCTGCCCATAAGCTCCCACTTTTTTCTTATGCAACTTGTGTTTGTGTATGCATTTTATGCTGGGAAAAGGTATATGAGGAGCATGAATGTTCCGGCTATTATTAAAATTAGTCCCACATGTAGAAGGCCTCTTGGCTTCTAAGAATCTCTTCTAAATATTTCGGAAGGGCGCGCGCTTGAGCCGGTTGTGGTGCTCGAAATTTTGGGAGCTGAAATAACATTAAGCCCAATCCATACATGCGCTATGGATGCTATCTGAAAGGAAAGCGGCCTTGCCATTCGTTTTCCACGTTTCACAGGCAATTATAGACTTGACAAGGCGGCGGAAGATGCAACAACAGTGGAAGAAGTCGTTGAAATGTATAAGAGTCAGCTTAAAAAAATCACGGAATAGTGGAACCCTTTGCTGATTTTTGGAGGAAAGTGTTCATCCGTGGGATGACTGCACAAGGACCGCACTAACCATTTTGCTTACAGAAGACTTCGAGTTCGCTATTGTTGATATTTCAACAATTAGACGCCATCCACGCGCGCTAGTGCCTAGCAAACTGGACACTGTGCATGTATGATCCAAAGTAGAATCTGAAAGCCGACCTAAACCAAGACGGACTGATAGATGCGAAAAGAAGCGTACCGACACCTTCCCACCTGCTTGCTTTCTCCTCGATTAACCGCTGTCGCGAAATAGGTCAAAGCTTGGTCTTGGAAGCATACTACTGGATTACATGTTAAAGTTTTGGCATTTAGACATCACTCTATTTCTTGAAGGGATAGCCAACAGATCTTAATGCGTGCGAAAGAGAAAAAAGGGGGGTTAAGGGTTGTTGCTTACGATTACTGGGATCTCTGCCGAGTCTTTGTCTGTCAACATTACGTCTGTGAGTTTTAGATTAAAGCTACTGGAAGACAATACTTTGAAGGTGACTTTTGCCAGCATGCCAGATCCTGAAGCAGGTGCGACATCACCGATTAAAGTGCATCCAGCAGGGGATGTATAACCCAATTTGTTGTCGATTCTGGGTTGGAGCCACATCGTTGCGCCTTGAGTCCCTTCGAATATTCCCTCACCATAGACTAAAGTTGTGTTCAAGTCAATATTCGGACTACTCTCTCCTTTCTCGAAGCTGAGACATTCCAAAGCGTCGGGGTTAAAAGTTAATCCAGCTTGCCATCCATAAAGGCCGTCGATGTCAGCAACTAATATGTAGACTGTGATTGTGCTGTCAACCCCTAAATTTTCGGGAACGCCGCTTAAGTATATTCTAGCCGTTGGTTGGGAATAAACAACCACTTCCCTTGATGCTGTGTCACTAAGGTGGGCATCATCAATCACGGTTAGTCTCACAACGTATGTTCCCGGCCAAGAGTAAACGTAGGTCGTTGAAACTCCTGTCCCTGAGCTTCCGTCTCCGAAATCCCAAATATATTGAGAGACGTGTCCATTGGGAGCGGTTGAAGAGTGGGCGTCAAAGGTCACGGTGGTCACTCCGACAATCACCTTAGCTCCCTCAACTTCCCATCCTACGTTAGGTTCCGATTCCAGTGAAACATTGAAGGATGCAATGGGAGGTTGCAAGACGACTTTTATTTCAGCTGGGCGTGTCTCTAAAGCATATATCAGTGCAGCAGTAGGAGCCAGCAACAACAGCAAGAGTGCAATGATTCTGAGATTCCTTGTTGCGACAGAGAAGCCCTTTCCAATATTTTTGATAAACATGTCCTTTCCACCACGATGCCGATATGCCCCATTCAAACAGTAGCGGCCGTCCTTCTTGACAACAGTTTTTGTTTCAAAGGGCTTTAAGTCTAAGAGTTAGCGTTTTTCTGGACAAATGCGTGGTATTATATAAATCAGTAAATCTTTTAGGACCTGACTTTAGCGCATCTAGGATCAGTTTGTGATCTATTTCTCTGCGTTCATTCAAACCAATAGTGTTGCCGCAGAAGGGGCAGGTTATTTGAGGCATATGCACCACAAGTTTTAAGGAAACTGATTCTTATAAACGTTGGTGTAAAAGAAACTTCACAATCTACACTATGGAAAATTTTTAACTATCAGCCGAGTTCGCCTGTCCATATCTAGCTTTTGCACGTTCATGGTCTAGGTAAACTGAATATAAGGCAATGGCTCCTGGAAATATGAATAGCGTCATGGGATGGATATAGAATATCATCAATAAATGGAGAAAGAACAGAAGTGAGTAGAGGATCGGCAGCCAAAACCAGAATGTCGTTAAACATGTTTTTATGATGGTATAATCCTCTAATATTGACTCAGCAAGTTGTCTGAACGTGTTGTTATGACTCATCAGACTCCCTACTATAACTATACTATACTTAGCCTATATTTGAGTTTTGACTTTCCTCTTTCGTCGGAAGATCAGAATTATAATGGCTAATAATATAACAACTGGAATTACAATGGTGTACCAATTTGTCGTCCACCAAGAAGGTTGAGTCAAGTCAAAGGTGATGTAGGACTCTACCGTGATAGTTTGTTGCTGGCGTTGGCCGTTATAATCGATGGTTACCGTATAGTTGTTTGCAGTGGTAGTCTCTGACACAGTTACATTCTTCTGAAACAAAACGAAACGAGCTTGATTGTTCGTTACATTTGTGGAGGCGATTTCATGGTTGTTTTCATCTGTTACCGAAATAATTGTGCCATTTTGTGCTTTTATGTCTAGATACCAATAGACTTCTATTCGTGTCGTCCCTCTAAGGACTTGGTTTTGCGTTATTGTGTTATAGAGTTTGATGCTGGAATTATCGAACGCTTCAAGGGTGTTCAGTGTGCTACTATTAAATTCGACTGTGGAATCCTTGAAGAAAAAGTTCCATCCTTTAGTTATCTCCGTGTTAACCAGTGAGATGCTTGGGCTTTCGCCTCCGTCATAAATTTGAAGCGATGTGCCCACTTGCATGTTCCATGTTGCAAATGTTCCAATGGTTATGCCCGAGAAATAAGCCTTCACGAGGCTTAGTTGAGCAGTTATTTCTCCAATTTCAGAATCCTGTATTGTAGCTTGCGACAGCTTTTTAGAAATCAACGTTTGTATGACTGATTTGGAAGAGGCATCTAATTTGGATACATCTGTTGTTTCAATCAATGCGATCCTTGAACCAATCATTTCCAAGATCCCGTTATCAGACATCCCTACAGAGCCTGTAACGCTCGAGTTCGTTATGGACACTTCAGCATGCTCTCTTACATAGAGCAGCCGCAAAACAGAATTTATAGCATATGCTTTAGTATAATCATCTAGATAAAGTCGCCCTATTATGGAGCTGTCTTCTATTATAATCTTTGCAAAATGTTTTAGGTTGAAGTTTACGTCGCCGGGACTCTTTACGCTTACAAGTCCATATGAATAATCGTTGAAATCGCCTAATACTTTTTCCACAATGCCGGTGAAAATCGCACTTGAGTGATTGTAGAAGCGTGCGTCTTCGAGAGTTGTTGAAATGAAAGTGGCTTTTGCGTCGTCGAACATCCTCGCTATTTCGATAGATGATTGCATTGCCGTTACTTGCGCGTTGCCTGTTGCTGCAAGCCCGCTTCCTAGTTTTGCGTCTTGTGGATTTTGCTCAATAAGGGGGTTAAGTTGCACAGTTATGCTGTCTACTGATAATGAGGCGTGATCGTAGGCACGTATCCGCTCGACTATGGCGGTCTTAGATAATGTGACATCAGACATGTCGTAAGCATAGATATTGTAGATTAATTGAACGTCTTCGAGTTCTCCCTTTGAATTATCGTAGAATGTCACACTACTATACCTTGATCCTCCTGATACTAGAAGCTTGGAGTCTTTGGACATCTCAATTTCGCAGTTACTTCCTTGCGAATTCAGTAGTGATACTGTAGCACTGTCACTCCCGTAGATTGAAATTACAAGATTCATTGAACATCCTTCAAGCAGAATACGGGAGTTGTCCGCAGCTTGAATTGTCGGCCAGAATCCGGTTATTTTGTTCATACTGCTGGAAAAAACTGACACTGTTGCTTTCCCGCTGGAGAAGAATGAAGCCGTCACATTAGAATAAGCTATTATAACACTTGATGAACCTGATAATAAAAATTCAGCCTTTTTTATAGTGGTTTTGTTCGCATTCACCGTGCTGTTTCCATAGGCGTAGATCCTGGATTTTGTGGTCGGTGAATAGCCTTCAATGGTGGATTTTGAGACGACAAATCGCGGGTTTCCATTTTTCGGATCCTTCAGCGTCACGTTTGCACTGGGATTGAGTGTGATTTTGGAGTTAACGACTTGAATGGTTGCGTTTTCCGTTACCACTATGCCTTTGTTGACTGTTAATGTCTTATTTTCGATCAACCACACCTCATTTCCGGAGAGAAATACCGTATCTACCGTTTCAGCGGCCAAAGCTCGGTTAACATTTTGGAATAATAGAGCACTCAAGACGATGATAAATCCTAGGATTCTAACAATTCTAACTACTTTGCGTACAGGTGGCATGCAACTATCCTCCCTTTTCCTGCATTTATTAATTCCGGCTCCTTTTCTCGGCAGATTTCCATGACTGAGGGACATCTTGTGTGAAATCGGCAGCCTGATGGGAGATTAACCGGGCTTGGTATTTCACCTTTTATTGCCACTTCTATTCTGGTAGACGTTGGATCTGGAACGGGCACAGCCTTGATTAGAGCTTGCGTATATGGGTGAAGAGGTTCCATCACAACGAGATCGGAAGATCCCATCTCGACGATTTTGCCCAAATACATCACTGCAATGCGATCACAGACGTGGCGTGTCAACGCCAAGTCATGAGTGATGTATAAAAATGAAGTTGCAAATTTATCTCTTAGCCTTGTCATAATATCTAAGACTTCAGCTCGAATGGATACATCCAGCATCGAAACAGGTTCGTCAGCTACCACTAATTCTGGGTTGAGTATGAAAGCTCTAGCAACTGCTATCCGTTGCCTTTGTCCGCCACTGAGTTCATGTGGATATCGAAATGTGAATTCTTCAGGCGGTGTTATTTGTACTTCCTCCAATATTGTGTCTACTTTTTCTGCGATTTCTCTTTCATTGTGCGTCACTTCTTGAATCAACAGTGGCTCTGCGACAATATCTGCAATGGTCATTCTTGGATTCAATGATTCGTAGGGGTCTTGGAAGACTATTTGCATTTTTCGCCGAAGTGGCTTGACTTCGTTGTCTGAGAGATGTGCTATTTCCTTTCCCTCAAACCATATATTGCCGACTGTAGGTTTTATTAGCCGAAGTACAAGTCGTCCAGTCGTCGTTTTTCCGCTGCCGCTTTCACCCACAAGCCCTAATATCTCTTTCTTTGAGACGCTGAAGTCAATTCCGTCTACAGCCTTTACAAATAGCTGACGTTTTGATACAAGTGTTTCAAAAAAACCAAGCCTAACAGGGAACCACTTTTTAAGTTTTGAAACTCTCAGTACTTCCTCAGCCATTTCTATTCCCTACCCGTATAGGTGACAGGCAACATAATGTCCTGTGGAGGCTTCCTTAAACGCGGGAACTTCAGTTTTACATGTGGTCATTGCATATTTACATCTGGGGTTAAACCTGCATCCAAGCGGCGGATTCAAAAGATTTGGAGGTTGACCGGGGATAGAGGTTAACTTCTTCCTTTCTGATTTGATGCTTGGAAATGCTTCGATCAATCCTTGGGTGTATGGATGCAAAGGTTTCTTAAAAACAGAAACTGTGTCTGCGAACTCAACCCCCCTGCCCGCATACATTATTAAACTTGACTCACACAGTTCGGCGATTATTGAAAGGTCATGCGTTATCATGATCATTGCGAGATTAAGTCTATCTTTTAGCTCTTTCATCAACTTGAAAACTTGAGCTGCAATTATCACGTCTAAGGCCGTCCCAGGCTCGTCATTTATGACTACCTCTGGGTTGCAAGCCAAGGACATAGCAATTAGAGCTCTCTGCCTCATGCCTCCGCTAAATTCGTGGGGATAATTCCTTAACCGTGAAGGTTCAACGCCAACTAGTTCAAAGAGTTTTTCCGCTCTCTCTACTGCTTCCCGACGTGCAACTTTCTTTTCATGAATTCTTATAGCCTCGACAATCTGCTCTTCTATCGTATAAACCGGATTCAACGCGTTCATTGCTCCTTGGAATACTATCGAGATTCCTTTCCATCGGATCTTCTCTCTAAATTCATTTTCACTGAGCGGAACAATATCTTCATCTTTAAACAATATTTTGCCTTTGACTATTTCTCCATTCATGGGCAAAATTTTTAGAATTGACAACGCCACTGTCGTTTTTCCACATCCAGATTCGCCTGCTAACCCTATGGCTTTTCCCTTTTCAAGTTCAAAATTCACGTCCTCAGCAGCTTTCACATATCCTCTCAAAGTTTTATAATAAGTTGTTAGTCCTTCGACCTTCAAGATAGGCATTTGTGTTCTCCTTTCGGTATAGCAAAAACAAATGTTTAATATAAAAGCTTTTACTTTTCATTAATACAGTGAAATCAATCTTGTAGATGATGAGCTAAGAATGTTGAAAACTTGGATGAACGTAAACGTCAACGTTAAAGTTGCAACGAGGCTGATTGAAGATTTCTTTAGGAAGAGAAACTTTAATGTACGTGAAAAGTGTTCGGACCATAATGTTGTTATTAACGCCTTCAATAATATGAAAAACATTTCTTTTCTAATCAAGGTTCATAATGCTGACAATTTTTTTGAAGTGGAGTTTGCTCCTAAAGAACTTGTTTCTCTAAGATATTTTGGAAATCTGTTTTCGACTTTTGGTGGTGGTCCTTTCGTCCTCAAAAGGCTGAAGTCTGAAGAAGTTGCAGAGAAGATAGAAGGCGAGTTTTGGACTTATTTTTTTGAAATAATTGAAGAAATAAAGGTTGCGTCAAAGCTTAAATAGCTGTCGGGTTTTTATAGAAGTGGAGAGTTGCTATGGGACTTAGGGGGTATATAGCTAGACGAATATTATACATGATTATACTGATATTCTTTGTCATAACAGTTAACTTCTTCATTTTCATGTTGTTGCCTGGTAATCCTGCTGCATTGTTTGTAAACCCTCAGTCGAGGACTGTAAAAGCAGAAATGGAAAGGATGGAGCAGAGTTGGGGTTTGAAAGACCCTATCTACATCAAGTATTACAAATACGCAATTAACTTACTTACTTGGAATTTTGGAAAGTCCTTTCAAACACGTAGTCCCGTAACCGATGGCATGATATGGAGGCTTTCATATACACTTTTTTTGATGGGTACGACTACTTTTTTGTCCATGGTAATTGGTATTCTTCTCGGAGTGGTGGCTGCTTACAAGCGAGGGAGTCGCTTAGATGACGCAAACGTCGTCTTTGCTCTCACATTATTTTCTCTCCCGGTATTTTGGATAGGAATGCTGATTCTGCTAGTATTCTCGAGGTACCTTCAGTGGTTTCCTTTGGGTTGGGCTTACCCAAATATTTGGCTACTTAGCCCTCCAGCCCCTGCATTTACCTTCAAACTCCTTGGGCTAAGCGTTGCGATACCGACTGTTGCAGAAATACTGGTAAGGATAAGGTATGCGGTTCTTCCAGTTGCGACACTGACTCTTTTTCAGTACGGCGGTTGGCTTCTTCTGACCAGAGCCACCATGCTTGAAGCCCTCACGGAAGATTATATCTTAACTGCAAAAGCAAAAGGCGTTAAAACAAGAACTGTCCTTCTTAAGCATGCTCTTAAGAACGCTTCTCTTCCATTGATTACTAATGCAGCCTTGACTTTTGGGTTCTTGATTAGTGGTGCCATGATAACTGAAACCGTTTTTAACTGGCCAGGCATGGGCCGATGGATATTCGACGCAATCGCGGTAAACGATTATCCGGTTCTGCAGGCAGTATTCTACGTTATAGCCTTGTGTGTTGTTATCTGCAATTTCATCGCTGACTTGTTATACGGAGTCATTGATCCAAGGATAAAATATGATTGATGACGGCGAACAGACATGGCATATACACGACGCGAGAAGTTAAAGTTCAATCTTGCAAGATTTAGCAGATTTGTTAAAGCGATTGCCAAGAACAGGAAGGGCGCACTGGGATTGGCGATATTAGTGGGTTTCATTGTTGTGGCTTTGGTTCCACAAGTGTTCACACCATATAATCCAACCGAAACAACATTTCTAGCAGGTTCGACGGCTGCACCAACATGGCTAAGATCCGTAGGAGTTAACGTAAGTGAAAACATAATAGTAACTCAGAACCCTGGTTTTGACGGTCCGGCGTCTGTTAATGAATATAACTACACATCAGAAAAGCCTGAGTTGACCAGAGTCTGGTATTCATCCTCTTTTGGGTACAATGGCAAATACGGGAATGGTTCAGGATGTGTTGCAATTACATACGCAACCGGCAACGCGTCTGCTGAAGACACGACGGTTCGCATGGAGAGAGCATTTAGTTATCCTTATAATGGGCCGCCAAACTTTTTTACTGGGGACGTAGCGGTGTTCATATCGGGGACATCACAGCTTTCTGGGCGGGATATTAGTCTGCTCATCCCCGTGGAAGTCACGGTCTTCGTCAGTAATGGAGTTGGTAAGAAGTTTGATTTATGGAGCACAGGATCTGTTGACTCTCCAACGGATCATTGGAACACCACCTCAGTATCAAGTCAAACCAGTATGATGGATTCACGTTCATTCACCCTTAAGATTTTCATGTATGGCTATGTATATGATAACGTGACGGGTCGCTCGACAGCCTATGCTTACCTTTATCCTGTAAATGTGGAGCGAGATGTGTTCAGTGGGGTTCAGAACATGACTTTTGGTGTGGATATAGAGTTTTTTGGCAAACCAACGGTGAAAAATGCAGAAACAACAGTTTTCATAGATGGATTAAGCTTTAGAACTTTCGGGACCACATGGGGACTACTGGGCACGGACGTCCAGGGAAGAGACTTATTTTCACAACTCGTATACGGTGTTAGAATTTCTCTTTATATTGGATTGCTTGCATCTCTGTTAGGAGTAGGAATAGGGTTAATTGTCGGTCTAGCTGCAGGTTATTTGGGTAGAGCGGTTGACGAACTTCTCATGAGGCTTGCCGACGCTCTTTTAGTAATTCCAAGTCTACCTCTCTTTATAGTGTTGATAGCGGTTCTTGGAGCGAGTATAAACAACCTTATAATTTTGTTGGGCTTGCTGGGCTGGATGGGGTTTGCGCGTACCGTACGGTCCCAAGTGTTAAGTTTGCGCGAACGGCCCTTTATAGAAGCAGCCAAGGCGGCGGGTGCAGGAAGAACATATACAATGATGAGGCATATACTTCCTAATGTGATGGGTTTAGTCTACATCACTTTGGCTACAAGCGTGCCTGGAGCCGTGGTTTCTGAAGCGTCGTTGAGTTTCTTAGGATTCTATGATCCGCACGTTATGTCTTGGGGACGAATGCTTAACGCTGTCCAGTTTGAGGCGGGGGGAATTGAGAAGTGGTGGTGGGTTTTGCCTCCGGGGTTATGCATTGCTTTGCTGGCCATATCCTTCATTTTGATAGGATTTTCCATGGATGAGGTCTTGAATCCGAGACTTAGGGCCAGAGTTTAAATCTTTTGCACTGTAACTTTCTTCCATAAGCCTTTTAAACCTGTTTAGACTCTAGTAAAACCGCTGAAATATAAAAAGGGAGAGAGGAAAGATGAAATATTTGAAATTAGTGGCTATTCTAGCTGTTCTGCTGATCGTCGCGTTGCCCACTACTGCTTTCGCTTCAGAACCGCCTATCTACAATACATATGAGCAATACGGTCCAAGGGCTAAGAACTTCCTTATGGCGTTTCACGCTAACGCGCAGTCAGAGTTTGACGATTTGGCCGCTGGCGGCATTGACATCGTTGATTGGCCCCTGACGAAACCCTACTATGACTTGTTTACTACTGGCCTAGACCCCCACGGCAATCCATACAGCGACAGCATTGCCGTCGTGGGCGCGGGCCCAGAATACGGCATGTACATCATGGACATAAACAACAACTACAGCCTCCCGGACGGGACGCACAACCCTGGAAACGATTCATCCTTCAGGCACGCCATCTGGCACCTGATAGACAGAAACTACATCGCCACAGTCCTCTTTGAGGGTTTTGCATCCGCGTTGTGGAGTCCGGTTGCCGCTGCTGCCCCTGCTTTCTGGAACAACCCAGCCTGCGTGAACGCTCACCCGTACGACTTGACCGAGGCCAGAAGACTACTGGACGAGGATGGCTACACACTACTACCTGGTCACGATTGGAGAACTGACCCCGTCACGGGCGTCGACTTGGTTCCCATCAAGGTTTATGCACGAAGTGACCACTCGTACAGGAAACTAACTGGGGAATGGTTCGCAGCACAACTTAACGCAGTAAACATTCCCACACAACTTATAGAGGAGGGTTCTGCTGCCTGTTATGCTGACGTTATGGTTGCTAAGAACTTCTTCAGCTACACCGGCGGCTGGTCCTTAGGCGTGGACGTGCCAGACGTGCTCTACGGCTTGTTCCACAGCAGCATGTACTGGACCGGCCCCAGTGGGCCTCCGAACTATGGTCACTACAACGACGCGTTATCCGACTACTGGCTTGAGCAGGGAGAGTACGCTCCCAGCGCCGCGGCCGCTATAGCCCCTGTCCAACAATGGCAACTACGCTACATCAACCCAGCATGGGTCCCAGCTCCAACGTTATGTTCAAACATAATCTTCATGGCCCACAGAAAATACTACGGCAATTGGGGAGGCGAAGAAGCCCAATACGCTGGTCTCCAGTGGTCTGACATATTGAACATACCAGGCAGAGGCATAGGCCCCTACAACAACTTCTGGACCTTCATGAACATGCAACCAGAATATTATGCTGGACTGCCCTCACCCACAGGATATGACCATGACTTGCCAGGAGGCTGGACGATAAGGTGGGGATGGAAGGTCGCTGGTTGGTCTCTCATGAACCCAGTCTATGGCAGTTGGGTTTGGGACTGGGCCGTGATGAATTATATCTACGACACGTGGTTGGGAGGCAACCCAATGGTACCAGCCGAGGACAAGCCTTGGATGGCGTACCAGTACGACTACGGCCTCTGGCATCCGACCCCCACCACCTCGGCGAGCTACGTGACACTGAAGATCCGCGACGACGTTTACTGGTCAGACGGCGAAAAAATGACTATGGAAGACTTCCGCTGGATGATCGGAAGAGAACCGGGCGACTTGATACCGCTGATCGAACTCCACGGTCTGGATTATCCGTTCTGGTACAGTTCAGTACAGATGATTGACCACGCCGATATCTTGGACAGCCAAACCATAAAAATCTACTACAGCGTACAAAGCTACTTGGCCCTCCACTGGATAGGCGGCCTACCACTCATTCCCAAACACATCTGGGAACCCATATTCAGACTTGACTGGACAAACGCGGAGAATGACTACGCGGACCATCCAGAGATAATGATCGGCAACGGTCCATACAAACTGGTACACGCTGAATGGGGCACAGGCGCTGGAATGACACGCAACGACCAGTACTACGCGTTGAACCCAGTAGACGTGAGATTCACGGCATGGAACTTCACCAAAGGAGCAGACAAATACACGGCAATGACCGTAACACCTATAAACTACCTCTACGACGACGCAGTCTTCAACATGACGATCACCAACGTTAACACCGCCGAAGAGTACTACTCTGGACAGTTCAAGATTAAGGCGGCATTGACTGGCGGACAATACGGCGCAACGAATTACACCATAATCATCGGCTCAGGCATAAAGCCCCCACTTCCAAACTGCACATGGATACGCTTCGACTACTGGTACTGGACGTCGGAATATTCTGAGGAAATGAGCCACAGCAGCTGGTGTTTGCTTCACGTCATAATCAAAATCCACCTGTGGGATTTCCAAAGAGTAGTAGAACTAGCTCAGGCATACGACTGGACCGGTGCGCCATGGCCGTGGCCGATCGTTCCACGGTTCTTCTGTGCTAACACGGTTCGAGAAGACATAAACTGCGATGGCTATGTAAACATCAAAGACGCAGTCGCTTTAGGTGTTTCATTCGGCTCTGCGCCTACCGACCTCAACTGGGACTCCAGGTGCGACATGTACTCAGACGGCCACATAAACATCAAAGACGCAGTAAAGCTGGGCCGCTTGTTCAGCTGGCCCAACATGTGCCCAGTTTAAGATGACTAAGCAACCCACTATCACCCCTTTTTTTGTTTGTCAAATTCCTAAGTAATATACATCAACTTTTTCCTACACTAGCGAGAATCCATCAAGATTAAACATCAAGACTAAATGAGGGTTCAGAAATAGAAGATAATTCCGGAATGCTTAAATCTGCATTTTGATAATTTAAGTAGTGAAAAAGGAGAAGGGAGAAAATGAAAAAGCGTTTAGCATCATTATTGATGGTCGTTGCATTGATAACAAGCGCCTTAGCAATATTACCCGTCATAGCAAATCCAGCTTGCAAACTCAAAGTTGAACCAGCTTCGTTTGTCTACTGGTCAGCCACGACACCAGTAGGGACGCCATTCACTGTAAGCATCATCGCCGAAGACATCCCAAGCCCTGGCATGTACGGTTGGCAATTCTGGCTATATTGGGACGCAGGCAAAATAAACCTCACCACTGAGACAATAAACTTTAACTTTTGGCCTTCCCACAGCTCACCCTATGGGCCAGGAAAAGACAACGTTGCAGGCACATATATGCGAGGTATGTCTGCCAGTGCTGGGCCACCACCAGACAGTCCATTTATAGGAACGGTCTGGCTGGTCAACCTAACATTCATACTAGTTAAGGAAGCCCCTTGGGGAAGCGCATGGACCACAGCACTTGACCTAGGGCCTCCTGCAGGCATGATCTACTGTTTGGTAGACTCTTCTTCATCGGAGATACCTCACGACTACGTTAACGGAAGTGTGACATACATTTGGTCTCCTCCAACAATCAACCCATATGTAGAGGTTGAATACACAGGCGAGCCGGGAGTTCACGAAAAAACCTTCTATGGCAAGAACATCTACAAGACTCCATTCAGCTTTAGTATCGACATAAGGATCAAAAACCTTGATGCAGGATGGATGCTCGCAGGAATAGAGTGCCTATTCTTCTACAACAAAACACTCTTAAATGTCACAAGCATTCAGGCAGGAGACTTCCTAGACCCGTTCACGTCACCCGGCGGAACATGGTTCACCAGTGCAGTATACGATCCCGATGGGTTAGGAAAGATCAGAATTGGATACGCAATACTTGACATACCCGACATGACTGCACCACACGGAGAAGGATTAGTAGCCAGAATAACCTTCAACGCCATCTATCAAGAGTTAGCCCCCAAGTCTGTAACAAGCCCACTAGATATACAGGTCGACACCGAAGCAGGTATGCATTCATACTTCGTCGACTTCTTAAGCAACGAGATGGTTTACGATCCTGAGGTTGATGGTAAATACACTCTAGCCGGCTACACCGTAGGAAGGGTGATTGATGTCTTCACACAGTACCTATATCCATACGGCGGACAAGGGCCCATGGCGCCAAGCGACATGTTCTGGCCACAGAAACAAGTAGAACTCTACGCCAACGTAACCTACAACGATTGGCCAGTACAAAACAAGCCGGTATCCTTCGAAGTACGTGAACCACACGGCATTGTCATGACAGTTCTAACAGGCATAACAGATGCAAACGGCATTGCCCACGTCAGCTTTAGAATGGACTGGCCATGCGTGAATCCAGAAGACCTCTTCGGATTGTGGACAGTCACAGCCACAGTGGACATCGCCTGCATAGTAGTGAACGACACTCTGCAGTTCCATTACGACTACCTAGTGCACTGGTGGAAAGTCACCACAGACAAAGAGCAAAACACCCCACCAAATGAATACAAACACTGCGAGTACGTATATACCACTATAACATTCGGAAGCTACGCAATGCAGAACTACTGGGTCCTCATCACAGAAACGATCCACGACGAACTCAACTATCCAATATGGACTGGAACAACTTGGGGTTGGGTGCAAATCGGCGGAGCAGTATGGTGCCAGTACAAGAACTATACAATCACTCTGGTTAAACATGTTGACAAAAACGTTGCCGCAGGTGATGCCACAATTCACGTGAGCGCCCTAACAACGCTGCCATCCCTTGGCGGAGCAGCCCTCTGCCCAGAGATAACAAAGAGAATCACCATACTGGCCAAGTGGGTTTAAAGCTGTAACCAGCCCAAAACTTTCCCTCTTTTTTTAGTGTAACTCGAAAATCGAACCTTAATAGTTAAGGGAAAATAATTCCACAACCTATATAGGTTCGTTTAGGTTTAAATTTAACTGGGGGATAAGATGGGAATGTTAAAAAAATCTTTCATATTAACAATGCTGTTTGCAATAAACTTCGTTTTGGCAAACCAACTTAAGTTTGCCCAAGCTTATCCTCTTGGCATAACTGTTACAACAGACAAAAGCGTCTATAATGTTGGACAAACAGTGAAAATCAGCGGAAACGTGACATATTATTCTGCTCCAGTTTCCGGAGTCCTTGTGGCACTTCAAATAAACGACCGAGCCCTGCCATATGCTTTTAGGACGTTATACACTGGAACGCCCCCTTCTGGACCATGGTACGTGGAAGTAACCAACGTTTATATAGGCGATAGCGTAGGCAACCCAGTAACCAGCCTAAAAAGAGGAGACATCTGCTATGTCTGGATATACTATCAAAACACCTATAGAGACAACCTGGACATAACAATAGCCTTCACAATTTACGACGTAAACCAATCACCACTGTTCGCCCAAACACCCATCAGCCAATCAACACCACCTGGCACAGGCTACTATGTTGCTTACGCATGGCAAATCCCAACAGACGCCGAACCAGGTGATGCAACTGTATACGCTAGCGCATTCACAGGGCTTCCAGTAAATGGTGGAACGCCACACAGTCCGGAAAAATCCTACACGTTCGGTATAAGGAAAACAAGTCTCCCAGCAAGCTCAGAGGGAACCTACAGCAACTCCTTCCAAATTGCAAGAAGAAACACCAGAATCGGCAATTACAATGTTTACGTTGCCTCCTTTTACCAAGGATATCAAGCAACATACACAACATCCTACCAAGTGATACTCCAAGCCGATATCAACGGCGACCTCTACGTAAATATTAAGGACGCCGTCTTGTTAGGCTTAGCCTACGGCTCTAAGCTTGGCGACCCGAGCCCCCCTTGGGACCCAAGATGCGACCTAAACCACGATAACTACATAAACATAAAAGACGCAGTAATCCTAGGTACAAGCTTCGGCACCTCAGCAATTTAATAGCTAGTACTTAATATCAGAATCTTAAAATACAACCAACCACTAAACTTTTATGAGAAGGAGAAGGTAACCATGAAAAAATTAAGTATCGTAATTCTTTCGTTGTTGATCGCATCTTCAATCATTCAAGGAGCAATATTGCAAAAAAACATGGCCGCCGCAATCCAAACCCAAGTGAAAGTTGAGCCAGCAAACAACATCTTCTACACCAACACTACAACTGTCGGAACAACATTCAACATAAGCATTATAGCCGAGAACATTCCGAATCAAGAGGGAGGCATGGCTGGCTGGGAACTAATCTTAAGCTGGACTCCAGGCTTGATCAACTGCACCACACAACAACTTAACTATGCCTATTGGCCAACCCACCTCGGACCTTTAGTAACAACCCCAATAGACAACGATATGGGAACATACCACCAAGCACTAGGTTTACAAGCGCCATCGCTACCTGTGACTGGAACGTACTGGCTGGTCAACGTAACATTCAAAATCACCAAGGCTCCCCCCGAAGGAGGATCTCTATCAACGAACCTGACACTCCAACCTGCCCCAGGCCTCACGTACCTCTTAATGGACAAAATCGGGAACGAAATCTCCCATGGCTTCATCAATGGCTTCTACAACTACATAAGCCCAAGACCTCCACTTTCAGAAATAACAATAAAGGTAACTCCGCCGGCCATATTTGACCCTGCTCTGGTTCCATCTACAACATTTGACGTTAACGTCACAATTATAAACGCTGTCTACCTTCACAGTTTCAGCTTAAAACTCAGTTACAACAGCACAACAATAGAATGCATGTCAGTTCAAGAAGGCGACCTGCTTAAGAAATTCGGAGCAACAACGATGAGTTATCAAATAAACAACAGTGCACAGTACACTTTTGTCTCAATAAACTTGAACGGTCCAACGGCGGTGGCAAATGGCAACGGAACACTCGCCACTTTCAGTTTCCACGTACTAAACATCGGAGACAGTGCGCTGCACCTTTACGAAACTCAATTGTATGATGCAGAAGGCAACCCACTATCCCACAAAACGTCTGACGGATACTTCAACAATGCGTTAATGCCAATCCTTTTTGCATATCCACCGGTGATAGTGGACCCATCAATGAAGCCCGGAACCGCATTCGAAATAAACATAAACGTTGCAAACATTTCAGACCTGTACGACTTCGAGTTTAAACTCACCTATGATACGAAGGTTCTAAACGTACTTGGAATACTGGTATATCCATTCGATAACGCAGTTTCATATGACCTGCAATTCACACTAAATGACACAGCCGGCGAAATCTGGGTACGAATGCAATATTATCCACCAGCAGAACCTTTAACAACAGTTGATCCTGTGACACTTGTAAAACTGTTCTTCCAGGTCCAGTCCTATGGTGCAACACCGCTACATTTTGAAGAAACCGAACTCTCAGACTCTTACGGCTCGCTAATAACTCACATAACTGGAGATGGTTATGTAAGCGTGCTCCGCCGCGATGTGGCAATAATCGATGTTGTTCCTCAAAAAACAGAAATCTACAAGGGGTGGAAAGTCAACATCACAGCTGTAGCAACAAACCTCGGAGACATACCTGAAACATTCAACGTAACAGTTTTCTTTGGCGGCCACGAGATTGGAACGCAACAAGTCACGAGTCTGGCGCCTAATGATACGATTTCGCTACTATTCAATTTCGACTCGTTGCAGTCATGGATTATACCATGTCACAATTATACGCTAAGGGCGGAAGCCAGCATAGTGCCATACGAAATCAATGTCACAAACAACGTTTTGACAGACGGTCAAGTACACGTGAAGATGATGGGAGACGTGAACGGAGACGGTTATGTCAACATAAAGGACGCTGCACTTGTAGGCGCAGCCTTCGGCTCTAAGGCTGGCGACCCCAACTGGGACCCAAGATGTGACCTGAATCAAGATGGCTACATAAACATAAAAGACGTGGTCTTGCTTGGCATAAACTTCGGCGGATCATGCCCATAATCTTTTTTTTCTTAAGCTAAAGAAAAGCCTTCGCCTATAATAAAAATTGCTGAACCACAAAACAAATAAATGGATGACAACTAATAACCTGCAAGGTGAAAAGTTGAAATACTCACTTAAGTGGAAAGGTGCAACAGTCGCTGTCTTACTTTTGGCTGCGCTGTTAACCTATGCACATTTTACAAATAATGTACGCTGTCAAGGATGTACCGTCGAAGTTCAAGCGCCCGCAGAGGTTCAGCCAAACACCGCATTTAATGCAAGCATTATAGCCAATGACATTCCGAATCAAGAGGGAGGCATGGCTGGCTGGGAAGTACTCGTAAGCTGGACTCCAGGCCTGATCAACTGCACCACACAACAACTTAACTATGCCTATTGGCCAACCCACCTCGGACCTTTAGTAACAACCCCAATAGACAACGATATGGGAACATACCACCAAGCACTAGGTTTACAAGCGCCATCGCTACCTGTGACTGGAACGTACTGGCTGGTCAACCTGACTTTTCTATCTAGCTCCCAAGTGTCTACGCAGATTAACATAACCATAGGGCCCTATACCACTGGAGGTCTGATCTATTGCCTAGTCGACAAATCACAAAATGACATACAGCATGGTTTCATCAGTTCACAAACGGTTATTGTTCCAGAGTTTCTTGAAACATTGCTGTTGCCACTATTCATGATCCTATCAGTCATATCTGTAATGGTAGCAACCAAAACGAGAAAACACAAGTAAACCGCTCTCCACCACTTTTTTTAGTTCAAGCGTTATTAGTAGCATTTTGATTTTTTATCTAGCAACTAACCCATCATCCAAAATATGCACCAACTTCAGTGCTTATTTGAAATTTAGAGTATTCTTCCTTTAACCAAATTTTCGTCTTTAATTTGAATGTAAAGGAAGAATGTTTTATTGTTTTTGTCTGGCTTTTTCTATAGCCTGTACTAAGCGGAGAAGTCATTGTCAAGGTACGCTTGCCAAAACGTTCACCTTAAATTTCCATTGTTTACCTTAAGATATACACATATCATTCAAAATATAATTAAAGGCATATACGTAAAAGTTGATTCCACATGGCTCATATCTTTCCATATTCTACCCCTTTTGTAGTTAACTTTCGGGTTTAAACCAAACTGTATTTGCATTGGACGATTCTTTCCTATTTATCCTCATTTTATAGTTGGGGCTCGCCTAACAATGGCCAATATCCTTGATGTTTCTATTACGGGAACCTTCTTTATTTTTCCACTGCCTTTTCACGATTTCTCTATTGCTTTTTGAGGCGGTTTCACGTCACGTATTTTCATATACTTCTTTGCCATAGTCGCCGTATAATCAGGAAAACTCGAATAATTCCTTCGTATTTAACAGAGAAAAGCGATAGGAAGTCAGAAACGTTTAAGAAAAGTCACAATTCGAAAATCAATTATTTTGTACTATTTGATCAAGGATAAAAATTTTTGAGACATCTTAGCTCAAGACCTTTGATTTCTCTTTTAATGCGCGCGCTCTTTTTCTTTTGAATTTTTTCTCATCGGACTTCATTCCATAAATTGAGGCAGCCACTCCGCCAATGAAACTTGCAACTCCAAAAGGCAGAGCAGAAGAATAAGGTTGACTACCAACTTGAATTGCTTTAACAAATTGTATAACACCAGGAGGATAACTCGGATAATAAGGATACCCACCCGCCATGATGCTGGTGATTTTTGCGCTGTATGAACCACTGTATCTAGCAATTCCTCCAGGACCTGCCGCTCCCACGATTTGAATTCCAGGGTCAATTAGGCTTCCGTTTTCTTCGACTGTAACATTCGCAGCCATTACAATCATGCTTGACGAATCACTCGGATTAGCCTGCCTCGCCCACGTATAAACAAATGTCGTCTTGTTCCCATAAGGATCAGTGACATCCAACCAAATATCCATGTATCCATATGGGTAGTCATCAGTTGGTGCCTCCAAAACTCCAGTATCCCACTTTGTGTTACGTACAATGTTTACTCTGAATGTTTCACCGGATGAGAGATTTGCACCACCAACACTCCAAGAATTATAGGCCGTTTGAACAACTTGTACAGCCCATTTTTCAAATTTGGTGCTCCCGACCGCCGAAACCAGCAAGCCAGCAACAATAAGGATAAATCCAAGCCCAGCAAACACTTTGTTCATCTTTCACGCTCTCAGCACACATTAACTAGTGTGAGTTCAGTCTATTAAGCTTAGCTTCTTGATCAAATGGGATGAAAAGTTCATGAAATCCTTTAGTAGAATACGCTGTTGACCATCCGCATCGCAATTATAAAACCGCAAACGATAAACGTACAGATTAAAAGCCTTTTTTGATGCTTTGCCTCCATCCACATACCCTTTCTGTGAACGGTAAGAAAGGGCGTGAGCATGAGGAAGAAAAACAAATACACGCTGGTTATGAGCAACAGAATCGAAGCTGCAAGGTATAAGGGATGATTATTCAGTAAGGGCTCAAAGAAGGTGAAGTTTATGAGCCTTAAAGAGTAGTTGCCCCACGGATCATTGGTCAAAAGAAAAAATGTGATAAATATGGGAGTGAAGCTTGCAGACAAGAAAACTCCCTCTGCTAACGGGTTCCAGGCCACCCAAACCAGCCCGCTGGGAAGCAGCTGCGTATTAGGCATTGCTACGAAAAAAAGTAACGCTAGAATGTAAACCCCAAAAAAAATTAGTTTTGTAAAAAGTTCCATCATGTTGATTAATACTTCTTTATTAAAACTCTGTGCCTGTCCACATCTTGGGCAGAAGCCCTCATACTGTAAAATTGGATATTCAGATGTTGGTTCTAACAACTTTTGACATTTACTACAAAACTTCGGAGAACTCCACGACAATCCACTCTTAGCTTCGGATAAAGCAGACTTTGCTTCTTCCATTTCAAAGTTTAACTTCAAGGCTTTCTCTAATAAAGAAATAGCTTTTGCGGGTTTTCCAAGCGCTAGAAATTTGATTCCTTTGCAGTATGCTTCTCTTGCATTTTCTGTATTGCATGAAGAATCGACTGACACAGAAGTAGATAGAAGGGGCTTGAATTTAAGTTTTAACCCCCCAACGTAAAATGAGAAGATAAGTGCAGATATAGAACTTAATTCCAAAAGGCTTAAAAAGTTTCAAGTTGTAATTATTAGTGCCGAGGGAGAAGGGAAACTGTGAAACTACGTATACCCATCGTAGTTGTTATGCTTTTTCTATTAATTCTAATTCTGCCATTTTTTGTTTCACAAGTTGAGAGCGGCACCTCAACTAATACATTATACGCCCACGCAGAAACAACAACAATAGGCGGTGTGAATTATTACTTACATAAATTATCATCCGCTGATGGACCTGTTGGAACAACATTATTACAGTCAGCGGCAAGCACTGGTAGGAAGTTGATGGGTCGATGGGTTTATCCGTTGAGTGGAATCGTTTCGATTCCAGCCTCAACATGGACTATTACGTACAGGGCTATGAAAAGCTCATCTGCATCTTCAGTTGTAGCACATGGCGATATTGACTTATTGATTAGGAAAAGCGATAATACCATCAGAACAACTTTTGCAACAGACGTTGCAAACTCACCCACGTTAACACTTACTAATACTTGGCAAACATTAACAGGAACATATAGTTGGACAGCTTATACTGTTGTCAGTCAAACCGATTATTTGGAAGTGGCATACTACATTCACGTTACAACTTCGCAGACGTCGAAGTATGTTAAGTTATTGGTTGATGATAGCACGTTGCCTCTGGCAGATCAGACCAAAGCGGCGAATGTAATGTTTACCTATCCCAACCAAGCCCCTGTTGCTTCTTTCACATACTCCCCGAGCAACCCTCTAATTTATGATAACGTGACCTTTGACGCTTCTGCATCCTACGACCCTGACGGCAGTATTGTAAGCTACAAATGGGATTTTGGAGACGGAAACATCACAACCGTGACCAATCCAATCATAACGCACATTTACACAACGGCCCAGTCCACAGTGAACTACACGGTAACCCTAACGGTAACAGATAATGAGGGTTCAATAGGCTCAGCATCGCAGATTGTGCCCGTGACCAATCCATCGATCTTGTACGTTTCTTTGCCTGCCGGCACATACCATGGACCTGACTCAGACAAATGGCTGAGTCAATGTTGGCTTCTCAACATCACTAGTACCTCCGCAACCTTCACTGTAAGAATAAATAATACACATGCAAGTTACATATCGTACGACACGCATCTAATTATCGCCCTCAACGATGCCGCTCACACGTATCTAAACAGCCTCACCGTTGACGCCACAACAATATCTAAGGATTCCTTTACATACGGCACACCAAAACCATATGGTTTTACATTGACTTGGGAAAATGATGTGTATCCAACATGGTTTAGTGATACTTATGTCGTTGGGACTATAAACCCTAAAAACTACAAAAATGTGCAAGTTTCTGTAACCTTCTCTAACTCGACTGGTGTGAGGATGCATTTTGACGCCTACGGAAGTGCAGATTCTTCGCCCCCGCCATGTAGTAAGGGTCATGTGACTGATAACCCACACGAAAAAGACTCGACGGTTCTATTCTTCCCTCCAGCGGTGGTGCAATATTACTTGACTGTTTCTTCTTCCTACGGCACCGTGGGAGGGCAAGGATGGTACGTCAGCGGCAGCACAGCCTACGCTACTCTTAACACCAGTACAGTCGACTACGGAAATGGAACTCGAAGAGTTTTTCTCCAATGGAGCGGTGACGCATCTGGAACAAACTATGCGCAGAGTGACCCAATCCTCATGGATAGTAACAAGACAGCTGTAGCAGTATGGAAGACTCAGTACCGATTGACTATGTCGACGAACTTCGGTACGACCAGTCCTTCAGTCGGTGAGCACTGGTATGATGCGGGTTCAGTGGTACCCATCTCTGCTACTGCCCCATCAGTGATTGACGGTGAACAATATGTTTGGCTTGGATGGACCGGAACCGGAACCATATCATATTCAGGTATGGACAATCCAGCTTCTGTAACCATGAATAGCCCAATAACTGAGACAGCTGCTTGGAGACACGAGTACAGATTAACTATGGCTACCAATTTTGGAACAACATCTCCGTCGGTTGGAACCCACTGGTATGAAGTGGGAACACCTGTGCCTATTCAGGCATTTGCTCCATCAGTTATTACGGGCGAACAGTATGTTTGGAACGGATGGACAGGAACGGGTACCGTTAGCTACACGGGCACGGAGAACCCATCTTCGGTAACCTTGAACAGTCCAATCAGCGAAACAGCTTCGTGGACGCATCAATTTCTCCTGACCATAAAGACAAGCGGGCTTCCCTCGGCGCATCCCACGAAGGTCTATCTTGCGGGATCACAAGTCGGCACAGCATCGGATGCGTCACCTTACACCAAATGGTTCGACGCAGAAACTCCCACCGGGACTATTGGTGTGGACAATACGATTTCGGGAGCAGCTGATACCAGATACGTCTTTGTAAAATGGGTTGAAGACTCTTCCACAAACAATCCAAGAGCATCTGAAACCATGGACTCTCCTAAGACCTTCACAGCCGAATACAAAACTCAATACCAGGTGTCTTTCACGCAGACAGGATCTGGTGTAGCGCCGACTGTCACGTATACTGCTGACACTGATCCAACGGAGACTGTTCCCTTCGGCGTTTGGGTTAAGGCTGGCTCTGAAATTACATATGTATACCAAGACACTGTGCTTGGAGCCCCCGGCGTAAGATACGTTCTCATCGGTGTCACTCTACCCTCACCGCAGACAGTAAACAGTCCCCTGACGATAAGTGGGTCCTACAAGACTCAATACCAGATTACTGTCACCGCTAGTCCAGCAGGGGCTATTGGAGGAACGTTTAAAGTCACATACACCCAGTGTGGAACCACATACACAAACGTGCAGAAGACAACATCGTGGACTGAGTGGGTCGACGGCACCACAACTGTAACCGTGAGCGAGCCTCAAGACATCGTAAACGGATACAAGTTTGATCACTACGATCCATCAGCTGGCATCACCATGGACGGCGCTAAAACAATCACTCTAGTTTACACTAGTATTGGGCCACTTTCAGTCACCATAAGCCCGACAACGGCAAAGATTAAGGTTGGAGAATCCGTAACCTTCACATCAACGGTTTCAGGAGGTGTACCGGGCTACTCGTACCAATGGTACCTCAACGGAACGGAAGTTTCAGGCGCCACCTCTCCCACGTGGACGTTCACCCCAGTGACTAGTGGGACCTCTAACGTTTACTTGAATGTCACAGACAACATTCACAACACTGCAAAATCAAATGTAGCCTCAGTAACGGTTGCGCCACCGCTCACAGTTTCAATCTCCCCAACCTCAGCCTCGATATTAGTCGGACAATCAGTAGCCTTCACGTCAACGCCCTCAGGAGGGTATCCACCGTACAGTTATCAATGGTACCTTGGCGGGGTTCAAGTTTCAGGAGCAACCTCAGGTACTTGGACATTCACTCCAACTGCAAGTGGAATATATTATGTATACTTACAAGTTAAAGATGCCAACAACAACATTGCACAATCAGGAACCACAAAAATCACTGTCATTCCTCCTCCTCCAGTTGGAGGATATTCAATATCATTGGCCAAAAGAACTCCAACATCCCAAATAGCAGCCTACACATTACTAATCGCTTTGTTCGGCGCAGCATTAAGCCTTAGAAAACGCAAAAGAAAATAGACACAAACCATATAATTTTTTCTATATTCCTCCAAAGCAACTAGCATCTACTCGGAGCTTTTAGTGATGAAAGCGAAAAATAAAGGTGAAACCGAAAAGTTTGCTCAAAATAAAAGACTGATATATGCAACTATTGCAATCATAACAATAATAATTCTGGCGAGCATTTTTTTCTACATTCATCCTAATCAACCAAGTCAACCGAAAGCAGCAATAATAGATCAGTTAAGTAGTTCACAATTGACTCCTTCTTCGCGCTTCCCAAACCAAACATTTATAAGCACTGCAAAAGGTCTGCTAGACCAATGTTTTCCCAAAGTCGACTATTACTCAGATAATGCTACGGTAGATCAGTATAAACTTCTCCCATCGTTAGGTTACAAACTGATAATTTGGAGAGCACATTCAGCGTTAGACCCAAACAACTATGTTGCTATATGCTCGTCCGAGAGATACGTTCAAGGAAAATATGAGCAATACTCAGAAGATCAGCTTAAACTATGTAACATAACGGGTGATCCGAACTTGTATTTTGCAATAACTCCCGATTTTGTAAAAGAATGCATGGATGGAAGATTTGAAGACACTGTGATTGTTTTGATGAGCTGTAACGGATTAAAAAAAGGATACTACAAAACTGCACAAGCCTTCGAAGAGAAAGGTGTAAAAGTGTTCATAAGCTGGGATGGATGGATTGACCCATCCGACAACGACAATGCAACCGTTCTTCTACTTGATTACTTGATTAACAAAAACAACACCATCAATGATGCTGTCGGTAACATACCTCAATACTTCTCTTCGCTTTACGGTTTTAGCAAACTAAACTATTATCCCCTTGAAGTTGGAAACTATCACATTCCAAATTATAAACAAACCAACATTGCAAACAAAGCGGATTTTGTGGCGATAGTAATCTTGAGGAAGATTAAAACTAAAGTAATTAACTATGAATCAAACGGTTTTAGACTCGAGTTGAGCCAGACTGACTTACTAAACGCTTCAGGCGTCTCGAAACACTTGAGTAGAGCTGGTTTCGGAGAGGATCGCCTGTTAGGTTGAATTTTTGCAGTTTTCTAACTTCGCCCGCTAACTCGCCGTCCTCCAAAACCTCAGATATCCACTTTTCAAAGTCTCCATGGTAAAGGTGAAACTCTAACGATTTAACGTTCACTTCATTTATTTTTTCCATAAACTCCTTCAGAGAAGACGCACTTACACCAGTATAATTTCCAATTGACGTAAAGAAATAGAACGCTTTCTCCCGTGGAACTGTTCTTAAAATTTTTGAAATCGTCTCTACGTTCATACTATTTCTCTCCCTTTATATTATGTGTTTCTTTTATAAATGTTAACTTTTTCGGGTTATTAACTATTGAAAATTGAGTTTCCTTAAATTTCTTCGTCAATATCGACGTACGAATCCTTAAAACACCGGGCAAGGGAGCAACTGAATTAGCGATAAATGTGTGCAAGCTTTCCTGATTCTCTGCAACAACCTTTGCCATTATCAAGAGTTCCTCTGAAAGCGATGTGTAGACTTCTAATATTCCTGGTGCGTTGCATAGTTTTTCTGCGACCCTTTCGCTTTCTTTAGGGTCTGTGTAAATTGTCATTATGGCTGTTATGCTTTTAGTTCCAGCCTTTTCAGCATCTATCAAAGCTGTATATTTCTTGATTATTCCATTCTGCTCCATTCTTTTTATTCTGTCGTAAACTGTTGAGTGGGCTATTCCCAAATGTTTACCTATAGCCATGTAAGTCTGCCTTGAATCTTCTTGCAAAGCCTCCAAAATTTTTAAATCTGTAACATCTAAGATTAAGGTATTGTTTTTGAGCTTCACTGTTATCTCTGCCTCTCTTCCAATATCAAGAGATTGGTGTTTAAATTTATTGTTTTTTGTCGGAAAAATGTAGAAATTCCTCTGTTTTCTCGTCAAAGTTTTACTTCGACTTGCCGTAAATTTGTAGCTTAAAACTCTTATTGCCTACAAACTTTCAATAAAGAGGGTATTTATCCTACATTTTTGCGAATAAACTGACAAATAAGTTTAAATTTATGGTTGAATAATAGAATATTGTTCTAGAAGATTTTAACAGAAAAAGGGTTGTGATAGACGGATGAAGATGCCTAGAGTTTGGGAGATTCTTAAAAAATTTAAGGATGCATGTAGGGTTCGCGGTTGGAGAACTTCTGAAAGCGAAGATTGGATTGAAATTAATGATAAGTATCATAGTTTTCTATGGGCTAGAGATATTCATCCCTCTTCCTTTAAAAGAATAGTTTCAAATCGAAAGTGTGTGGTTCGAGAAGGTTTATCTTATCGTGTTGTTGAGGCATCATATACTGCATGGCTGTTCTCGGAGACACCTTCAGAGATTCTTGTTAAAACAGTTTTTGAAAATCCAGACTTTTCTGAGAGAATAGCCCTTTATGACCTAAGCCCCTTATTAGAGGGAAAAAATCTATGCGTTAAACTAAACCACACGGATAGCCCTGTTTTCCAAGAGTTTGAGCGCTTTCTCCGAAATGACCTAAAAGTTAAATTTAAGCCTCTTTCATCCTTTTCTAACACGGAAATCGCTGAGAAGAATTGCACCATTGAAGAACTAGCTTAAGTTTCTAAGCAAAACTTTTCAAAGGTTTGATAAGGGAAAAGACTCTAAAATAATTGCTGTGAAAGGCAATGTCTCAGGATTCTGAAAAAATAAAAAGGCTTGTCTCGTTTAAGCAAAAACTTGAAAAAAGGGTTGAAGAGCTGGGATCTGAACTCAAAGAGCTACAAGCCACACTTGAAGCGTTAAACTCCATACTATTAGAAAAGGGGTTTAAACACGCAGAAATAACAAAATCACCTGCTGAAATAGAGGCTTTACTGCCAAAAGAAGAGGTGACAGTTGAACCTTCTCCTCCTCAGCCTCCAACAGAATATGAAAGTGTTATTCCGTTAAAGACTGTTACAGGCGAGCTTCTTGCAACGCTTCACGTAAGTGAAGATTCATTACAGGTGGTGCCAGCGGAAGATAAAAACTTTAACGTTAACACGCCGCCTTTTACCCCTTTTCTAGTGGAAAGAGTTTTTGCAAAAATGCAGGAAAAGGACAACGAACTAGCCAGAACCGGGCAAATTGCACCGGAAAAAATTTTCTGCTATAACATTGTTAGAGAAGGTGAGGTAATTCGTGAAATAACAATTAAGCATGTTGACCAAGACCGTTTGAGGGAACTTAAATCAAGCATTCGCTGGACATTAGAGAAAATGTATGAGAAAATGAAAAGTCAGAGCTAGAAACGCTCATTTTGGGCGGTCGAAGTAAATGTTTTTGCCACTTGCTGACATTGGGATTCCCATGATAACTGTTGCTTCTGGCAGCAATTTCAGTTTTAATGCTGCTGTGCCAACACGATACATTATACGGTTGTCAACGTCCAAAATGCTTGCTGTTTTTGCGGCTGATCCTAAAGCTATTCCAAGGTCTAAGGCTTTAAAAATACATGTTGGACCAAAAAAGTCTTGTCCAAACTTTTTCTCTGCTTCCTCAAACTCCTTACAGCTTTTGTAGCCGCATGCCCCACATTGGAATCCAAAACTTTTGCCCCCTCTAACCCCAATCAAAATGACTGCTTCTGAATCTCTAACATTTTTTGCATCCCGCTTAAAACCCTCAATTTTTCGCTCCTCTGCTATTTCTTCCATTTTCTCAGCAATGGCGTCTTTCTCTTTGCCGTAAACGATTATGGTTAGAACATCGTCTATGCCGCCTGATTTTGGAGCAGTCCTCGCTGCTATTAACATAAGTTTAGCTGCTTCCAAAATTGCATCTCTTTCTCCGTTTTTGCTTTCAATTATCGGTGGACTCAAATTCATCACCCACACTAAATCATGAAGTTAACTTTACAACCAAAATTATGCGGAGTTAGTTTAAGAGCTTTAGGCTTTCACAGTGTTAAAAACCTTTTTTCAGCATTTCCACAATCGCGTTTAACTGACCTGTGTATATGCCTACAGCTAGGAATGAGACTCCCAAAAGAAGTAGCAATGCGCCTATTACCCTACGTTCTAGAACATCCATATAGATCCTATCCCAGATGCTTTCTTAAAACGGCTTCAACATGGTTTTTAGGAACAAGCCCAACAATTCTATCAACTTCTCTCCCATTCTTCATTATCAGCATGGTTGGGATGCTAAAAATCTGGAAGCGTTCAGCAGTCCTTGGGTTGTCGTCAACATTAAGCTTCCCAACAAGAACTTTTCCAGTATATTCCCTGGCTAGCTCCTCGATTGTCGAGGCTAAAGCTAGGCATGGACCGCACCAAGGCGCCCAACAATCAATCAAGGCTAGCGAATGCTGATTGACTATTTCGTTAAAGTTTGAATCTGTTAGAACATGTTCCGCAGTCATTTCCAGCTTTTTCTCCTCCAGTTCCACGAGTTCCCCGAGTTTCTTTTCTCTGATACGCCTCAGTTCTTCATCTTCCTCTGATATAAACTGTTCGTGTTCATCGCTCATGTGCTTTTATCTGCCATGTTTTAAAGAGTTCTGTAAAGCCTTAAGCTTCCTGTAGGCATCTTTAGGATTTGAAATTTCCGTCGCCATCTTTTCAAAGGGGCATATTCCTGCCTTATTAATATCAAGTATATTTTCAACTAAGTTCTCCCATTCATGATAAACTGAATACTTTTCCAGTACATCCTTTGCCCCTATGCTTAGGGTTGCCGCGTAAACTGCCTTCGCCTTCACATAAGCACACAGTAGCGCAATGGCTTTTCCAACAACCCTATCAGCAACAGAAGCCTCTTCAAGGCTGTTTCCTAAGTTTTCAATTGCTTCTAAAAAGCCAGAAATCCCATTTGAAACAGTCTCAAAAATTATCTCGCCATTTTTTACAATGGAAAGTGTTAGCCTCTTTTCGCTGAGGCGTTTTTTGGCGATTTCTAAATCCTGCATGTTCGTTTCAATTGGCACCAAGTCGCAAAAGTATTTATCGTTTTTCTATCGTAAACAGTTGGCTTTCTGGCATGCGGGCAATTTCCCATGCGAGTTCTTCATTTGATGCGCCTTCTGAAATTCTATTCATTAACTTCTCAACTATTTTTGGATTAACAACCACTTTCAGTGTTCTATTTGAATGTTGCAGTTTGAAATTTACCACTATTTCTTTTTGGGAGTCTTCTATTTTGAGTTTTTGGTTTCCAACAGTGCAATGTGTTGTAGTTTGTATTCCGTCAATGATGCATGAAATAGGGGTTAAAAGTGGAATTTTCACAGTTGCCTCTAATTCACTCTTATCTCCGGTGTTTGGATTTAAGATTCTTTTAACGGTTTTTCCCATTCTGACCCCAATGACTAGAAAAGGGCCTAGATGTCCGTGTAGTTTCTCAGCGTTTTTTATTGCTGATGTAAGTTTCTCTTCTTCTTCATGCACCTTTAATCTTCCTCACGTTTGCTTTTTCCAGAATGCCTATTATCGGCAACGTTATGGCGAGGCTTATTATTCCGCCTATTAGATGCCATCCACCCCAAATGGTTAGTGTCCAGTCTAATGATTTGTTTGTGAAGAAAAAGCCGATTACTATTCCGGCGAAATAGGCGGATGCCATAGTTACCAGAGTTGCTATTGTCATATTATAGATTTTTGCAGATAGTTTATGATGGTTTGCTGACATTAATATGTCAAAAAGAATCGCTGAAACCGCAAAACCGATGATGTGCGGTGAGGCTCTCGTCAACAAGATTATTATTGAGCCTATAATGCCAACCAAAGAAGCTGTTCCAAACTTACCAGTTGCCCATGTAGCAAGTAGAAGTGTGAAGAAGACTGCGAAATCGCAAAAGATTGGAAGTCCAAACCACGCAAAACCTAAAGGTCCTAATGTCAAGTTTAGGGTTGCCCATAAGGCACAGAAGACACCTATTAACGCAATGTCCACGGTTGCAAAATATGGTTTGCCCATAGTGAAGCCCATCTACAGTAATACCTTTTTGAAAAATAGTAACACTACACTAATAAAACTTTCCCAAACCCCGCAAACTCCATCACAACATTCGCCCTAAAGAAACAAACCATAACAACTCTTTGATCAGACAACTCAAACTACACAAAAATTGAAACCAAAATTCAACCTATATATAAGGGGGGTCTAGTCACCGCCGAGCACAACAAACAGTCAGAAAAAAGTTTGGGATAAAAATTTATGCCTAAACGCTTTACTAAATCTAGTCTGTGAGCTGCATGACAAAAATCATAAGAGTAGGCGTAACCTTTCCACCAGACCTGCTAAAGGATTTTGATAAGATAATTAATAAAATGGGCTATGAAAATCGTTCTAAAGCTGTTCAAGACGCCGTGAGAATGTTTGTTTCTGAAAAGAAATGGTTCCAAGAAGAAAGGGGAACACAAGCGGGAGTTTTAATGATGCTTTACGACCACGAAGTAAGAGGACTGGAAAGCACACTAACTGATGTTCAGCACCATCACGCCAACATAATCTGTTCAACTATGCGCATCCACTTAAGCGAACGTGACTGCCTAGAAGCCATAGCTGTGAAGGGCGACGCCGCTGAAGTTCGTCGGCTAAGCGATGAATTAGCTGCAAAAAGAGGAGTAAAGATGCTCAAGACAATGGTTATTTCGATATAGCCCTTTTAATTTGTTATCTCAAACATTTTTTCCAGAGCTTTTCTAGCCTTTTTCGCTATGGACTCTGGAACAGTGACTACGTATTTCTCTTCTTTCAAAGCCATGTAAAGCTTCTCAAGAGTATTTAACTTCATGTTTGGGCAAACAGCATCCTCGTAGGCTAAAATGAACTGTTTTTCGGGGTTCTGTTTTCTTAAACGGTGTAGAAGCCCCTCTTCAGTTGCTATAATGAAAGTTTTGGCATTGCTTTCTCTTGCGTGACGGCACATCTGTGAAGTGCTTCCAATAAAATCTGCTACTTTCTGCATTTCGAAAGAGCATTCAGGATGAACCATAACAACCGCGTCTGGATATTGCATCTTTAGTATCTGCACATCTTCAGGTTGGAAAAGCAAATGGGTTGGGCAAAAACCCCACTCAGGAATTGGAATAATCGTCTTTCCAGTTTTCCTTTGCACATATTCAGCTAAATTGCGGTCCGGCCCAAAAAGCACTGTTTCAGCGTTCAGAGATTCTATAACTTCTACTGCATTTGCCGATGTACAGCATATATCGCAATAGGCTTTAGCTGAAGCCAAGGTATTCACGTACAAAACCACAGGGACAAGGGGATGAAGCACCTTCCACCTTTTAATTTCATCAACTGTGAGCATCTGCGCCATAGGGCAACGCGCACCAAGAGTCGGCAACAAAACCTTTTTGTCGGGGTTTAGGATTGCTGCTGATTCTGCCATAAAATCCACAGCGGAAAAAGCTATCATTTCCGCTTCTTTCTCCTCCATGGCTTTTCTACTTAATTCTATACTGTCTCCCACGTAGTCCGCTATGTCTTGGATTTCTGGTCTTTGATAATTGTGAGCCAGAACTACTGCCTTTTTATCCTTTTTTAGTTTAACTATTTTGTCAACTAATGTCACTACATTCGCCTTTCAATTGATGTTGTGAAGGTTTTCTAACAAAATAGCGAGATATATTCTTTGCTTAACGCTGCCTTTTCATTTTCTTTTCAAAAAAGAAGTCCTATTATTGTGGGCGAAGAGCCAAAGCGTAGACCCTTTCTGTGTTGGTATGTAACTAAATTGGAATGTGCCTTAACCGCTTAAGGCATAATTCTTGCTTGATTTTACCTTGATCTCGATTATGGTTTTCTCAGTTGCCGTTACTTTGTGACTTTAATGGTTTAGCCTCAGACCAGTCTTCTGCGAACCGTGGTTTCATATATTAAAAAATCCTTCGTGAATATTTCAAACTTCAATTCTTCTATATCTTTACTTAAATTTGTGTCTTGTCTTTTTCTCATGCGTTCATCCACCTTCAAGCTCAGCCTATTGTATCTCAAGTCTTAATAAACGTTTCTAGCTAACCGTTCAACTAAACTACAACACAAACGCAGTCATTTTAGACGAAATATTCTTGAATGAAGGCTAGAGGATTCTTGAAAGCTTTAGCAGAGGTTTAGCTCTTGCTAGTCTGTTTTTGTAACGCTTAATTCTCTATCCTTTAGCTAAGCATTTATTTCGTGTATCTTTGTTCTTTCCATGGATCAGCGGTGTTGCTGTATCCTCTGGACTCCCAGTAGCCAAGCTCCTGTTTTGAAGTGAATTTTATTTTTCGAATCCATTTTGGGCTTTTATAAGCGTATTTACTGGGAATTATGAGACGCAATGGTCCGCCTCTCTCTGACGGCAGCGGCTTATCATTCAGCTTGTATGCTAACAGAACGTTATCGCCCAACAACTCGGGTAAAGGCAGGGAGGTTGTGTAACCGTCATCGCATTCAAACGTCACATATGTTGCATTTTCTTTAGGTTTAACGATCTCAGTGATTGCTTTGAAGGGGACGCCTTCCCACTTGTTATCTAGGATGCTCCATCCTTCAACACAATGAAAGTCGAAAATGCCGAAAACACTTGGTTTGGCTTTTAAATCCTCAAAGCTGAATGTCATCTGTTTTTCTACTTCCCCATAAACTTCTAGACGCCACGTGTTTAGATCAGATTTTGGAATTGCACCTATCTGACGTAACGGAACACCCTTTACTTCTCTTTGCCCTAGTGGCAACCTTTCGCCTCTCATATTTGAACCCTTAATCTAGAGTATTACTGCAGTAAACATAAGCAAATTCGTCGCATTTATCTCTAATCATATCGCAAAAAAAGGTGCAGCGGGCCGGATTTGAACCGGCGAACCCCTACGGGAAAGGATCTTGAGTCCTTCGCCTTTGACCTGGCTTGGCGACCGCTGCATCAGTTTCAAAACTACCTTGTCCTTTCTTATTAATTATTTCCCGAAACCTTAGCGCACCGTCGAATTGTATGCTTGAATGAATTCTTTTGAAAATTCATCTGCGTACCTCTCGGTTCCCTTATGTTTCCTATCCAAAGATGTTCTTAGGTGATGATAAAACTCATGCAGAATAATGAATGGTTCTTTTAGTGCGTCGCTGTTCAAAACTGAAATCGTCTTATTTTTTGCGTTGTAGCATCCGAGGGTCTTCTTTTTATGTCTTTTAGGCAAACCCACTTTTATTTTAGGCACATCAACACTGTAATGTTTGGCAAGCATCTCCAAAGCTTTCTCTGTTTCTCCATTCAAAATAAGATAGACAATTAGCGCCTTAAAATTCTGTTCCAAGATTTGTCCTCTTTTCTTAACTTTATGATAGAATATGCAGTTCAAAAATATTTTGTTGTGCAATACCCTAAGAAACTGAAGCGGAGCGTGTTTAATACGCGAAAACGTGAAGCAAGCTACAAAAAAGTTTATTAGAGACCTATGTGGTTACGTGTTTTAGCTCTTTAAAATATTGGAGACCATTTTTCCGAGTTGGATGATCCAACAGTCGGAGGAAATTAAAAGTTTGAAGAAACCCGCATCAAATAATCTCGTTCACGGATGTTTAAATGTAAAATTGCGGGGGCTTGTTAGAATTGGCTGAAATTTCGAAAGAAGATACAAATCTTCTGTTAAAAGCATTTTTTAAAGATAAAGGCTTAGTCCGCCAGCATTTGGACTCTTACAACGAGTTTATAGACGATGGCCTACAAGAAGTGATAGACGAACTAGGAGAAATCCCAATAGAAGTTCCTGAAAGCCCATACAAAGTGAAGCTCGGGCAAGTTTGGGTAATAGACCCCCAGACAAGAATCACTGGTCCATACACAACAGAAGTAGACGGCACAAAACATGAAATCTACCCTATGGAAGCAAGGCTCCGAAACCTAGCCTATGCGGCGCCAGTAGCCCTTGAAATGACACCAGTAATAGATGGCAGAGAACAAGACACGGAACTCGTCTATATTGGAAATATTCCAGTAATGCTGAAATCAAAATTATGCTTCCTCTCACAGCTTTCAAAAGAAGAACTAATAGCATGTGGAGAAGACCCAGACGATCCAGGCGGCTACTTCATAGTGAACGGTTCAGAACGTGTAATAGTAGCCATGGAAGACTTAGCCCCCAACCGCATAATATTGGACATAGACGAGAAAGGAGCAACACCCGTATATCAAGCTAAAATGTTCTCCACAACTGTAGGCTTCAGGGCAAGAATAGAATTAAAAATGAAGGCGGACGGAGCCATATACGTTTCAATGCCCGGCGTGCCCTCGGAAATTCCCTTCGTCATAGTTATGAGGGCTTTAGGCTTAGAATCAGACAAAGAAACAGCTGAAGCAGTTTCCATGGAAAAGAAAATGCAAACCGAGCTGGACTCCTCCTTTGAAAAGGCCATAGGTGTAGACACAGTGAAGGATGCCATCATATTTATTGGAAACCGTGTCGCCCACGGTCAAGTTGAAGAATACCGCATCCAAAAAGCCGAAACCATACTGGACAAGAACTTCCTACCACATATAGGAAGAACAAGCCAGAGCAGAAGAGACAAGGCACTGTTCCTAGGCGAAATGACATGCAGGGTTGTTGAACTAAAACTTGGGAGAAGAATACCCGACGACAAAGACCATTTCAAAAATAAACGGTTAAGACTTGCAGGTCCCCTCCTTGCAGACCTATTCAGAGTAGCCTTCAGAAACCTCATTAGAGACATAAAATACCAGCTTGAACGCATAGGTGTAAAAGGCCCATTAATAACTGTTTCAGTTGCTGTCCGCCCAGGAATTATAACAGAAAGGCTTCAACATGCACTTGCAACCGGGAACTGGGGAAGGGGAAGGGTTGGTGTAACCCAGCTTCTAGATAGAACAAACCACATCTCTACGCTGAGTCACCTACGCAGGCTACAGTCGCCATTAAGCAGGAGCCAACCAAACTTTGAAGCAAGAGACCTGCACCCAACCCATTGGGGTCGTCTATGCCCGAATGAAACACCAGAAGGATCAAACTGCGGGCTAGTCAAAAACTTAGCCTTATCCGCATGCATTTCGGTAGGTGTAAACGCTGAGAAAATAAAGCAGATACTCTTTAGCATGGGTGTAATACCCGTATACGAGGCAAATGAGACCCTGAAGCGTTCTGGAGCCAAAGTCTTTGTTGACGGAAACATCATCGGATACTGCAACACTCCAGAGGAATTGACATGGGAATCTAGGGAAAGACGAAGAAGAGGGGAAATTTCAACCGAAGTCAACATAGCTTACTTCTCAAAAATCCACGGTGAAAGAGACGAAGTATACGTCAACTGTGATGAGGGAAGAGTTAGAAGACCCCTCATAATCGTTGAAAAGGGCGTTCCAAAACTCCAACCAGAACACATTGAAAAAATATCTTCCGGAGAATGGTCATGGGAAGATCTTGTCAAAAACGCCATAACCGAATATTTAGACGCTGAAGAAGAGGAAAATGCCTATGTCGCCATAGGTCTTGAAGAAATAACCCCAGAACATACACACATGGAAATTGCAACCTACACAATTCTTGGAATCTGCGCATCAACAATACCCTACGCAGAACATAACCAGTCACCACGCAACTCCTATCAAGCTGCAATGGCAAAACAAGCTTTAGGAGTTTATGCGACAGACTTTCACCAACGTGTAGACTCACGGTCACACATTTTACATTACCCACAAGTATCATTAGTCGAAACAGCATTAATGGAGATGATGGGTTATAACCTCCGTCCCTCAGGACAAAACTATGTGGTAGCCGTGCTCTCCTTTGAAGGCTATAACATGGAAGACGCCCTAATCTTCAACAAAGCCTCAATAGAAAGAGGCTTAGGCCGCTCAACCTTCTATAGGATATACGAGGCGGAATGCCGTCAGTATTTGGGAGGACTGAAAGACAAGTTCACTTTGCCCGAATCTGGAACACGCGGCTACAGAGGAGAACAATATTATAGGCTGCTTGAACCTGATGGGATAATAGGCTTAGAATCGACAGTTTCGGGCGGAGATGTCCTCATCGGCAGAATCAGCCCGCCGAGATTTCTGGAAGAATACAAGGAATTTGAAGTAAAAGGGCCATCCATGCGAGACACATCGGTAGATATGCGTCCCTCAGAAACAGGAATTGTTGACGCAATTTTTATAACAGAGTCAGGAGAGGGAAGCAAACTGGTTAAAGTTAGGGTCCGCGACCAACGTGTTCCAGAACTAGGCGACAAGTTTGCCTCTCGTCATGGACAAAAAGGAGTTATTGGATTAATTGTTCCACAAGAGGATATGCCCTTCACAGAAGACGGCATTGTTCCAGACATAATAGTCAATCCTCACGCTATTCCCTCTAGAATGACCATCGGGCATTTTATCGAGTCATTCGCTGGAAAAGTTGCAGCCTTAAGAGGGAAACCTGTCGACGGAACGCCCTTTGCAAATGAAAAATCCGAGGAACTCAGAAAAGCCCTAGTTAAATTTGGATTTAGCCACACTGGCAGCGAAGTCTTTTACAATGGTGTGACAGGCGAAAAATTCGTTGCAGATGTATTCGTTGGAGTTGTATATTATCAGAAACTTCACCACATGGTTGCTGATAAAATACACGCTAGAGCCAGAGGACAAGTGCAGATGTTGACGAGACAACCCACTGAAGGAAGGGCCAGAGGCGGAGGTCTAAGATTTGGTGAAATGGAACGCGACTGCCTAATCGGGCATGGGGCTGCGATGCTTCTTCGAGACAGACTGCTGGAAGAATCAGACAAATACACACTATACATTTGTGAAAATTGCGGTTACATAGCTTACTATGACATGAAACAGAGAAAATATGTGTGTAGGATTTGCGAAGATAAAGCCAAAATCTCTCCAGTAATAATCTCTTATGCATTTAAACTTCTTCTCCAAGAATTAATGAGCCTCTGTATAGCGCCTAAATTAAAGCTTAAGGAGAAGGCATAACATGAGCGTTGAAGAGATAATCCATAAAGTTATTGACGAAATTCGCTTCGGTTTATTTTCACCGCAGGATGTGCGTAGACTCTCAGTTGTGGAGATTCAAACACCAGACACTTACGATGAAGACGGCGCCCCCATCACAACTGGATTAATGGACGGTAGACTTGGAACCCTTGAGCCGAGGCAGAGATGCAAAACATGCGGCAACACAGCCATTCGATGTCCAGGTCACTTCGGTCACATCGAACTTGCAGTTCCAATAGTACACATTGAATTTACAAAACTATTGTATGACCTTTTAAGATCGACTTGCCGAAACTGTGGGCGCATCCTACTTCCAGATGAGACAGTAAAAAAGACTCAAGCTAGAATCGATAAAAACCGTCAACTTTTGGGCTTAGTTCCGGATGAAGTTTACAAATTGATTATGCAAGAAACAAGAACGAAACAGTGTCCTCATTGCGGGACAATCCAATATAAAATAGTCTTTGAAAAACCAACGAAATTCAGCGAGCAAATTCCGGAAAGTGGCTCAGAACAGTTGACGCCAAGCATGGTTCGAGAAAGAATGGAACGCATACCAGACGAGGACCTTGAACTCTTAGGGTTTAATCCGAAGGCTGCACGCCCAGAATGGATGATTTTACAAGTTTTGCCAGTACCGCCTGTTTATGTCCGTCCATCAATCACTTTAGAATCGGGCATCCGCTCGGAAGATGACCTAACTCATAAACTCGTGGATATTATCCGCATTAACCAAAGGCTAAAGGAAAACATGGATGCTGGAGCCCCTACACTCATAATTCAAGATCTATCTGAACTTCTACAATATCATGTGACAACATACTTTAACAATGAAGCCTCAGGAATACCTCCAGCAAGACACCGTTCTGGAAGAGCATTAAAAACACTTTCACAAAGATTAAAGGGAAAGGAAGGAAGATTCAGAAGCAACCTTTCTGGAAAAAGAGTTGACTTTTCAGCACGCACTGTCATCTCTCCTGATCCAAACCTTGACATAAACGAGGTTGGTGTTCCGCTTGAAATTGCCATGCGCTTGTCTGTGCCCGAAAAGGTGACAGAGTGGAATATTGAAGAAATGCGGAAACTCGTCATAAATGGGCCTGAAAAATATCCTGGTGCACTTTACATCATTAGGCCTGACGGTAAGCGCATTAGACTCGAATTCGTTACTGATAGGGAGAAAATTGCCGAGGCAGTGGAGCTTGGCTTTATAGTGGAAAGACATCTTAAGAACGGTGATATAGCCATTTTTAACCGCCAACCTTCACTTCACCGCATGTCAATAATGGCGCATCACGTGCGTGTTTTACCTTACAAAACATTCCGCTTACACCTATGTGTGTGTCCACCTTACAACGCGGACTTCGACGGAGATGAAATGAACTTACATATACCGCAAAGCGAAGAGGCCCGGACAGAAGCGCTTCTACTAATGCAAGTTCAAGATCAAATACTCTCACCTAGATTCGGAGGTCCGATAATAGGTGCAATTCGAGATTTCATAACATCCGCATACTTGTTTACTAGAAAAACAAACCGCTTGACAAAAGAAGATGTAGATAGGTTGCTAATGGCAGCCGGATATGAGGGGCCATTACCAGAACCTATAATTAAAGCGCCGCAACCACTTTGGACGGGTAAGCAAATTTTCAGCCTATTTTTGCCAAGAAATATGAACTATGTTTTGAAAGCAAGCATTTGTCAGGGATGCGTCAAATGCCTAGAGGAAAACTGTCCATTCGATGCCTACGTGATTGTTAAAAATGGCGAACTTGTGAGCGGTGTTATAGACAGGCGTTCAATAGGGGCTGAACAGTCTGAAAGTCTCCTCCATAGAATAATAAAGGATTATGGAACGCAAGCGGGACGAGAATTCCTAAACAAAATAACGAGGTTATTGAAGCTTTTCATAACTATGCGAGGTTTCACGTACTCGTATGATGAGCTCGTCCTATCTCCAATGGCTGAAAATAAAATAACGAAAACAATGGAAAGAGTTCAGAAGAAGATAGAGGAGCTTATAGAAAGTTATCGCAAAGGCACCTTGCCCAGACTTCCAGGCCAAACTCTTGAAGACTCGTTCGAAATTTATGTAATGAACGAACTGGCAAAGGCTAGAGATGAGGCGGGAAAAATAGCTGACGAGGACTTCACTCTCGAAAATGCTGGCATAATTATGACGCGGACAGGCGCCAGGGGTTCAAGCCTAAACATTGGACAGATGAGCGCATGCATAGGACAGCAGTCAGTGCGTGGAAAAAGAATACTGCGTGGATATCTAGATCGTGCTCTGCCCCATTTCAAGCCCGGTGATCCAAGTCCAAAGGCAAGGGGATTTGTATATTCATCGTATCAGAAGGGACTTGACGCGATTGAATTCTTCTTCCATGCAATGGGTGGCAGAGAAGGACTTGTTGACACTGCTGTTAGAACACAACAAAGTGGCTATATGCAAAGGAGACTCATCAACGCGCTTGAACATATACGCTTAGAATATGATGGAACAGTTAGAAATTCGGCTGGAGACATAATTCAATTCAAATATGGTGAGGATGGCGTCGACCCTGCTAAAAGTGATCATGGAAAAGCCGTTAACGTGAGCCGACTAACTGATCAAATAAAAATCGCAAAAGGGAAAGGTAGACCAGCAACAAGCGAATACATTAAAAAGAAATTGAAAGAAGTTGAAGATCAGCTTACACCCATGCTTATGGACGAACTTAGGCAAAATTTAGCCAAAGCAAAACTAAGCACGGCAGGAGTGGAAAAGGCAATCGAATCAACAGTGGAACAGTACAAGCGTGCCTTAATGGAGCCTGGTGAAGCCGTAGGTATAGTCGCAGCACAGTCAATAGGCGAGCCGGGCACGCAGATGACTCTTAGAACGTTTCACTATGCTGGAGTCAGAGAACAAAACGTAACCTTAGGTTTGCCGAGACTAATAGAAATTGTTGACGCTAGGAGAATTCCATCCACGCCTATAATGACTATTTATCTAACTGAAGAACACAGAAAAAGCAAATCTGCAGTAAAAATTGCCCGTAACATACTTTACACAACATTAGAGGATTTGGCAGAAACAATCTATGTCGACCCAATACATGAGGAAATAGTTGTAGAACTAAACAAAACAATGATGGAAGATAGAGAGGTATCGCCACAAGAGCTGAAGGATAAGTTGCAGATACAGAATTGCACCATAAAGATAAGGGGCAACAGCATCCACATAAAGCCTAAAAAGGCTGAAACCCTCAAAAAACTGCTTGACAAAGTTTCGTCATTCTACATTAAAGGTGTTTCTGGCATAAAACGTGTACTAGTTACAGAAGAACATGGAGAGTGGGTTATAAGAACAGATGGTTCAAACCTGTCTAAAGTCTTAGAGGTTTGCGGAGTAGATACCTCACGAACAACAACAAATAATGTCCATGAAATAGCTAAAACCTTAGGGATAGAAGCTGCCAAAAATGCCTTAATAAATGAGGCGAAGGGTGTTTTGGAGGATCAAGGATTAGATGTTGACATCCGTCATGTTATGCTTGTTGCGGACATGATGACGTCTACAGGCGAAGTGCAGCAAATAGGTAGACATGGCATAAGTGGTAAGAAGTCAAGCGTTTTGGCTAGAGCCGCCTTCGAAATAACTCTGCCAAACATTGTTGATGCGGCTGTGAAGGGTGAAAGCGACCCGTTGGCGGGCGTAACCGAAAACGTAATAGTTGGGCAGTCAATACCAATCGGCACGGGATTAGTGGAATTATTCATGTCATCGTTTGAATCGAGAGGAAAGAACAAATGATAGACATAGATAAAGCCATTGCAACAGCTGTAAAAACCGGCAAAGTGTCTTTTGGAGCAAACTCTGCCATACAAAATGCTAAAACAGGAAAAGCTAAACTGATAATTTTAGCTGCAAACTGTCCCAAAAACGCACGCGAAGATATAGAATACTATTGTAACTTGTCAAAAGTTCCATTAATAACCCATAAGGGTTCATCGCTAGATTTAGCCGCAATATGTGGCAAACCCTTCACTGTTTCAGCGTTAAGTATAAGAGAGCCCGGCGATTCAGAAATTCTTAGCTTAACGGAGAACAAGGAGTCAGAGGAATCCAGCGGAGGAAATGAATGACCAGCGGCATAAAATTTACGAGCACAGAAATGCGATACATAGCATTGTTTGAAAGCATAACTGGTGCAAGCGTTAAAGACTGCATAGTTGACGAGGAGCAGGGACGTGTAATCTTCGTTGTTAACGCAGGCCAAGTGGGCGTAGCAATCGGCAGAGGTGGAAGGAACATACACACTTTGGAAAGAATGACTGGGAAGAAACATGAAATAATTGAATACTCAGAAAACCCAACTCAATTTATTAAAAACGCACTAAAGCCAGCGATGGTTACAGAGATTCGCATAACCGAAAGACCTGATGGAAAATCAATAGCGGTTGTAGCGGTTAATCCAAAGGATAAAGGCGTAGCCATTGGAAAGAATGGGAAAAATGCTGAGCGCCTACGCTTTTTAGCTAAAAGATATTTCCAGATACAAAACGTCAGCATAACGTAATTTCAAGGTGCTGAAACATGGACTTTATAAATCAGTTTTTGGGCAGTCCGCTGCTGATTCTAACAGCCATAATCCTCATTGACATTATAGCCTTCATTTACCGCAAAATAAGGAAATAAGCCTATACGCAAAAATTTAGCTTATTCTAAAGAGAAGCATCGTTCCAAAGTTTTTATTTTGACAAAAGCAGGTCTATAAGGGCTTTCTGGTCTACTTCTGCTCGTGTTCTCCAATCTAAATATAATTGTTCGTTTTCGTCTTGTGTTAAATATCCATAGCGAATGTAACGGTCAATGTTGAAACCGACTTTCCATCCTGGAAGTTTGTCGCGTAGCAGTTCTTCAACTTCTTTTCGCGGTGCTTTTCCCTTTTTAGATATTACATGCGTTATTGCTATTGCTAGTCCCGCAAGGTCATCTATTCTCCACCCTATCATCTTAGTCTCTTTTGGCGTCAATTCGCCTCTTAATGTTACGTAGAATCTGGCTTTGTCCAACTCTTCTAAAGTTGGCTTTTCAACTGGTTTTTCCTCTTCAAAAGCAGTTTTAACCTGCAAATCCAGCGTTTTTAAGTAGTCGTCTAAAATTTTGAGCACTTTTGGATAGTCTGAGCCTAAGGCTTTTCGAAGTTCCCATCCCTTCACTCCGGGTTTTTTATGTCGTCGATAAAAGAGCATGTGGACTGCCCTTTTGATTTTGCTCGCGTAGTAGGCTTTTCGTTTGCTCATTTAAGTTCGACCTTCTTTTGTTTAATCTTTTTCTGTTACGTTTTGATAAAGAACAGCTCTTTTATCAGGTCTCGTTTATTGGCTTTTTGTATACTTGACAGTTGTTCTTTGATAGATTTTAGTTTTAAGTCTTTCATTTGCTATGGGTCGTGTTTTCCGAAGTTGCTTCCGACAATAACTGAGTCTTTAATATTGACAATGTTGTCGATGATTATGTCGGCTCTCGGGTCCCAGTTCGGGTCTCCGGGCTTTGAGCCGAACGCAACCCCTACAATAATCGCGTCTTTAATGTTTACGTAGCGGTCGTTGTTGACGTCGCCGGGCGGACGCTGATTAGCATACCAAGCGTTAACCAATCCATAACCATAGTAGTCGTCTTTGCCGGGGTTGCCAAGGTCTAGGGTTGTGTTCTGCAGCTTCTTTCGTGCCTCAATGTTGTCCCAATGGTTATTTTGATTGAAATCATAGCTGGGGTCAACTTTTGAAGAGAGCATCAGGGTTGCGGCGCCAGCAACGTGGGGACAGGCATAAGAGGTGCCATCATCTGTGGCATAGCCTCGGTGGAGCGATGTGGAACTTATGTTGAAGCCCGGCGCCGCAAACTCCAGTTTTGGACCATAATTTGACAATTCCCATCTGGTGTCGTTTGGGTAGGTGGCGCCAACAGCAACAACAGAATCATAGGCGACCGGATAATAATTCTCAACAGGACTATTGAAGTTGCCCGCGGCATCGAACAGAAGCACGCCCTGAGCGTATGCATTATCGCAGGCAGCGCGAAGGTCAGGGTTACTCGTTGACCAGTCGGCGGCCATACAAATTATTCGTATTCCGTTCAGAATTGACCAGTTGATGGCTGCTGCAAACTCCTCTTGGTTAAAGGTATAAGACTCCAATGCGTATATTCTTACTTTTGGTGCAGTGCCAATAATGCCCTGCCCGTTGTTCACTGCAGCGATTACTCCCGCAACCATGGTTCCATGGCCCCAGGCGTCATGATAATCTGACTCTTCTTCGACTTCGACCCCATTCCATCTGAATCCTAGCCCTCCGGCTACGTTGTCCGCCAAATCAGGATGAAAAACCTTAGTACCGTTATCGGCGACGTAGTAGTCTATACCAGAATCGATTACCGCGATCCGCACGTATTGACCTGCGTAGGCATTAGGGTCCACGATCCCGTCGCCATTGTTGTCCCAAACGCAGTTAGCGCGGATGCGCCCAACACCCCCAAGGAAGCACTTCGCTGCCAGCATGGACGTACCACCGCGGGCAAACCAGCAAAACCATTACCAATAACGAACACGCTCCTGAAACGATCGACTTTGCCATCTCTCTCCTTGCTCCATGCTGCTACTTGATGACGAACGATATTTGGGGTGTTTCGATCGTGACCGCTGGCCCACCGTTTATCCCGTATCCGTTGAGAATTCCTTTTATAAAGTATGTTCCTGGCGAGGCATGTAGATTCCTCCAGGAGGAATCATAATACTCTTGATACCAGACATACGCTTGATTTATCTCTTCACCCGGTTTGATACCAAAATTAATTACCGACTGAATGGAACCATGTATAATGCTGTATCGATAGAGTTCGGTGCCGTTTGAGTCTGTTATTGACCAATCGCCTAGGTACACTGGTATATCCATGTATCCGAAAAACGAATTCCGATGGAGAATTACTGTCTGGTTGCTTATGTTTTTTACAGTGAACGTTATCGTCACGTTGTCTATCGGCCAAGGCTCGTACTCGGCTTCATCCAGTGATATGGAGATCTCCAGGGGAGGCGATGTTACGGATGCTTTTGGTCCTGCACGTGGTTGTGGCGATGACAGATAAGCGTAAACGCCAGCAACCAGTGCCACCACAAGAATGGCAATTAGCAAGGCAGCTCTTTGAGGATGGGAGGCAAATAAACTCTTCAAAGATTCTCTCACGACGTGTGTCTCCATCTCTAATGTAGTACAATAAAGAATTTAAGCTTTTGTGCGTTTAATAGTTCAAATCACTAAAAACTAGACTACTCTAGCTCAATTTGTCGACAGTTGCGAAAATAATCTCTAGTAGTTACCAGAACCTCCTTCCTTCCATTTCATCCAGTCTTCTGTCGAAACAGCTATGGGTATGGAAACCAGCTGTTTTTTACCAATGTTGGCTATTGGCTTTTCATATGGTTTGATGAAGATTTCTTCTTCTAACGGATGGATTTCCAATGTTGCGTAACCGTATGTGACAAGAAAACTTGTCATAAAGGCTCTTTGCACGGTTTCCTCATATGTTTCTGCTCCAACAAAATCCCAATAGCGAATTTTCATGTTTTCGCCCTCTTCCACAACTTTGTTCTTTAGTTCCTGCCAAAAATTTTCCAGTTCTTCGGAAAAGGCTTTGTCCCGCAAAATTCTCTGTCTAATAAGCTCTTCTCGTGTCGCAAGGCTTCTTTCAAGTTCTGTTGGAGGAAATTCCTTCCATCTTTCTTTCAGCGGCAACAAGCTTTCCCAGTATCTGAGGGCTTCTGCGAGGCTGTGAAGCGAAATCTGTTCAAATTCCACTATTGGGTGCCAAGCATTAACGAAAGTTTCAACAATTTCCTCTTTCCCTATACGGGTGAGCTTTTCCTCTAGAAGAAACGGGTCTGTATAAAGCGAAGTTGAGCGGTGCCTAACCCATTCGCTTTGAAGCTTTATAACCGATGCTAAGCGGTGTATTGTTTCAGCGTCTAAGCATAAGTCCTCTGGAATTTCCCATTCTGGAAAATACTCCTTAACGGTGCTGATAACCTCGTCAACATCTATTAAAAATGGGTCTAGTGAACGATCCTCAACGGACTTGCACATTTCAATTATTCGTTGAAGTTTTTCTCTGCCCGTTTTTGATCGTTCTCTTTTCGACTGCATTAGGCGACCTCTCTAATTATGGATTTTCCTTCAATGTTTTGGACTGTTATTATGTTTGTCTCTTCCTTTGCAAAGGTTATCTGACTCGGCGTAATCACAATATATTGGGCGTTTGCGTCCTTAACTGTTGAAATTAGCATTTTGGCAGTAACTTCGCGGTTTTTCGGATCCATGTGAATATCGTATTCGTCAACTGCTCTAAATGGAGAACGGACATGCTGTTGCAAAGCCAATAGAAAGCTCATGGTGGCTGTTGTTCTTTCTCCACCACTTTGCGTGTAGGCGTCCAAGGGAACTGATTTGCCACCTTTAAAGCCTACAATAATCTCTAGCCCAGCCGCCTCTATATCATGTCCATTAACAAGCCCAACTTCTCCAACAGCCTGAGCCTGAGCCAAAGTTTTCTGATACTCCAAGTTCACGCGGTTTAGGAGGCTTTGGATTACTGTTCGCCAATTCTGCACTCTCGTTTTGACTTCTTCTAACGCCTTTTCTCTGTTTTCAGCAACTTGTTGCGCCTTTTCCTTCAACTCCAAATAGAGCTTTGAATAGGATTCGTACATGCGTTCTATGTCTTCTGAAACATCGGAAAGTGCCGCCAAATGCCCATCCGTAACTCGCATTTCATCAAGGATTTCGCCGACACTTTTAATGACTGCAATTCTAGGTCCGATCTGCTCTGCCTTTCCCACAGATTCATTCAAATGTGTTTTTGCATTCTTTAGCTCGTTTTCCAGCCTTTCCAGACTAGATGTTACGTTTTCGCTGCGATATTGCAGTAACGCCAGCTTAATTCGGCTTTCTAAAACTTGGCTACCAACTTTATCGATTTCCTCATCTAAGTTTTTAGTCTTTTTTTGATTTTCACTTATTTCAATGTTTAACTTCGAAAGTTGCTGGTTAGAATTTTGGATTAACTCTTTTAAGTTATCACTTTTCAAAAGCTTAAATTGTGTTGACGAAGTTTCTTTCAGTAGTTGACTTAGTTGAAGATGTGGATTTTCCAGCATTGCCATTTCCTTTAGGAACTGTTCGCATAGTGAAATTGTTGCCTCGCTTCCAGCTTTTTCACGTTCAAGGCTTAGACGTTCATCAAAGAGGGTTTTCCATTCGTTTTTCAGCTTTTCAATTTCATCTTGCTTGGTCTGCAGGTGTTCTTTTAGGGTTTTGGTCTCTTCATCGATTTGATTTAAAACATCCTGCTCCTTTTTCCTCTCTGCTTCCAGCTCCTTAATTATCTCTTCTCTTCGAACAACTTCTGCCCATGCAAGCTCTCTCTCCAAAAATCTCCTCTTAGTTTGTAGTTGCTTTTTCTCTTGATATCTATCGTATTGTTCTCTCCAGTAATTGAGCG